>Ga0114922_10004407_pt1 | contig 13048 bp, 16 predicted proteins | sample AartaG_FD_100975 | JGI IMG/M metagenome (GOLD analysis project Ga0114922, IMG submission 100975) | Deep subsurface microbial communities from Aarhus Bay to uncover new lineages of life (NeLLi) - Aarhus_00045 metaG | ecosystem: Environmental > Aquatic > Marine > Oceanic > Sediment | place... | reverse complement strand
CCCATTTTCTTCTCTAACGCAAGATATTTTTTCTCAACCTCTTCATCAGAAAGTTTTTCCAGATCTTCTTTTTTGCAGGTATCGTCGTTCTTACAGATAAACGAAATTTGAGATGCTTTATCTTTTTTGTGATGTTCGGTTATATTGTCTTGTGCGGCTTCTTTAATTATATTAGATAATAAGTCAGCCATTTCACCTTTATCAAGTGTAATAGTTTTTTTGGTTGATTCGTTCATTTTTCTTAAAGTTTTTGCCATGTTGTATTGTTTAGAGCCTTCAGGGCATCCAGGTCCGCCGAATTTATCCCCAGTACATTTTCCTTCTGTACCTTTCTTGTCTATTTTATTAAATGCTTTCTGAATCCATTTCTCATCGGACTCATCAATTTCCTTCTCATCACCTAAGATCAGGTCTTTTTTATCGTCGGCAGTTGGATTCGTGTCTTTTGCCCCCTTCTCGTATAACGCTTGGCCAAACGTATTTGTAAGTTCACCATTATCTTCTACTTCACTCATCTCTGTTTCATTTGATAAGTCGTCGTCGTTGGGTGAGATTTGAATCGTCAAACTTAATCCTCCCTCGTCACCCTGAGTATTAATGTCGACATCGTAATTTCCTGAGAATCCATTGTCGTCTAAGTCGTGAAGTAATCCTTGCATTAAATTTGTCTGTGCCTTTCCCAAAGAGTCCCCACCACAACATTGTACTAATTCTTCGGGGGTGACACCGTCAATCCCAATTACGATTGTGTTGTTAGCACCCTTAATAGATGTGATTTTTTCGACCAGCCCCGAAAGTGTTTGAAAATTTTTTACGGAATCGATAAGAGAATCTTCATTATTAATCTGCTCCTGTAATAACTTCCTAGTTTCTTCTTCTAGTATGCCGGTGATGATGTTGTCAAATTCTTTGGTCTTCATATCAATAAATACTTTCTTATTTCGATTTATCACTTCTTAGAGATATCGACTCTTTTATTAAAATACCTTCCACTTGTTTAACGGTCAAACCATATTTAATAGCCGCTTCTTGAATGGCATCTTTCATCCCATGAATTTCTTTGAGTACGAGATTATCAAGGCCACTCATTTGGTTACAATAAGGGAATGTTTTACATTTATCTTTGACTTCCACAAATTTAGCGTCAGGTCCACCAAATCGAGGGAATCCCTTTTTGGTTGCGATCATATCTTTAGATGACGCTGCCGTGATACTTGCAGACTCAGAACTTTGTTTTTTTGATGGTGGGTTGTCTATTGCTAACGGATCTTTTCTTCCAGTCCCAATTGGTGCATCATACATAGCTCCCGCCGATACGCTGGCGGTTGTCGCCTCATCAAACTCTTGAGATTTAAGTTTGAAATTATAAATGTCCCTCTTTGTGACTGGCATACTCAAAGGTGCTTCATACGACCCGGAAGAACCCGCCATTGTTGTTTCTTTCGGTTCATCTTTATGATCTTCACCCTCCATCTTTGCCAATTTATCATAATAATCCGGATCTTCAAATAAATGATCCATCGCAATTTCTACGGCCATATCATGATTATTGGTGTGTTCCCTTTCTACCTTTGCGCCCTTCTCCAACGCATTTTTCATTGTACCCACAAATTGGGAATGTTTCTTTGCAATATCTTCTATTGTCATTTTATCGGCAAGACCGCCCTTTACTTTATCTTCCATTATCTTACATTTTTAAGTGACGACTCCCAGAAACCTTTTCTCTGCCACAATGTTTTAAATAATTCAACAACAACTTTGGTGGCCAAGTCAACAATTTTATCGTCAATTCTCTTTGTTCCCAGTTCTTTTTGAATTACTCTTATCACCACGTTATGAGCTTGGGTTGTGTCCAAGAAGGATTTCATCTCTTGACGGGCAATTGCTTTGATTTCGTTTTTGTCTGATGATGTTATTGCCATTATGTGGTTCTTCGTCTAACTAATAGGTCGTTTATTGTACTTGAAAATTTGAGCTGATATGCCCCTAATTTTTCAAAAATCATGAGGGAGTTTTCGTCTATTTTTAACATCTGACCACTTATGTAAAGACCAGTATCGTCCCCTGTGGATAATGTGAACATCAACCCAATTTCACCGATTTTCCCGCCAAGTTTGGCGCTCGTTTCATAAATATCCAATTTATCAAATTGAACTGTTTCCATCACCTCAGATCGAAAATCATCGATTAACTGTGAAATCTGTCCTTTCTCCTCGTCATTTAATTCTAAATCTTCCGGATCTTCGGAATGAATTACAACCTCAACGTCATTTATCACCGCGAAATCTGAATCTTCATCACCTGGTGTGGTTTTTATGGTAGGATCTTGTACGGGATCATTATTACCCTGGTCATCCGTGTATGACCCGCCTTCATCAGACCTTGCATCCCTTTCTAATTCCCAATGAGTTGCCTCAGCATCCTCATCCGCGTATGATTGTCTTTGTTCCCCAATTAGACCGTATTGTGGCTTAGTTGACGATTGAATTTTTCTGATGACATTTAACATCTTTTTTGTTTCGTCATAACTGTTCTTCGGTTTCTTTGTATTCATCTTTATAAAATATGTTAAAATTAAACGATGGGTTTATATCTGTATAAATATTTAGAAAATTTGATTTGCATACAATTCCAGTGAACTTTCTCACTTTACTTAGATATCCTTGACTAGGAACTGTTTGATATGGGATGTTATGTTCCTTACATATTTTACCGCAGAGGTTCACTAATGATCGAAATTGTTCCTCCGAATATGGGTCCCAAAAATAATGATCTCTCCATTTTTTAATGTAAGGTTCTGATCGATAGGGGTCGCCAATCCAATTATGAAGAACGCCTGTAATTGTGTTTTTATTTAACCACCCAAGATTTTCCAATGCGATTTTAACCATTCGTCTGTCCACGGTAGGATTTCCAAATGTTTTCGATGAATGGTTTGGGTCAAATAAGTTTATAACGTTTCCCGATTTAGTAATAATATAGTGCGGAATATCTTCGTACTCTTCATTATTACGATATCTTAATTTCGTCAGATAATCGTCAACCCTTCTTCCTGTATCGTAAAGAAAAATTTGTGATTTTTTAGCCTTTCTTCTAACAACATTTAGTTTTACCTCACTAATAACGTCGGGTGTTTCTATCATATCTCAGTATTTTTTAACCTTATAATGACGATTAATTTTTTCCCTTACCTTATTTTCGATAATTTCTTCGTCATCATCATTAATAATACTTAATGGTTCGGACTTAGTAAAGTCATAATTTATATGCGTAGGATTAGTGTCATCGGATTCTGTAAAGATCTCCAATGACTCCGGAGTTGGTGTTGGTGTTGGTAAATTACCAGAAGTAAACGTTTCTTCTATCTGGTTCGCCCGGATAGCGTCTACGATTTTGGCTATTTTTTTTTTAAATTCTCACGAGCAACGTTTCGGAGATGTTCTAAACGTTCTTCTTCCTTATTGACGGGGTTATCGTCAAGTGGTGGTTCCATGTCTCGTTCTTCCGATCTATCCACTGGAAGTGTTTCTATGTCGACAAGCCCATTGTTGTGTTTAATATCCAACTCAGGTGGGGGTGATGTGTCTCTTTCAGTTAAATCAGACATAACTTCACCCATATCTTGTGGCTCATTTTCGGTAGGTTGTGGCTCATTTTCGGTAGGTATTTGAGCCACAACCTCCTCATCTTTGAGCTCATCTTTCACATCTTCCGTTGGTGGGAGAACTTCTGTGGTGGGTGCTCGCTCTCCAAAATCCTCTTCTTTTGGAGTGTTCCCAGTTTCTCTTATTGATACACCAGGCGAGACAAAAGTAGGTATCGGTTTTTTTGATGTACCATCATCCTTTCCGTCGGGTTCAATGCCCGGGGAAATAATCTTTTTAAGGTCATCACTAATTGCCCCACTTTCAACGGGATCCTGCGTCATTAACTTTTTAATCTTATCAATTTCTTCCTGTTCCTTTGGTGTACTTGGTTCGTGTCCCTTTGGATCTTCGAATGGGCCTTCCTCTTCATAATATCCCGAAGGTTTTTTCTTCCCTAAAATCGCTTCAGCCTCTTCCAAATCATCTTCAGTTGGTCTCACTTTTGAAACTTCAGCAATTAAATCGCTCGCGTCAACCGTTCCTTCGGGTAATGGGGTTTCTTCCAACACACCCTCTTCAGTTATCAGTTTAATGTTCTGAGCGACCAACGCTGTCATACCAAGGGCGACAATCGGAAGTAGAGCTCCAGATATCCAAGAAATGATAACTTGGTATGTTTCGGTGCTACCTCCCGTTACACCAAATATCTTTAAAATAGACGTATACCAATATGTCCAATCATTAGTCCCGTCAATCGACATATGTTTGAATGACGCATAGACATTTGCCGTCACCTGTAATGCCGTTAGTAAAAACATTAAAACCCATGGTAAGAATTTCTCCTTATTTTTGGTCATCAAGATTGAAAACAGTACGGATGCCTGCCCAACTTCATACGCAATACCCAAAAGTATCGCAAGTCCACCAATGTTTGATAATCTAAAGAAGTCAATAGCGTGTAAAGTAGACACAAATGCAACTAAAACATATAATAGTCCAAATGTTACTATTAATCCCCAATAGAGCCCTTTATTTGTGATTTTAAATTTCATAATCTACTTTTTTACTTCTGTCGAGTCCACCACTTCTTCAGCACCCTTCACCACAATTGTTGATGTTGTGTTTGAACGGGTTTTTTCGGCTGTGGATTGGACAGCGTCGGCTCTTTTATTTGCGGCCTCTTCTGCCGCATTAGCCAACTTAACTTCATATTCCAATTGAGCGTTTTCGGTCTCACATTCTCTCAATTGTAATAGAAGTGTCTCCTTTTCAGTCCCATATATGGAACTTAAAGAATCGTTTAGGTGAATTATTTCACTATCCAAATTTGTTATAACCATATTCCGATTACAACTTTGGACTGATTTTATTATGAATAAAATGAACACTACTAATAGTATCCATTTCATATTCTTACTGAAAAATTGTTGCGGTGTTGTTGCCATACTAATAATTATTTCAATTTTGATTTTCTACCACTGATAAATATTATATTGGATGCCAACGCCCACAATTAATGATGGTTGTGAATTTAAGAAATCCCAACCCATTGAAATGTTAGGTCCCACAGCGAACCCGGTGAACCAATGTCTCTTTTCACCTTGAACAAGATCTGGCCAATCACTCGGATCTAACAGAACACCTTCCATAGATTTAACGGTGAATCCGGGGTAATCACTTTCAATGAATACCCGTAATTTTTTATTTTCAACCTTTTTACCATATGTAACATCAATACTATTCACAAAATCAGTTAAATAGGTGGTATCGTGTCTCATTTCAAACGGATCATCCTCCAACACTTGAATAACTGTTGCTCCTGCAACCCTAAAATAATTCCCTGGACTATAACCTCTTGCAATAGACCATGGGGCAGTATAAAAGTCACCATTTTTCTTCAGTTTACCAATAACCACATGTAACGAATCGATTTTTTTAGCTAAATCTGTCGAATCTTGCCTCATTTGGATAACTGTGTTGGTCAATACAAGTACCTTCCCTTTTTGTCCCTGTACTTCGTCCCACAGTTTTTTATTGAGACTTTTTAATTCTTTCTCAGTTGAGACATAACCGTCGATGGTCACCAACATTTCCCCGTTCTTTTTTCTTTCAAAATTTAGAGAATCTGTGAGTGCCGATTGATTTTGTTCGTGATGGTCGATATCTCGATTAAGATTGACGATCCTTTTACATTGACCGGCGCCAATTAATATCAAAACCGCAATGAGGATAATAACAAATACCCTACTGTTTAAAAACGCCCAAATGGCTTTCCATATTTTCATGATTTCTTTTGTTTTTATTGTTTCCGTTGACCCCGATAATGCCATTATAAATAATTTAAAAGAGAATAACTTTCATTTCGTAATTTCTTGATTGCCTTATCTTTCAACTGTCTAATTCTTTCTTTGGTACAGTTAAATTCCTCGCCCAAGTCATCAAGATTCGATTCAACACCATTTAATCCGAAATATTTTTCAATGATAACTTTTTCTCTATCATCCAAAACGCTCAAAATGGCAGAAACCCTTTTACGAATCTCCTCAGATGTTTTGAAAACGTCTTCCGGATTTTGCTCATTAGGGTCGCGAATTATATCAATAAGTTCGTCCCCATCTTCATTGATTTCACGATTTAACCCAATACAAAATGGTAAAGAATATGTTATCTCGCTAACCATATTATTTGGGTCGTCAGGGGATGAATTGTTTCGCTTACGTTTCTGTGTTTCCTGAATTAAATTAGATGGAATTCGAATTGTCCTCGAATTCTCATTCAATGCCGCCATCATAGATTGTTTTATCCACCACACGGCATAAGAAATAAACTTCAACCCACTAGTGGGGTCAAATCTATCCGCAGATTTTATTAATCCAATGTTTCCTTCAGATATCAAATCTGATAAATCTAGACCTTGATTTTGGTACTGTTTGGCAATCGAGACTACAAATCGTAGGTTACCAATAATTAATTCTTTGTGGAGTTTTTTAATTTCTTTCTGTGTTGTCTTCTTGTTTTTTAGAAGTTTGAAAATTTCATCCTGTCTCTCATGGGTGATTACGGGGATTTTTTTAAGGTCTTTTAAATAAGATTGAACTTCATCAGTATTGATGATCCTAGATTTTGGCATAGATATTCCGTTTAGATGAGTTTATACTACTATAATCGTGCAAATATAACATTTTTTATCGTTAAAACCAAATTAATGCGATATTTTAGTTGATATTGTCTCAATTGATGACACATTGTCATCTTTTCTTATAATAACTAAGTTGTCCGACCAGTTACGAATTAATGGGTTATGTGAAATAACTAAAATATGTTCAAAGTAATTTTTAATTTTCTTAAAAAACTCCCCAATCAAATCTAAATTCTCATCCGCCACCTTACCAAAAGTCTCATCCATAACAATAACATTCGGCTTCGGTAATGACGACACTTTTGTTAAGACGCTACGTAACGCTAACGACGCAACCGTTTTTTCATATCCAGAACCCGACCCAAGAGGTTTAACCACCCTTGACTCATTATCAATCATCAGGAACTCCAACTCGTTTTTATCATTGATGTTTAATTCTAATTGGAAGTTTGCGCTATCCGCAAGTACCCGATGTAATTCCTGATTTAAAAGAGGTATCATGTTTTTCATGATGACCTTTGAAATTCCATTCTTCCCAAAGATAGTCAAATATATTTTAAATACCGCAACTAATTCCTCTTCAGTTTTAATTTTTTTAATCAGATCATTATTAATCTTAATCTTTTCGTTCATGGAAACGATGTTCGCCCGATGTCTTTCAATACTAAGATTGGTCTGACGAATATCTGCCGAACAGGTATCAAGTTTTGTTTTAAGAATAATGAGTTCACTATCGATTTTCTGATTTTCTTCCAGTTTTTTCTTATTACTATCGTAATTGTCCAGACGTTTTTGATTTTTATCGATCTCAAGTTGATACTTTTCGACCTCCAACTCTAATTTTTCTTTCCGGAGTTTATTTCTTTCGTACTCATCATACTCTTTCTTCAACACACCAAACACGCCCTCCTCTTTTCTAAGAGACTCGAATTTCTTTTCGTTTTTTTCAGACGTACCCTTTAACGTGGCAATCAATTCTTTTGCTTCGTTAATTTCCTTAGAATGATCGACCCCTTCCAATGCTCTCTTACAAGTGGGACAAAACTCCCCAGTTTCCAACTGATTAACCACCTCTTCCTTCTGGGCAATTTCTCTTAGATTCGCACCATCAGAAATGGTGAGATCGGTTATTTCTTTTGTCTTATTTTCGTGGTCATCCTCGGAGTAATAAGTAGATGGTTCTTTCACTAAAATCTCTGAACCTTGTGTTTTACAGGTATTTTGTTTTGTTTGCAACTCATCAATTTCTCTTTTAAGAAGGGTTGGGTTAGTGTTTATCAACTCTTGGTCGACATCACTATTCTTCTTTAATAACACCCCGTCCCTTTCTTTACCCAAATTTTCTAGCATCTTTTCAAATTCTGCCAGATTTTCACCAAGCGTTTCAATCTGGCCTTCAGATTCTATGACTGATGTGCTACACTCTTCGTTCCCCGTCTCTAACTCCACAATGTTATATGTGTTAGACACAAGTTTTTTACTCCATTCACTATAAATTTCTTTACAAACCGATTCTTTCGTTTTTAAACTTTCCAACCCAAGAAATCGTGTCAGGATTGCACCCCGGGCTGTTGGTTTTGAATCGATAAGTTCCTCAAGATTGCGCCCCGTAGTTAATATTGTAGATAGGAAATCTTCTTCCGTGCCGATCGCCTCTTTAATTACGTTTTCGGTGTCTCTCCTTTGTTCACCCTCCAGGTTTACCATCTCACCATTCTCATACCTGTAAAAGTCCAAGAAACTCTTAGCCGAATATACACCAGCCTTACTCTTCTTTCTAACAACTTTTCTCTCAATAACATATTCCACATTATCAATTATCAAGTACCCCTTCACATTTACAGTATCAACATCTCTGAAAGTGTTGAAAAGTTCGATTGCGGTTTTACCTTTTGTTGTTGAATTAAAAAACAAATATAATAATAAATCCACCGTGGCGGTTGTTTTACCGCCAAAGTTTTTTGGAAGGGATTCTATGGTTGTGATCCCACCGAGGCCATCAAAGTCGATAACATTATTATCACCAAAAGATAGGAAATTTGAAAACTCGACTTTTTTGAGATACCACTTATTATATCTCTTTTTATTCTCCCTGGATTTGTCGATATCTCCGTTAACCCGATTATCGAGCCTGTCGATCATTTCCCATTTAATGTCAATTTTATTCTCGGTAATAAAATCTTTGACCAGGGTTTTCTGGTAAACGGGATCCAAAATACTTTCTGACACATCCAACGACTTCAACTTCGTATTGGTCGTGTTCACCACCACCTTTGTGATAATGTTTACATTGTTGGTGTTGTATTTCTTTTTAAAGTACTCCTTAACCCTTTTTATTCTTTCCTGTGTGAGGTTTTCTGGGGTATCTTCCCATTCGACTTTAATAAATGGATCTTTGTAATTCATTTTGCAAATATATTTAATTCTTTAATCCTTTTCATTGCCAATTCCTTTTCCATCTCCATCATTATCCTTTTACGTTCAGCCGTGATTTTAATGGCCTCTTCAGCCGTCGGTCCGTGATATGGTCCATTTAATAACCAGATCCCATTAGGTTGTTTATTAAATGTCGGTGAAAATTGCTGTTCTACACATAACCAATCCTCTAAGAGATTGCTCGTTTTGGTCTTACCATCTTTTTTGAAGTGAGTCATATCTCTATTATGTATCGTCGACGCGGGGATGGATATTATTTGGTCTTCTTGATGATTTACCCTAAAATACCAATTTTCTAACCACCCTTCATTGAATGTGTCTTTAAAATATTCAATCTTATCACTCAATTTTTGTAAATTGTAATAATGAAATTTTCTATGTGGAAGGTTGGTAGTTCTGAACGGGAAACCGAACTTGTCAGATTTATGACTCTCCCAGTAATTACCATCCCATGTATCTCCTTCACCTTCAGCCCCAACTTTTGGATTTGATTTAAGAACTAGGTCTATTCCCTTTCTCGTTCCATACACAAAATCCAAATCTTCGACCTGTTTGTAAAAAACAATCCCAAGATCTCTGGTGTGGTCGTCGTAATAGCTTGGCATTAACACGCCATTCACGAGTTTAAAAGTCAAATTAAGATCTCCCATTTTCTTCTAAAATGTATTTTTCATTTATTAGATTGTATGTTTCAACATCTTCTCTTTTAAAGGACATCCAATCTTCTTCCTCGTCATTATTGTTAGGTTGAAACCTTGTCCTATGTAATTTGTCCGGATCTGTAATCACTTCGGGTCTTATCACGATAATCTGTGAAAAGTCGTCGTTAGTTCTTGCAAATATATTTTTCTTCCAACTTACATTATGTTTCAATTTCCCGTACCACGTAATATATTCCTGCCAATATTTTTCTTTCCTGATAGGAATATTGATGGTTGAAAACCCCAAATCGGGTAGGTCGCAATACGTGGGGGTTTCCCAAAAATCACCTTTCCAATGCCCATGCTCCACCTCCACACCCAAGTCGGGGTCTTTTACACCAAGTAAATCTATTTTTCTTTGCTTAGGGTTTTGTTTTAATTTCAACCCCATATATTCTTTACTAAATTTTATTATTTTTTTTCTAACAGCCGTATCGTCGTAATTCGCATTTTTTAATCGTTTTCTTTTATACATTGTGATTATTTAATCCTACTCTCTTCAAAGAATTCAATGAAGGAGTTTATCGCCCAAACGGCTCCTGCTGTGAACATTCCGTCAAAAAAGAACGTAAAGTATCCTGTGTCGAAATATTCATTTGTCAACCCACCTAATGTAAAGGAAAGAAAAAATCCAACCCATGTCGGTATACATAACATACAGGTTATGAATTCATACCAGAATGATGATTTTTTTAATATCCACCGACGAGGTTTATCAAAGATTCCTCCTGATGTGATTATTGTTGACATTCCGTAGGCTAGAACAGCCCAAAGTATTATTTGTATCATGTGTTAAAAAATAAGAAAAATTATCCGAAATACGAAATTATTCATCGTAAAGATCTTTCTTTTCGTCTTTCTTCTCTGTTTTCACGCCCATTTTGGTTAAAACTTCTTTGGCATCTGAAGATTTCATCGGGACGGCCTCGGTAATTGTTGGCTTTTCTTTGGGTGTTTCCTCGCTATATGACCTTATAACTTCTTTCCTGGGAGGTGGTGGTTGCACATGTACCCCCACATCCACTTTTCCCTTATCCTGGGAGGTTAACTCACCCTCAGGCATACTTCCATACTTCAAGAGGTCAAACCCCCGTTTAAACGTCTCTTTTGCTAGTTTAACGATATCTTCAATCTCATTCAGTTCACAAAACTGAATAAAATCTTTATCAAGAATTAACGAGATTTTCTGTTTCGTTTTCGATGTCTTCGATGTCATTTATTCTGAAATGTAAAAATGGTTGTTTGTTTGGTAAATCGTGGAAGGTGTATTTTTTTGTTTCCATATCAAACATCCCATAACCGTGATGTTTTATTCCTTCCCCAAAATTCTGTTGAATCATACTTCCAATCATCACGGCGTCTCCACCACCAGGTAATTCAAATGTCTGGCGAAGATGAATGTCCCCCGCCAGGAGTAAATCCAGCCCGACAAAATTTAATCTGTCATAACCATCGTCGAACTTAAACCCTAAATCGGTTGACATACCCTGAATCGGTCCGTGAAACAGACCCACGTAGTATTTTCCTTCTTCTTTTGTGAACTCAGGTCTTTCATTGTGTTGATACAACGAATAAACAACCCATTCCACCCCATCATCAGGATATACTCCCTTATCTTTGTAATAAATGATGTTCGATCTTCCTAGTAAATTGACGACTGGTGTTACCGTGTCTAACCTATCAATATTGTTTTCAAGGAAATCATGGTTGCCTGGAAGAATCACAACGACACCACGATCAGCTAACTCACGTAAAAACCAAGAAACTAATCTAAGTTGTTCGTTAGAAATGGTGATCTTCTGGTGATTGATGTCTCCAGCGAGCACGAACCGGATCTCTCCAATTGTGTACCCTTCAATTTTTGTGTCAATATCCTCCAAGAAAAGTTCAAACTGACGTTTGTACATATCGTGGTATTGCATTGTACGGATATGAATGTCCGCGATGTGAATAATTTTCTTTATCATGCCACATATTTTGTTAAGTCCATTGTGAATATTGTTTGAACGATATCTTTGGGAACTCTGAATTCTTCAAAAGTTGCATCATCTTTCATCAATGTGACAACCCCACCGAGAAACTTTTTATCCGAAAATTTACTTTCCGATAACATTTTTATAATCAGACGGCCATACAATGGGAGCTGAGTATAATAATGTGACAGGGCGAAATCTTTATACTGTTGGAACGGCGCGTACATTTGACCATGGTATGGCATCGACTTAAAGTTCTTCGGTTTATTACTCTTATGGTCAGTAACAACAATACCAAAATCCGTCTTGGCCTTGTTCAATATTAACCAAGTGTTATCAGGTTGACCCACGTACTTCAATTCTGGGTCCCCTAACACCTGTTCCGTGTCAAGTAGAACCGCTCCCCTTTCGTGCATTTTATCGAGAAAATCTCTTCCTGCTTTGATCATATTATCACTTCTGACCCGTTGTTCTTCATTAATGGTAAAGACAGGTTCTCTGACATCCTTGTAGTTACCATAATCTTCGACAATCATTTTCTCTAACTCATAGTGAACCCTACTTCCTAGGTTAATTGAGTCCGTACCAGCCTGTTTCCATTCAGCGAGTAATTCCTTCTGTCTTACCAGATCTCCCTTGGCTATCTTGAGGGATAATCCATGGGAATCGAATGGTGGGTGGAATTGTTTGACAATCTTCGAGACAGACTTGAATTTAGAGGTTATATTTCCTTTCACATCTCTCATGTAATAAATGTGCTTATTCTCAACAAAGGACAATGCCAATTGTTCCCTTCGGTCGGCCATGACCTCTTTAATCTCGGCAGATAATTCTGTTAAATCTTCTTTTGTATACATAGTCTATTTTTTTTCATCATCAAAGTTCACCCCATCTTTTGTGACGGTGATGTTTGTTTTAATATATTTCACTCCGTGCATTGGTAAAATACTTATGTCGAATACAACCTCTTCATCGGAAACTTGTGTGTGACCAATTGAAAATCCTTGAATTGATCCATCCGATTTAAGAGAGTTGAGGGTTCCAACATATGAATTCTTAATTTGTTCTACTAGGGGTTTATCTAATTTTGTTATTACCATAACTTAGGGTTCCCCCTTCCATAGATTGCGGGCCCAATCTCAGCCCAATTATCTTTATACCATTTTTCACCTTCTGGTGAAACATCCCAAAACATGAAACCAGGGGTCTTTT
>Ga0114922_10004406_pt1 | contig 13050 bp, 12 predicted proteins | sample AartaG_FD_100975 | JGI IMG/M metagenome (GOLD analysis project Ga0114922, IMG submission 100975) | Deep subsurface microbial communities from Aarhus Bay to uncover new lineages of life (NeLLi) - Aarhus_00045 metaG | ecosystem: Environmental > Aquatic > Marine > Oceanic > Sediment | place... | reverse complement strand
GCTTTGTTCGATGGAGATGAAAGTCAAAAATCATACTTCGTGTTTAAAAATTCCTCGTCCCCGTGAAAGATCAAGGCAGCTATTGAAGGCCTTAGACATTAGGATGCCTCTAGCACTCCCTCATCGAAAGGTTCGTGTAGTCACGAGAAAGAAATTGGTTGGAAGGCGAAAACTAGCTTAAAATCCATAAGTTATGGATGTAAAGAGGTCTTTTCTTTAGGGTGAACATTTGATACAACAACATGTATCTTGGCCTAGCAATGAGAGTCCCGGTGTCTATGTTTTTTTAGATTCAGATAAAAATATAAACTATATCGGAAAAGCATCTTTTACCAACTGTATTGGTGGTCGTCTAAATACCAGATTTGATACTAAATGGAATCCCAAAAAAAGAGAAGCTGAAGGGTGTAGATATATCACTACTATTCCCTTGCCGAAAGAAGTTTCATTTGAAGCTTCTGCAATTGAAGAGTATCTACTTAGGTGTTTAAAAACAAAATATAACACCGTTGGAAACAGCTAACCTGTCGCTCCACTTGAGCCCGTAGTTATAGAGGGGTTAAATAATTCAATAACTCCCATAAGGAGATTAGACAAAAAGGAGGCACATCGTAAAAAAATAAGTATGGGTCGACCTTTGTGCGCACACTACTCGCTAAGGCAGATGAGCGATATAAACGGCATTACGAACTAAAAAGGCTCGGATATGATCTCAATACGATGCTGACGGAGTTGGCCCTACTTTTTGTCATGAACCCTTTTGCAATAGGGTATATAGTTCGAAGAGGTGAAACCATAGCAGAAGAGAACAACTATCATCACATGGGATAATGTATCGAATTATTTAAAGACGTGCGTCTTTTCACGTCCCTCTTTTCATTAGATTTAGATCTTGACGAATAACCATGAATAAGTCCCGACTGGGCTTTTCCAGCGCAATAGCCCCCTCTGAGGGGCTTCCTGAGCCCACCCGCTATGCGGGTGGAGATCTCAGTTCAGAAACTGATGATTCATGTCCTTCACACCAGAAAACAGGCTACCGTTCTACCACCATCAACTTCTTTAGAAGGAGGTTCTTCTTTGCTGCACAAATCTTTTGCATTAGGACACCGTGGATGAAACCGACATCCTAAAGGAGGATTTTGTGGGTCTGGGGGTTCACCAGTTACAATAAATCTGTCTCTGCTTTTTTCAGAGAAGGAACCATGTTTAGCAAGGGCATCGAAAAGGATCTTTGTGTAAGGGTGTAGTGGCTCTTCCCATATTGATTTAGCATCGCCGAGTTCTACAATTTTTCCTAGATACATAACACCTATTCTATCACTTACTGATCGAATAACCGCAAGGTTATGGGATATATGGATGTAGGTTAGATCATATTGGTTCTTGAGGTTTTCGAGGAGCCTTAAAATTGTAGCCTGCACCGAGACATCAATCCCCGAAGTAGGTTCATCGAAGATGATAACACTTGGATTCAATATCAGAATCCGTGCTAATCCTATGCGGCGCTGCTGTCCACCGCTAAACTCATGCGGATACCGGATAACATGATTCGCTTCCAGCCCTACCTTCTTTAGTATTTTATCAACATTCCGAGCCATTTCTTGCTTTGAAAGATTTTTCTGATGCACTATAAGTGGTTCTCTAATCGTAGTTCCAATTTTCCACCATGGATTCAGGCAGCCTGCAGAATCTTGATGCAGATATTGCACCTTATTTTGGAAGTTTTTCATCGGTTTCTGTGGCAAATTGTCAATTCTTGCCCCTTCAAACCAAACTTCTCCATCTGTAGGCCTATAAATCCCAACCAGCGTCTTACCAACAGTCGACTTCCCGCACCCACTCTCACCCACTAAACCAAGAGTTTCCCCTTTTTTGATTTTGATGGTGACATTGTCCACAGCCTTAACCCATCCAACGTGGATGTGTAGAAGCTTGCTCTTTACAGGAAAATACTTCTTCAAATTCCTTGCTTCAATGATAATGGTATCCCTTTTCTCTGGTTTACTAACCCCGTGCATCATATCCCCTTAACCCCTGGCTTCTCGTCTCCGTATTTTTGTGCTCTAGTTTAAGTCTGGATTGTAGCAACAAATCCAATGGCCGGCACCTATGTTCATCTGGGGCGGCCTTTCTTTGGAACACTCCTTTAATCTGCGCTCGCAACGGGGATGAAAACGACAACCCTGTGGCGCGACTATAAGAGAGGGAACTCTTCCCGGAATATCTATGAAACCCCTTCCAGGTTTTGGCAAACATTCTAGCAGTTTCCTTGAATACGGATGAGCCGGATTTGTGAAAAATGAATCGCTGGGTGCAGACTCTATTATCTGCCCACAATACATGACTGTTATGTAATCACATATCGCGCTCGCAACGTCTAGATTATGGGTTATATATAATGTCGAAGTTTTATATTCACTGATCAAATCTTTCAAAAGTTCCAGGATTTGAGCTTCTACTGTTACATCAAGACTTGTGGTCGGCTCATCAGCAACAACTAACAAGGGATTTAACAAAAGAGCGGCTGCGATTAGTATACGTTGTTTTTGTCCTCCGCTAAGTTCATGAGGATATCTACAGAGTAATTTTTCTGGAGAAGGTAGTTGAACCTGTTTAAGTTTATTGATAACTAGTCTTCTGATCTTTTCCCTCACCTTGCTTCTGTTCAAAACAATCCTTTTGGGAAATAGTTTTGGGGCAACTATATCCCGCATCTGAGTTTCTATCGTGAAAACTGGATTTAACGAATCAAAGGGGTCTTGAGGAATTAGAGTTATTGCCTTCCCTCTTATAGCTCTTAGTTCATTATCCGACTTCCTTAGTAGATCTACACCATGAAATAATACCTCGCCACTCTCTATCTCAGCTGCGGCAGGTAAAATTTGCAAAATAGATTTCGCGAGTGTTGATTTACCACAACCACTTTCGCCAATTACCCCTCTCACCGACCCTTTTTTTATCGTTACGTAAACGTCATCGAGTGCTTTAACTTTTCCTTGATCCGTAACGTATGAAACAGTCAGTTTGTTAACTTCAATAACGTTTTCCATCAGTGAACTTTTCTTCATTTGTATATTGTCTGCATACACTAAGTTTCTTTTCGAGACCTCCTAAGTTTAGGATCCAATACATCCCTTAGCGTATCTCCAGCCATATTAAAAGCCATTACTGCAAGGAAAATAGCTAGACCTGGGAATAAAGCATACCACCAAGCTGTAGGCAGGTATGCCCGCGAGCTCGATAGATCCAACCCCCAGTCCGAAATCGGAGGCTGAGCGCCTAGTCCTACATATGACAAGACGGCGGCAGTAAGGATAGTTCCCCCCATACCTATTGTAGATCGAATAATAATATTAGGAACTATGTTTGGTAGAATGTGAAGAAACATAATCCTAGTTGTCCCTGTTCCTAAAGCTTTAGCAGCTTCAATAAAAGGCGACTTCTTTATGGATATAACATCTGCATAGACAACTCTACTCCAGAACGGCCAGTAGGTAACAGCAAGTGCCAATATAGCATTCTTGATTCCTGCACCGAGAGCCGCCACTATAACAAGAGCCATGACAATTTGGGGAAGAGATACGAAGATATCGGAAATTCTCATTAGAAGTAGCCCTATCCAACCCTCATAATAGCCTGCAATAAGACCGACTAAGGTCCCAATTAATAACGCGCTCCCTGTTGCTATTCCACATAGCATAAGGCTTACCCTGGCACCACCAATAAGACGGCTAAAGATGTCTCTTCCCATGTGATCCGTGCCGCATAAGTGCTTAGGACTGGGTGCCTCAAGGCGTTCTCTTGGATTTATGGTTGCCCCAAAGTCATCGGGATGCGGTGCCAAGGAAGAAGGGATGATGGCAGCGACGAAAAGAATTGAGAGTATTATTAGAGCTATTACGCCATTTCGGTCCTGGAAAAATTTTCTTATCAAGAGCTTATATGTTGTCATTCTGTTACCTCTCTCGGATCAATCAATATTAGTCCTATATCCCCTAAAAGACCTCCAATTGAGTAAACAACCCCTGCCCAAAGACTGACTGCGAAAACAGCTTTGTAATCAAGAAAAAGTATGGAATCTAAAGCATAAGCTCCTATCCCTGGCCATCTGAATATCTTTTCAATAACAAATGTGGATGCTAACACATAACCGAAAAGGAGCCCAATCTGGGCCATCGTACCAACGAGAGCATTCTTCAAGGCGTATTTCCAGATGACTAGTCTTTGTGTTACACCCATTGCTCTCTCATATTGAATATATGTGCGCTCCATAACCCCTATCATCCCCGCTCTAGCGAAGCGAGCTATCGTACCAAGAGGCACAAGTGCTAAGGCTATTCCCGGAAGCACGAGGTGAGATAAAGCACTCAGGAGTGCTTGAAAGTTCAACATTAATATAGAGTCTATCAGATAGAAACCCGTGATATGACGGAGCGATTCTAAATCTCTATCTATTCGTCCGACTAAAGGTAATATATCTAGCGCGCTTGAGAATGTAAGCTGAAGCTCAATAGCCACCCAGAAGCTTGCAAGGGAGATACCTGCAATTGTAATTCCCCGAATTAAATTGTCCACTATACTATTTTTGTGAATCGCAGAATAAACTCCGAGTACAATCCCGAGTAAAGCACCCATACACAGAGAGCATAATGATAATTCCAAAGTGGCGGGAAGCCGCTGAATTATGTCATGGCTTATTTGTCGATGTGTATATAAGCTCTGTCCGAAATCCCCTGCCAAGACTATGCCCTTCACATAATGTATATATTGCACATATATCGGTCTATCAAAGCCATATAGTTTCCTAATTTTAGCTTTCTGTTCCAGCGTCGCCAGCGGCCCTGCGGCTACGGATACAGGATCGGCGGGAAGGCAATATGTTAGGAAAAACATAATTGTTACAAGACCGAGCAGGGTAGGTATTAAGAGAAATAGCCTTGCCATAACCATTCTAATAATTCTCATTTAATTTCTCCGAATCCGATGAAAAAACTAGCGAGAGGAGCTTCATCTGTGTTCTGATGATTTGTACCCATTGACTGGCTACCCGAACTACAATTCACTCGAGTCAAACAGCTAAGAAACAACGGTGTAGCTCAGAACACCTTTTTGCTTGTTCCGCTAATCAGACTATTACAGTACACATTGCAACACGGCTCCCTTTGTTAATAGTGAAGCGGCATTACCTATTCACAGGAATTCATTTGTATAGCATCGGCTTCATCACAAGGGCTCTATAGCTCAGGCGGCCCATACTTCTGTGAAAAGCCTCAAATTGTTACCACCCAAAAGGCCATTGACCTCTTCCTCTGAATATCCCCTGCTTACTAACCCCTTTGTAAGTTCGGGCAAAAACCGTATATTTTTCATCCCTTTTGGGTGCTTTGTCTCAAAAGTAAAACCTTTACTGATTTCGGGGTTTTTAATCGCCCATTCGTCAAAATCATCTTTTGACTCAGAAAAATTGTAATCCAAACCCAACCCAACGTGCTCAATTCCCGCTATATCAACGGCGTAGTCAATGATGTCGAGGAAATCATCGAGAGTTGACTCAGCCCCCTTCGCGAAGAAAGGTGAATAAGCATTCAGACTAATAACGCCCCCCTTTCCTGCAAGCGCCTTAATCTGGTCATCTGTCTTATTTCTCACTATATCGCATAAAGCACGAGGATTGGCGTGCGTGAAAGCAATTGGCTTTTCCGATATTTCAATGGCTTCCATAGTAGTTTTGTATCCGCAATGTGATGCGTCTATCAAAATACCCAATTTGTTCATCCTTTTTATGACTTCTATACCAAATTTGCTTAATCCAGAGTCTGTTCTTTCACCGCACCCATCGCCGATCAAGTTCCTCCGTTGGTATGTAAGTTGAATAACCCTAATTCCGAGTTTATGAAAGGCCGATAGAAACTCCACGTTACCCTCAATGGGCTTTGTAGTCTGAAACCCCATGGCTAAGCCGACTTTGTTCTGCTTTTTTGCTGTCTCGATATCCTTGCTTGTCGTGACGAGCATAATTATATCACCATACTTCTCAAAGCCTTGATACCAAGAGTTTATCCGCCTCATGACTTCATATAAGTCAATATCTTCTGCCCATGCAATACACAAATGTGCTGCTGTTAGGCCTGCCTCCCGCATTTCCTCAAAAGGGCTAGCATCTTTAGGCGGGTATGACATACCAAACAAACAATCTATGATTATCGCATTCCTGTGGATATCTGAGACTTTCTCTTGGTTTTGAGCTACTTCTTTCATCATTCACTCCTCCTTTTTATCTTTGTTTATGTTTCATCTCGAGGCGTACGTGCTTCTCTGAAAAGAGATATGCAACTTTCCCCATAGAAAAGCTGCATATCTTTCCTAACTTTGTTGCGAGCAAACTACTCTCGCATTATCTATTTCCATTCACTCTTGAAGTAGATTTCTCTAAACTCCTGGAGGGCTCCATAAGGGGAATAGTTTTCAAGGCCACCGATATCCTTATTCAACGCGTTATGATAGTTCCACTGCGAGACCCAAACGTGTGACGCGTCCTGCAACTCAATACGCTGAGCTTGCTTGTACAGCTCAATTCTCTCTTCTTTATTCGGCGTGGCCAAGGCTTTCATATGCATCTCCTCAATCTTTGGATTTTCATACCAAGATGTACCCATGTGGGTCCCAAAGCCTCTAGAATCAACAACGCGAGAGTAATGATCAGGATCAAGGTAGTAAGGACTTAGTCCGATTGGCGCGATAAGCGGAGCAGTTTCGGGTTTGGAAGCCAGTTCACACCAAGTAGGCCAAGTAACTATCTTAAATCTGCCCTTAATACCAAGCTTCTGCAGCGCGACTAATAACATCTCCCCCATCGTTGTAAGTTCGGGGGTATCAAATAGCTGAATTTCTAGCGGCTCGTATTTCTTGTAATCTACCTCACATTTTGCAAGCTCCTCCCGGGCTTTGTCAAGATCGTAAGTGTAGTGCCAATCCTTTCTCGGATCGAGAGAACCGATAATTGCAGGAGGTATATAGCCAATGCAACGTTCCACGTAGCCATGCAAAACTCCGTCAATTAGGGTTTCATAATCGAGTGCGTAACAAAGTGCTTTCCTAAAATGGATATCGTTCGTGGGTGGCTTTCGATTGTTAAGGTGTATGTATTCAAGCTTTGGGAATGGACGATGTAACTCCTGCAGTAACGGTGATTTCATTAGTGTCTGTACAGTGTCATAAGTCAGAGGCATATTCCAGTAATGGTATCGGCCCTTTCGCAAGCCAATAATTCGTGTGGCGTTCTCGTACACTATCTCAACCCGAACATCCTTCATGTGCGGTTGATTCCATTTTTTCCAAAAGTCAGAGAACTTTTCGAACGTTAGATAGTTCCCTGGCTTCCATTCGGTAAGCGTATAAGCGCCTGTTCCGACACCGTTCTTGCCGAGGCGAGAGCCATGTATTGCAAGCCACTTGTTCCCATAATCACCGTTCTCTTCATGACGCTTCAAGACATTTTTGTTTAATACAAATATGCTTTGTGTAAGGCCATCAAAAAGAGAGCAAGGTTGCGTCAGGTGGAATCTGACGGTGTATTTGTCAACTGGCTCAGTAGCCCCTGGTTTAACGAACTTACTCATGGTACCAGCGATTCCTTTACCCCCGTGCAGAAGTTTCTCTACCGAATACACAACATCTTCTGCCGTCATTTCCGATCCGTCGTGAAAACGCACCCCTTTACGTAAATGGAAAGTCCACTCTTTTGCCTCAGATGCTGCCTCCCAAGATTCTGCAAGCCATGGTTCAAGCACTGCGGGAAACCCTTGATACCTGGTCAGTCCATCGTACATATTTGCCCTAACGTAAATCCGTCCGTAGTCCGAAATATCGTTAGGATCCATTGACTTGGCTTCATATTCCGTAACCATCGTAAACGTCTTGGCCTGTGATTGACTATTAAAACCAAAGATACTTACTGCCGTAAAGAAGGCTAAGAACCCGATTCCTACCACTTTCCTTACGAACTTAAATAACCGTTTTTTGCCAACTTTTGCTTTTTCCATCCTTTGTATCCTCCTTAAGTAATTGGGTTTCTCATGGGTGCCTTGCGGCGTGAAATACCTCTACTAAATATTTGTTACCAATAGTGTCCAGTTAATACGTTTTAAGCCTTGGCAGTGTCAATAGGGTTGCACCTCCACCGACAGCTAACAGAAAATCGCACACATTATCTTTGTAAACCTTAAGTCCTTCCTGGACATAATCTACCATTGGTTCAGAAGCGACTCCGTTATATATGGCAGATTGTACATTATTTTGTTGAAGCGTCTTTTTGATGGCGTCTACTACCCCCAACTTGCTCATAACTTGATCGGTAATAATTGTATTTGCGACAGACATTTGTCCGGACAACAAGCCAGTTTTTGGATTTGAAAGTCCTTTTTTCAAGCACATTTACGTTTGAAAAACCCTCCAATTTAAGACCTTAGTATTTCCATTTAAACACTCATAAACATCACCTCCTGCAAGATGCTTTACTTGACCTTTTTGGTAACGAAGTTAAGATATCAAGCTTTTCCATGCTTGGGGGTACACCAAAGTTCTATGAAAATGTCTATATAATTATGCTCGTATTAGTAACTCATTAAGTGGTTGACCACTTTTTCGATCTGTTCTGCGAATGATAAATCTTTTCCGAAATCATTGTTAAAGAAAGCTGAACCTATAGTAAAAGCCCAAGGCCTCAACTTTTTCATAACATCTAGCCGATGTTCGCTATTTATACTTCCGGTGACAATTACAGGTACATCCAACTCATTTATGAATCTTTCAGCTAAGGCTTCTGGATCTCCTCCAGTAAAACGGTAAGCAGATAGACATAGGCCATCAACTCCTTTATTTTGAATTCTTTTTCCATCATTAATTACATCATCTATTGATCCGTGTAGCATTCTAGGGATACCACTTCTTTCTCCACATGTTGGAACAAATTTAATGTTTTTATCCTTTAACAGCCGATGAACAGATTCAAAATATTGCATGCCGATAAGATATTCAAACTCAAGTTCCAAAGCAAATTTTGCTGTTTCTAAGGCTTCTTTTTCTACCTCAGCTAATGATTCATAAAAAGTTGTCTTTCCTGTCTCTTTCATTGCCTTAAGAAGCTCTTTAACCTTTTTTTCCTCAATTCCAGTGTCTTTGAATCCCCAATAATCTGTAGGTGCATCTTTGCTTTCTTTAAAAACTTCCAAAGCATTGTCTACGGTTTTATCATTGTGAGTAAGGAATGGTATTAAGTATACACTCATTAGTCGCCCTCCTTATAAGTATCCTTTTTCTACACCACTTTTGATTAAAAATTCTACTTTATTTCTGCCTATATTTTTGCCAATCGGACATACGTCTCAGCAAGATCGTCGTGTATTTTTTTATAAACATCAAATAACTTTTCGTAGACTTCAGTAATTTTTGGATCAGGATATATCTTATCAGTTACTCTTACACACTTTTTGACTGCTTCGCGCAAATCTGTAAATATTCCAACTCCTACGCCGGCAAGAATAGCAATTCCAAAGGAAGCGTCATGGTGTTTAAGCTTAACGATGGGTTTAGCAAGCACATTTGAGAGGATTTTTCCCCATAATGGGCTCTTAACTCCCCCGCCAATAAATCTGATCTCTTCAGCCGATAAGTTCATTTCTTTTATTGCACCAAAACAATCTTTCAGCGAATAAGCCACACCTTCCATAATGGCACGAATGAAATGACCTTTCTGGTGATACGCGCTAATTCCAGTAAAACTGGCTCGCAAATTTGAATCCCAATAAGGAGATCTTTCTCCCATAAGATAAGGATGAAAAATCAGACCTTCTGACCCTGTATTTACTAGTTCAGCCTTTCTATCTATGAGCTCGTATTCCGAAATATTTTCTCTTTTAGCTTTCTCGATTTCCCCATCGCAAAACACATCCCTAAACCATCTCATACTTTCAGCCGCAGAATTAGTCCCCATACATGTGTACCATAAGCCAGGAACTACAAAGGAATAGGTCAAAGACTTGGGATTGGGATGAGGTTTTTGCGTAAAGACATTAACAGTTCCTGCAGTGGCCACTTTGACCACACATTGTCCCGCTTGCAGTATGCCAACGCCATAGCTTTCAGCTGCCGTGTCTGACGTACCCACAATGACAGGAGTGCCAGGGTCAAGTCCTGTTTCCTTACCAGCAGGTTTGCTTACTCCTCCCACCACACTAGTAGGATCTCTAAGGGTCGGCAATATCTCTTGAGGTATGGAACCAATCTCGCAAATTCGCTGGGACCATTTGTTTTCTTTCATGTCTATTAGCATGCTGCCTTGTGCATCGATATAGTCGGTTTCCCAGGTGCCTGTGAGCTTGTATCTCAAATAGTCTTTGGTAAACATAAGATAGCGTACACGCTTAAATACACTTTCATCATGCTTTTGGATCCAAAGTAACTGAGGCAATGTCCAGGTAGGGCTTGGCTTCTGATAAGTAATGTTAAAAATTTCGTCTCCGAAATTTTCGGTTAACCATTGAACTTCCTTAATGCTTCTTTGATCAGTCCACATGATACAGTTACGAAGAATAGACATGTTCGAATCCATAAGTACTGCATTGTGTGTAGAAGCATCTATCCCTATTGCAACGATATCCTTTACACTAATACCTCCTGAATCTAGCGCTTTCGCAAGTGCTTTTTTAAATCCATTATACCAGTGTTCCGGGTTTTGTTCCGACCAGTTGCGATATTGGTGATATGTCTTTAATTCATTTGTTCCCGAGGAGACCCAAGTACCATTACTGTCAAGGATGTTTACTTTACATCCACCGGTACCGATATCGATTCCTAATAATAATTCTTTCATTTCTAAATTATTAGTGACGTTTGAGAAGATAAGTAGTTAAACTTTTTGTCAGTTTAATTATAGATTTTAAAACTCAATGCATCACCCACCCGCCGGATAAGGAGATATTCGCACCGGTTATGCTATTTGAAAGCTCACTACAAAGAACCAAAGTCCATTTCCCAACTTCCTCAGGATCAAGGATTCGTTTTTGAGGGATATGTTCAACAAAAGACCGAATAGCTTCCTTTCGGCTAATTTGTTCCTCCTTTTGGCGTTTCACAATGGATCTTTCCATCATAGGTGTTAAAACATAGCCTGGGCATAAAGCGTTCACATTGATGCCAAAGGGAGCAAGTTCCGTAGCCCATATCTTTGTAAGATGGGAAAGGGCTGCTTTTGATGCCGCATAGGCACTGTAAGTTGGGGTGTGAAGAAAGGATTGAGTAGATGAAATATTGACAATTCTTCCCCAATGATTTTTTTTCATGATAGGGGTGACAGCTTTCGTGCAGGTCGTTGCTCCGGTGAGATTTATATCTAATACTTTTTTCCATTGGTAGATATCAATTTCGTCAATCAGACTCTTATACATGATACCTGCATTGTTGACTAAGATATCTAGTCTGCCAAAATTGCGTTCTATTTCCTGTACACAATATTGAATACTGTCTTCATCCGAAACATCAATGTATGTTTTTATTACATCAGATTTAATCTCTTCATCAGATATACCTTTTAGATTTTCAAATTGAATATCAGCAGCAATCGAAATGGCTCCTGCTTCCGATAAACATTTAGCTATAGCTAAGCCATTTCCTTGAGCGCCACCAGTAATAAGAGCGACCCGGTCGGAAAGATCCAATAGATTTCCCAAGGCCTCTATTTGATTTTTCGTAATCTTTCTCAATATATTACTGCCCTCCTGTTAATCCCTGTTAATCATCGAATAGTTTCTACTGGTTATTCCGTTAATAATAACATTTATGTAGTCGATTTTTTTGAAATACTTGGTGAATTGGGATTTTCTAAAAAAATGTAATACTTGAAATCTGTAAATTTGTGTGGAGGCTATGCTCATGTCTTGGCCCTATGGCAATGATCAAATTGCTAATTAATTAAAATAATCGCTTGGTTCAACAGGCTGTATCCGAGCACCCCGTCAAAGGACAAAATATTCGGGGCGGTCGACCTTATCCATGACTCACTACATGTGGTATCTACTTGACTCGAGCGGATAGACCCTTAAAATAATTTCAGATAATTATATTCTTAAAATAGTTCATATGTCTTTCTGTTATTTTTGTAGCTCGATCTTTATCTTTGTTTATTATCGATTCTAGAAGTTCATTATGGTCGAAAAATTGATCAGAAAGTTCTTTTTTTCCGAATGTTATGTACGTCCAAAATCGTATTGAAATCGCCTGGAGTCTATGGAGAGTATCCATGAGCAGAGGGTTTTGAGTGGCTTCATATATTATGTTATGGAATTTGGATTCGTATTTAATAAGTTCTTCATAGTTTTCCTTCTCATTAGCCCCTAGTTCTTTCACTTTTAATAATATTTGTCGAAGCTTTTCCAATTGGGGATCAGTTATTCGATCTATAGCTAGATCAACAGCTAGTCTTTCTAAAGGTAATCGCATCTCTGATAAGTACTTGAAATCATTAATATCCATGGGCGATACAAAAGTACCGCGATTAGGCACCAGCTTAATAAAGCCTTCTCGCTGAAAATCTAAAAGAATCTCTCTTAAAGGGGTTCGGCCAATTCTATAATGTTTCATTAGTTCTTTCTCGTTTAGTGACTCTCCTGGAGAGAAATCCCCCATAATTATTCGATACTTTAGATTTTCGTAAATTGATGATTTTGTCCACTTCATTTATCGAACCTGATTCTGGGAAAATATATCATTTTGAAATTATTGAAATTCTTTACAAGAAAATAGAGAATACGAATCGTTACATTTAATATATTAGTGTTAGTAAATACAATATATCACAAAAATGGCCATGTCAAGTATTAACAGCAAGAACCATGATATAAAGAGATAAATCTTCTCCATTAATATATAGGGTCAGGCTTGACTTTTGGGTATATTAGGTGTAGTTTTTTGCCATGGCACGCAAACCCCGCATCCATTTTCCAGGCGCTGTATACCACGTCATGCTCCGTGGCAATGGCGGGCAGGACCTCT
>Ga0114922_10004405_pt1 | contig 13050 bp, 10 predicted proteins | sample AartaG_FD_100975 | JGI IMG/M metagenome (GOLD analysis project Ga0114922, IMG submission 100975) | Deep subsurface microbial communities from Aarhus Bay to uncover new lineages of life (NeLLi) - Aarhus_00045 metaG | ecosystem: Environmental > Aquatic > Marine > Oceanic > Sediment | place... | reverse complement strand
GCCGTTTCCCGGCGCACCACTGAGATCGGACTGCTGAAGGCCATCGGCGCACCGGGCAGGCAGATCCTTCGCCTGTTTCTGGCGGAATCAGCGATTCTCTCCCTGATCGGTGCTGCGTTCGGGCTCATTCTGGCATTTTTCGGAACCCGGGGACTTGCGCGTGCGTTTCCCAGCTTTCCGATCAAGGTCCCGTTCTGGGCCGTGGGGGCGGCTATCGGCGTTTCGCTATTAACCGGTCTGGTATTCGGGGTATTGCCTGCACGACGGGCAGCAAAACTCGACCCGGTGCAGGCTTTGTCTCGAAGATAAATCGCAAGCGTTCACTCCAATACTCCAATAATTTGCAGTCATGCTGCTCAATGATTCCATAAAGCTGGCGATAGGCTCTTTGTCTAGCCAGCGGATGCGAAGCTTTCTCACCGCGCTGGGCATTGCCGTGGGCATCGCCTCCGTAGTGCTGCTCACCTCCATCGGCGAAGGCGTTCACAAGTTCGTTTTGTCAGAGTTCACCCAGTTCGGCACCAATCTGATCGCTGTTACGCCGGGAAGGGCCACCACCACAGGCATATCCGGGGCTATTATCAGCACCGTACGACCTTTGAGTATGGACGACGCACTGGCGCTCGAGCGAATCCCCAGGGTTGTTGCAGTTGCTCCCTTCGTGCAGGGAAATGCTCCGGTGGAATTCGGCAAGCGCAGCAGGCGCAGCTATATCTTCGGTGTCGGCCCGGAAGTGCCGACAGTGTGGCAGATTAAAGTCGCGATGGGCCGTTTCCTTCCATATGATGACCCGCGTGCTGCACGCGCTTTTGCTGTTTTGGGCAGCAAACTACGGGATGAACTTTTCGGCAGCGAGAATCCCCTTGGCCGGCGTATTCGTATTGGCGGGGAGCGCTACCGCGTTATTGGCGTTATGGAATCGAAAGGTCAAATGCTTGGCTTTGATCTGGATGACACCGTCTATATCCCAGCAGCCAGGGCCCTGGCCATGTTCGACCGGGAAAGCCTGATGGAAATTGATCTGCTGTATGCGGCCGGAAGTACTGCGGACGAGATCGCTAAAAAAATCAAAGGACTCCTTATCGCCCGGCACGGCGCAGAAGACTTCACCATCACCACCCAGGAACAGATGCTGGATGTACTGGGCTCGGCGCTCAATATACTCACTCTGGCGGTGGGCGCATTGGGAGGGATTTCACTTCTGGTTGGTAGTGTTGGCATTTTAACCATTATGACCATCGCGGTGAATGAACGGACAACGGAAATCGGGCTGCTCCGCGCCATCGGCGCACGCCGCAGACAGATACTTGTCCTTTTCCTCGGCGAGGCAGTTGTGCTGGCCAGCATCGGCGGTTTGGCCGGTCTTGTGATCGGCGCTGGCGGGGCGTGGCTACTCGGGGCCATGGTGCCCGCGCTTCCCACTCACACCCCGTGGTCGTATGTTGTATTAGCCGAAATCCTGGCTGGTTTCATAGGTCTTTTAGCCGGAGTTCTACCCGCCCGCCATGCTGCAAACCTGGATCCAATCGAGGCATTAAGGGCAGAGTAGGCGAAGGTTTTGGAGGATAGGATCGTGGGTTTCGCCTTTGGTTGGGCTTTTTTGCGGGAACGATTTTTATGTTCTACACGATGCCAAAAGTGTGATATAGGATCTGAACTTAGCTCGGCTGCACGAGAAGTTTTTGTACAGGCTTGTGATCATTTTTGGATGGCGGTTTCAAAATATTGTGAAAGGGGGAGGATGGAAAAATGGGTATTGGTAAGCAGGTCCGTAAAGAACGGATCATGAACCGGGAAACCGGCAAGATCGTAATCGTTCCAATGGACCACGGTGTGACAGTGGGTCCGATCAAGGGTCTGATCGATCTGCCCAGGACCGTGGACATGGTAGCCAAGGGCGGGGCCAACGCCGTGGTGGAACACATAGGTATGGTGGGCCAGGGCCACCGCCGCTATGGGCGTGATATCGGGCTGATCGTGCATCTTTCCGGCAGTACCAGCCTTTCCCCGTACCCGAACCGCAAGGTGCTGGTCTGTTCGGTGGAGCGTGCAGTTCGAATCGGGGCGGACGCTATAAGTATCCACGTCAACATAGGCGCGGAGAACGAGGGCGAAATGTTGGAGGCTTTTGGCGAGGTTGCTGGAGACGCCGATTACTGGGGCATGCCGCTTCTTGCCATGGTTTATCCTCGTGGTCCAAAGGTCGATAATGAGAAAGACGTTGACAACGTAAAGATCGCTGCTCGCGTAGGCGCCGAACTTGGGGCGGACATAGTCAAGGTCCCCTACACCGGATCTCCCGAGACCTTCAAAGAGGTAGTCGAGGGATGTCCTATTCCCGTAGTCATAGCCGGCGGGTCTAAGCTCTCCGACGAGGAGACCCTAAAGATGGTAGAGGGTGCCATCAAAGCGGGAGCGGCCGGACTATCAATGGGCCGCAATGCTTTCCAGCACGAGAATCCGGTCCTCTTAGTGTCTGCGGCCTGCGCCATTGTTCAGGGGGGCAAGAGCGCGGAAGAGGCAATGAAGATTCTCAAGGGCGAGGCATGAAGCTGGGGCCAAAAAAGTGCCTAAAGTGAGCTAAAGCCCGCCCTGGTGCGACATGTATGCAATACAATGCAGGGGGCCAATACTTCAAGATTGGGGTGTTGTAATTTTCAGCATTTCAAAACAGGTCTGGGCCAGGGTTACGGAATCGTATTTAAGAATGCGTGTACTTAGTGCTTGACCGAAAACCGCCTAAATTATACTTTTCCTGTCATTGCGAGGGAGGTACGACCGAAGCAATCTCCTGGAAATAAAGAGATTGCCACGTCGTTCGTTCCTCACTCCTCGCAATGACAGCTCGCAATCAAGGGTTTTCGTTCAGCGTGTACTTAGAAGGAGACAAAGGAGTGTATCATGACGAGGCTGTTCTGGGTTAATGTGAGACCCTATAAGAAGAAGGTCGTGACTACTGCGCTGGAGAGTGGGGCTGACGCCGTGATTGTCCCTCGAGGCCAGTCGAGTAACGTCCGTGATCTTGGGCTGATCAAGACGGTGTCGCCGGACGGTGATTTGAAACTCGGCGAGGACGTGGTCGAGATTACCATTTCCTCGCAAAAGGACGAGGCCAAGGCGCTCAAGGAGCCAGTTGAGAGACTTCTCCTGATCAAGACGAGCGACTGGAAGGTGATCCCCCTTGAAAACCTGGTCGCCAAGAGGGGCAAGGGTCTGCTGGCCTGGGTGCGTAACGCGGGGGAGGCCAAGATCGCGTTAGAGATCATGGAGCGTGGGGTTGACGGTGTAGTTCTCGACACAAGCGATCTTTCCGAGATTAAGCGGACGGCAGCCGTGGCCCGGGAACAGGGAGAGCGGCTCAATCTCGTTCATGCGACTATCAAGTCCGTGAAGCCGCTGGGTATGGGAGACCGGGTCTGCGTTGATACCATTACCAACATGAAGCCCGGCCAGGGCATGCTGATTGGGAACTCCAGCTCGGGCATGTTGCTGGTCCACGCTGAAAACGTGGAGACGCCCTATTGCGCCACCCGTCCCTTCCGCGTTAATGCCGGAGCGGTTCACGCGTACGTGCGCGTGCCGGACGGCAAGACCTCTTACCTGGCCGACTTGAGTATCGGCGACCCGGTTTCGATAATTGACCACAACGGCAGGAGCGAGGTTGGCTTTGTGGGCCGGGCAAAGGTGGAAAAAAGGCCCATGATGCTGGTGGAAGCCGCCTACAAGGGCAAGCCCGTGTCGCTGGTCATGCAGAACGCCGAGACCATCCGGCTGACCAAGCCCGGAGGCGAACCAGTCTCCATCACCCATCTGAAAGCAGGCGACCGAGTGCTTTCTTACCTGGAAGAAGCGGGAAGACATTTCGGGGTAAAGATCGAGGAGACGATAGTGGAGAAATAGCCCTTCAGTCTTGAAACTCATACATCAAGATACAGAATTGGACCGATGACTGAAAGGAAACTTTGGATGACACCTGACCAGATGCGAGATAGGGCTGTGGAAATTTTCAATAAGCAAAAGATGCTTTGTTCCCAGGCCGTGGTAACCGCGGGCCTGGAATTTATCGGTGAAGAAAATCCAGAGAGCGCCATACGTGCAGCAGGCGGTTATGCAGCCGGTCTCGCTTTTTACGGCGACACCTGCAGTTGCCTTGTGGGAGCCGTGGCCGTCATTGGGGATCTCTTTGGCCGTGCCAATCCGGAAGAGATCGAAGATGGCCGTCTTGGGCCAACGGCCCGTATTATGTACAAACGCTTTAGGGAAATGATTGAGGATATGCGAGGCACCATGATATGCAGCGGAGCATCAAAAACAAACTGGCTTGACCCGGAAGATGTAAAGGCCTTCAAGACAGACGGCAGACGAGAAGTTTGCGCGGAAATCGTCGGTCGCACGGCCGAAATCCTGGGCGGCCTGATCATCGAAACCATAGGGGAAAAAGACCTGGCTTTGCTGCAAGAAGGGGCATCTTAGGGTGTCCAAAGGAGCTGTGATTTGTAACATTGGCCAGAAGTAAGATCGTGATGAAGGTACCACTGTTAGACCTGAAGGCTCAATACCAGACCATCAAGGATGAGGTGCTGGCAGCCACACGGGAGCTTTTTGAGACCCAGCGCTTTATCCTCGGACCGGAGGTTGAGAAGCTGGAGGAACGGATTGCCCGGTATTGCCACACCGAGTATGCAGTTGGTGTATCATCCGGAACAGATGCTCTTCTGATCTCATTGATGGCTGCCGGAATTGGCCCCGGGGATGAGGTTATCACCTCGCCATATACATTCTTTGCCACGGTAGGAGCGATTGCACGCGTGGGCGCCACACCTGTTTTTGTTGATATAGAAGAAGACACTTACAACATCGACCCGCAAGCGATAAATGATAAGATAACGAAGCAGACCAAAGCAATGATTCCCGTACATCTGTACGGTCAATGCTGCGACATGGACCCGATCCTGGAACTGGCGCAAGCACATGATATCATAGTCATTGAGGATGCAGCCCAGGCCATAGGCGCGGAATATAAGGGTAAAAGGGCAGGTTCTATGGGTGATATGGGCTGTTTTTCATTCTTTCCATCCAAGAACCTTGGAGCCTTTGGTGATGGAGGGATGGTAACCACGTCCTCGGATATCTTGTATGAGAAGCTGAAGATTCTGCGCGTACATGGTTCACATCCTAAATATTATCATAAGCTTGTCGGCGGCAACTTTCGGTTGGATGCGCTTCAGGCAGCCATTATCCTTGTGAAGTTGCCTCATCTGGAGCAGTGGACCTCGGCACGCCGCGCCAATGCCGAACGGTATAGGGAGCTTTTCAGTCACCAGGGAGTGGATGGTTTCGTCGGGCTCCCAGTAGAAAAGACCGGTCGGCACATATATAATCAATTCGTAATTGCCGTTGAAAGTCGCAGGGATGAACTCAGGAGGTTTCTGAATGAAGCTAACATTGGCACAGAAGTGTACTATCCTGTTCCTATGCACCTTCAGCCATGTTTTGAATATCTCAACGACAAGAAAGGCGATTTTCCGAAGGCAGAAGCCGCCGCAGAAAAAACCTTGGCCCTGCCCATCTATGCAGAATTGACCGATGAGCAACAGGTATACGTTGTTCAGAAAATAAAGGCGTTTTATTCATAGTAGCTCCACAATCCAAAATACCCTTGCGTTTTTTTCTGCATAGCAGTAATCAGTGTTTATTGAGTTCATTGTGTTTTAACCCAAAAAACCCAGCTGTAGATAATTAGACAAATAATTTCCGTGCTTTCACGTGAATTGGTTTTGCGAACTCTTCGATTTTCATGGGAAAATGCGGTTTTCGTTAAATCCGAAATCCGAAATCCGAAATCTAAAATCCGAAATGCTATTGTGGGGATGTAGCTCAGGCGGGAGAGCGGTACGTTCGCAACGTACAGGTCAGGGGTTCGAGTCCCCTCATCTCCACCACTCACCCATCACCGAATTGATAAGGGAATGACTCGAAAAAGTGTAAATAAGCGCACTGCCAGGGTGACACGCGCTACCAAGGAAACGGACATCAAGCTTGAATTGACCATTGAGGGGGAGGGCAAATGCTCCATTACAACAGGCATCCCGTTTATGGACCACATGCTCACGTTGATGGCTGCCCACGGTTTGTTTGATCTCACCCTGGATGCAAAGGGGGATATTGAGATAGACGATCATCACACGATCGAAGACATCGGGATGGTGCTGGGACAGGCCTTTAACAAAGCAGTAGGGGATAGAAAGGGAATTAAACGGTATGGCAGGGGCCTGGTTCCGATGGACGAGGCCCTGGCCTCTGTGGTGATTGACTTTTCGAACAGGCCTTTTCTTGTCTATCATGTTAACCTTAGACGTGAAACTGCCGGACGTTTTGACGCACAACTCGTTCAAGAATTCCTCAGGGCCTTTGTCAACCGAAGCGGGACGACCCTCCACGTCAATCTCATGTACGGCCAGAATACGCACCACATCATAGAGGCCGTGTTTAAGGCCTTTGGCCAGGCACTCGATGAGGCCACTATGCTGGACAGCAGAATTGCCGGGGTCCGCTCTACCAAAGGGATACTATAGATGCTCATTATCCCGGCAGTGGACATAAAAGGGGGGCGATGTGTACGGCTCCTTCAGGGGCGCGAAGGTTCTGAGACCATATTCTCTGACGATCCCTCTGCCATGGCAGGAAGATGGGAAGCAGAGGGGGCTGAGTTACTGCATGTCATCGATTTGGATGGTGCCTTCACGAAGAGTCCCCAAAACGTAGAAGCCATTAAACGTATCCTGGACAGAGTCCGTATACCCGTCCAGTTGGGGGGCGGGATACGGAACATGGAAACCATTTCCATGTTCCTGGAGCTGGGCGTAAGCCGGGTCATTCTTGGAACTGAAGCGGTTAGAAACCCTCGTCTGGTTGAGCAGGCCTGCCAGGCATTTCCAGGCAAAATTATGGTGGGAATTGACGCCCGCAACGGAATGGTTGCCATAGAGGGATGGACGCAAACGACTCAGCAGCGGGCCATTGATGTGGCCAAAGTTTTTGAGGAAAACGGGCTTGCGGGCATTATCTTTACGGACATCCACAAAGACGGCATGCAGACTGGCCCTAATATCGAAGAGACAAAGCGAATAGCCGAAGCTGTGTCAACACCGGTTATCGCCTCCGGGGGAGTTGCCAATATCAACGACATAAAGGCCCTTGCAGGGCTGGAGCCTCACGGTGTGGTCGGGATAATAACGGGCAGGGCGTTGTATGCAGGCACACTGGAATTGAAGAAAGCCCTGGAGGTAGCACAGGGAGAAAAGTTGCCAGGGTAATTTTTTTCTTGACATAATCGGAAAAGATGATTACAATAGAGAATTTGAAAAAATAGCAAGTCGCATTTACAAACGAACCCTTTCGTGGAGCTAACTATCCGAGCTTCTCCTATCCTTTTCCTTTTGGCGCGTCCTTTGTCCAAAGCAAGCGTCAACACGTTTGACCTTGCTTCCTGTTTCTGCCAACGTACTCTTATAGAACTTGGGTGCTTCGTCCCGATTTTGAGCCGATTTTGAGCCGCGTAGTCCTGCCCAAGGGGCATTACATAAAATCGTGAAGCGATGTCATGACTTGCCTGTATAAGGATACGGATGTCTTTGAAGGAAACAATTCAACGACTCAACCATTCGACCACTCAACTGTTCCGGAGGAGCGTCTATTTTGGCTGGTTTTATACCCGAAGATATAGTTGCCCATGTTCGAGACGCAGCAAATATCGTTGATGTGATTGCAGAATATGTTGCCTTAAGAAAAACTGGTAAGAATTTCATAGGGTTATGCCCATTTCATGCGGACAAGAAGCCCTCTTTTACAGTCAGCGAGGAGAAGCAGATATTTCACTGTTTTGGGTGTGGACAGGGCGGCAATGTTTTCAGTTTCCTCATCCAGCACAATAATCTGAGCTTCCCAGAGGCTGTGGGGTTTCTGGCACAAAAATACGGTATTGAAATACCGACCCGGAAGATGTCGCACACTCAAAAGAAGGAGTTGAAAGAAAAGGAAAGGTTGTTCAAGATTAACAAAGAGGCTGCTGATTATTTCAAGGGAATTTTGTCCCATCCCTCTTCAGGCAAACAAGCAAGGGAGTATTTGGGTAAGCGGCAAATGACACCGGAAGTCATAGACCGCTTTATGCTGGGGTATGCACCGCAGTCGTGGACGGGGCTGACACAATACTTTTCCAGAAGAGGGGTGCCGCGCGATGATCTTGAAAAAACAGGTCTGGTGGTTGCCAAAAACGGGAGATATTATGATCGGTTTCGTGACCGGATCATATTTCCCATTGTTGATATTCATGAAACGGTATTGGGTTTTGGCGGGCGCTGCCTGGACGATAGCCTCCCCAAGTATCTTAACTCACCCGATACACCGGTCTATCACAAGAGTCGAACATTGTACGGGTTGCATGTTGCCAAAGAGGCCTGCCGCCAGAGCGGCTCAGTCTTTATCGTAGAAGGCTATTTTGATTTGCTGGCCTTACACTGTCACGGCATACAAAGTGTGGTAGCAACCCTCGGAACGGCCATGACCCGGCAACACGTGCGCATCATGAAGGGATATGCCCGGCAAATGATCCTCGTCTTTGATTCAGATGAAGCCGGCATAAAAGCTGCTGAACGCAGTCTGCCCCTGTTTCTGGAAGAGAAGGTTGATCCTCGCATATTGATTCTTCCCGAGGGAAAGGATCCGGATTCCTATGTCTTTGAAGTTGGTGCCGATGGGTTTCTCAAAGCTACTGAAAAGGCATTAGGAGTCATACCATTTCTTATAGCGTCTGCCATCAAGGAACATGGCCTTTCTCTGGAAGGCAAGGTGCGTATTATTGAAGCATTGAAAGGGCCTCTTGGCTCTTTGCTCGACGGCGTAAGTCGTTCGGTCTACATAAGGGATTTAGCCGAGCGCCTGGACATCGATGAATCGGCCATCCTGGAACAGGTCCGGGCTTCAGCAACAAAGGACAAAAAGGCGGTCTCTTCACCCAAGCCACGGCACAACTCAAAACTTGAAGAGGCCCTTGTTGCAATCATGCTGCAATGCCCGGAGATGGTCTCCGGTTTTAATCCGCAAGAAATTGTAGAGGGGCTTGAAACAGTCGAGCTTAAGGAATTAGGGCGTATGATCTTGCAGAAATCCAGTTCAGAACGACCTGTAACAGGTGCTGATCTGATCGCACAGACTGATGACGCCCAGATCAGGAACTTGATATCTTCTCTGCTAATGGAGGAGATCCAGACGGATCGTGACAGTTGTCACAAGATTGTGAGACAGTACCAAGCCCGCCTTAGAAAGAGGCACATTAGACTACTTTCAAAAAAGATCAAAGAGGCCGAGAGGACCAACAACCAGGAGTTGTTGAATCAACTCCTTGCTGAGAAACAAGAATGGGCTCAACAGCACCTGGAAGCTCTTTGAGAGAGCTTAGCTCCGCTTCGCTCCGCAATAGGTCGACTTGTCAAGTCGTCGAGTAGTTCCGCCTGAGGCGGATTAACCATTTGACCATTTTCCCACTCGACCACTCGACTAAAGTCGTAGGAATTCTCCGCCGCAGGCGGATACAAATTTCGATACGTTCAGTTAGGTCTCGAGGGAGATTCTTATGGCCAATAGGTCCAAGGTTGACAATTTGAAACAACTGATAACCAAAGGGAAAAGGCATGGCTACCTTACCTATGAAGAGCTCAACGATGCCTTGCCGGAAGGTGCAGTTTCCCCTGATCAGATCGATAAAATGATAATGGTCTTTGACGAACTTGATATCGCAGTGATCGACGGGAGCAAAATCAGAGCATTTGAGCCAGATGTGGAGAAGAAGACCCGGGAAGAGAAGCCAGAGACGCCTCCGGAGCCAGAGCGAGATGTATTTGGCAGAGTCACTGATCCTGTCAAAATGTACCTCCGTGAGATGGGATTAGTATCTCTACTGAGTCGAGATGATGAGGTAGTGATCGCCAAGCAGATAGAAGCAGGGGAACAGGAAGTATTGATGGCCATCGTACAGTCTACGGTGGGGGTAGAAAAGATTACCAGCCTGGGTGATCCCCTCTTGAAAGGCGAGATTCGCCTCAGGGATGTCTTGCGGGACGTGGATGAGATCGATGCCTTTGTCCAAGAATCGGTGCATACGGAAAAAATTTGCAAGATTGTTGATGCTATCAAAGAAATCCACCAGGAGAACGCTCAGTATCGAGATTCCCTGTTCGCTACCAGGATGGACTCCGGTGCCCGTCGAAAAGTGAGGCGCTCTATAAATCGCAGGAACCACAAGATCTTCGAACTCATCAAGGATTGGAGATTGGATGCCAGGTTGATCAATGCTGTTGTATATGGGATCGAACACCATATCGACAGGTTTGACAGCCTGGAACAGGAGTTTGCAAAATGTGCTGCACAGTTGGGAGTCACGTTGACCGAGATGCGCGAGGGTTGTGACCAGAAAACAAAATTTGTCACGAAGTTATTGAAACAGCGTAAGCCGAAAAAAAACGAAATTCCAGCCACGGTCAATCGCGCCGGTCAGATAGTAGAAACCGTTCATCAAGAAAAGCTCCGATTGAAAATGAATAGCCAGGGCCTGAAGCGCGTGCTGGCCCGAATTGAACAGGGTCAGTACAATACCAGAATTGCCAAAGGAAGAATGATCAATGCCAATTTGAGGTTGGTGGTCAGCATTGCAAAGAAGTATACCAATAGGGGGCTTCAGTTCCTGGACCTGATTCAGGAAGGAAACATCGGCCTTATGAAGGCTGTGGACAAATTTGAATACCGGAGGGGCTATAAGTTCAGCACATATGCCACCTGGTGGATCAGGCAGGCCATCACGAGGGCTATTGCCGATCAGGCCCGAACCATCCGAATTCCGGTCCACATGATAGAAACGATCAATAAGCTCATTCGAACCTCTCGCTATTTGGTGCAGGAGCTGGGCCGTGAACCGACGCCAGAGGAAATCGCTGACAAAATGGAATTTCCTCTGGAAAAAGTGCGCAAAGTCTTGAAGATTGCCAAGGAGCCTATATCTCTGGAGACACCTATTGGAGAGGAAGAGGACAGTCATCTCGGGGATTTCATAGAGGACAAGAAATTTATGTCGCCTTCTGAGGCTGCTATCAATCTGAACCTGGCCGAGCAAACCCGAAAAGTGCTGGCAACCCTGACACCCCGTGAAGAAAAGGTGCTACGCATGCGATTCGGGATAGGAGAGAAGTCAGACCATACGCTTGAAGAGGTGGGAAAGGATTTTGCGGTGACCCGAGAACGGATCAGGCAGATCGAGGCAAAGGCTTTAAGGAAGCTGCGCCACCCTACAAGGAGCCGCAAGCTGAAGGCCTTCCTGGAAATTTGACACATTCAATTTCCTTGACAAGACGGGTTGTTGTGACTACAAATTGAGTATCCCCTCCCAAACCCTCCCCCCCCTGGCCCAGACCGGGTTTTCAAGGGCAACAGCTTGTTTCGCGGAGGTCGCGCCAGGGCGGGCTTGAAGAGGGAGGGCAGGGTGGGGGTGTTAACTGGACCTTTCGGGCCCATAGCTCAGTTGGAAGAGCCACCGGCTCATAACCGGTAGGTCCCTGGTTCGAACCCAGGTGGGCCCACCACGGAGAAAAGATATGTGTATACGGTATGGAAGGAGATACAATAGGCGTCATGTCAAGAAACCAACCGTAAAACGCTTGGCCCTGGTTCCAAACTGAGAAGGTGTGGTCTCCGGATCACACCTTTTCGCTTTTAGGAGAAAAAGTTTGATCGTTACACTAAGAGATATCATGGAGGTGATGGAAGAGATTGCCCCGGCCTCTTTGGCACAGGACTGGGACAACATAGGCCTTCAGGTCGGCCATCAGACCTGGCAGGTTGACAAGATATGGGTTGCCCTTGATCCGACTGACGACGTTGTGGCCGAGGCTTGTGGAGAAGGGGTTAGCCTTTTGATCACTCACCACCCGCTGATATTCTATCCCATCGCGGCCGTGGATCTGGAAACATCCACAGGAAGCATCATACAAGCTGCCCTTCAAAAGAAGCTTGCGATCTTTTGTGCCCATACTAATTTGGATAGTGCCATTGGTGGGGTAAACGATACCCTGGCTGAAAGGCTGCAGCTTCAGGACACAAGGGTACTGAGACCTCCTGACCGGGCAGACCTATATAAGCTGATTGTATTCGTCCCGGTAGGATACGAGGAGAAAATCTTAGATGCCCTATTTGAATCGGGTGCCGGAAAAACAGAAAAATACACCCATACCTCTTTTCGGACCAAAGGTGTCGGTACTTTCAGACCGGGCATCACGGCCAAGCCCTTTAAGGGTCGTGTGGGTGAAATTAGCCACAGTACTGAATACAGGATAGAGGCCCTGGTGCGAAAGAAGGATCTATCTCGGGTCATCAGATCCTTGGAAAGGGCGCATCCGTATGAGGAAATGGCCTATGACGTTTATGCCACGGGTGTGGAAAAATCGAAAGAGGGATTGGGACGCATTGGAGATCTTGTGCAAGATTTGACGCTCGATGCCTTTGCCCGAATCATCAAAGAAGCATTAGGGTTGAACACGGTAAAGGCTGCCGGAGATCCAAGGCAGACGATTAGGCGGGTGGCTGTGTGCAGTGGCAGCGGAAGGGGCCTACTGGAGGATTTCTTTGCCTCTGATGCTCAGGTCTATGTGAGTGGTGATCTTGGTTATCATGACGGACGAAAGACTGAGGCATTAGGACGCGCATTGATTGATATAGGGCATTTCGCTTCCGAGCACTTAGTGGTGGAAAACCTTGCAGCAGGCTTGAAAGATACTCTGTCAAAAAGGGGGTACGCCGTTAACGTAGAGGCGTACACCCAGGAGCGTGATTGCTTTTATTATCTTTGATTTCATCAGGATAGTTCCAAGAGCTAAAGTGTTACTTTAAGCTTGAACTTTTCGCTAAATTCGTTAGGGAGAATATTGTGAAAGAACAAATCAACTTGCTGGTAAAACTTCAACAAAAAGATAGGGTGCTGGATCGGTTCAGGCGGCAAATACG
>Ga0114922_10004404_pt1 | contig 13051 bp, 12 predicted proteins | sample AartaG_FD_100975 | JGI IMG/M metagenome (GOLD analysis project Ga0114922, IMG submission 100975) | Deep subsurface microbial communities from Aarhus Bay to uncover new lineages of life (NeLLi) - Aarhus_00045 metaG | ecosystem: Environmental > Aquatic > Marine > Oceanic > Sediment | place... | reverse complement strand
GCCGCAGTCCACGACGTCCAACTCGCCAAGATAAGCCACCGTACGATGACGCGGCCCCTTCGGCGTGCGGTACGACTCCACCAAATCCCAATAGGTGTGAGCCTTACCGTTCTTCTTGCGGACGTGCTTCTTCAAAAACATGTGCGATACCTCGGCTGCTACACAGATAGTATCACACTTTTTGTCGGGCCATACAAGGGGGTAGGTCTGGACTACATGGCCTTTTCGAAAGCGAAACGCCCCCAATCGACCGATACCGCCCGAATCCGCGCAAAAATAGCCCGAAAAAAAGTTCAAAGTGGGGCAAAGTGTTTAACTTGGGCTAAAAGTGTCAGGCACAGAAAAAAGGTGCCGAAAGAGGACGGCGATGCTCAAAACATTGTCCGGGCTACCGTCGCCACGTAGACTGCCGCAGCAGAACCCTCCTGCTTCAGAATTCGCGAGCACTCCGCACACGTTGCCCCGGTAGTGAGGACGTCGTCGATCAGCAGCACGGTCTTGCCGCGGAGCATTGCGCGCCTGCGGACGGCAAAGGCTCCGCGCAGGTTCTCCATCCGTTTTCGCATGCTGAATGACGTCTGCGATTTCGTGGCGCGCACCCGCAACAGGCACTTTGCGAGGTTCGGCACGCCAAAATGCTCAGAGACGCGCTCCGCAAGGAGCTGCGACTGGTTGTAACCCCGCGTGAGGCGGCGCCGCCAGTGCAGGGGAACGGCAACGACAGCGTCGATGGAGGGCATAAGCCCGCCGCTCTCGAGGTGGTCGGCGAGGTATCCGGCGAGCGGCACGGCGAATGATCGCTGATGCGCAAGCTTGAGCTGAAGGATCAGCTCTCGTACCGGTGTTTCGTACTTGAAAGGCGCCGACGCCGATTTGAAGAAGAGAGATTTGCCTTCACACGCCCGGCAGCGAGTATGCACCGTGGCGTGTTCGGCAAGCTCGTGCCCGCATTTGGGGCAGCGGGTCTCGGGCACAAATGGCAGCCCGGCCAGGCAATCGGAGCAGAAAAAGCGGCCGCTCTCGTCGTGCAGGCTTCGCTCGCATGCAACGCAGTGCGGCGGGTAAACGAGGTCGAGGAGGCCGTCGAACAGTTTGGTGACGGCAGCGGCCGCCGAGCTGTGCAGCGTTGGGTTATTCGAGGTTGGCATGGCGTGCGGCCATTTCGTCGTGGCTGATGCCACGTTGTCCTATTATCTCCATCACGAGGCCGTCGAGGAAAAGCAGAAGAGCCTGTTCGAAAAGGCTGCCGCCGAACTGCTGCGACTCAGCCGCGGGCAGCACAACGGTCAGGTCGGCCTGTTCGGCGGCCGGCGAGGCGGGGGCCGATGTAATCGCGACGCGGCGCGCGCCCGCTCGGGCGGCTTCTTGCATGAAAAGACACAGCGACGCCTTGTCGCCCTTCCCGGAGCACACGATAAGCAAGTCGCCCGCGGCGATGGCCGGGGTTGTAGTCTCGCCCACAACAAAAGCCGACCAGCCGAGGTGGACCAGTCGCATGGCAAACGCCCGCGCCGCCAGGCCGGACCGCCCGCATCCGGTAACGAATACTCGCCGCGCCGACAATACCGCGGATAGGAGCTGTTCGGCGGCGGCATTGTCGACACGGTCCATTACCTGTTTCAACTCCGAAAGGATCAAGTCTGAATTCTTGCGAGTTTCCATCAGGGTCCTCATTGTTTGCGTGCTTCGGGGTGGACGGCGTCGTCGTGTCCGTCGAGTGCCCTCCGGGCTGTGATCGCGGCGCCGAGTGCGGCAACCATCTGAGGTTCCGACGGGACGATCAGCTTCACCGCAAGCTCTATGGCAAGCGCCTCACGGAGTCCCGTGTTGAGCGCCGCGCCGCCGCTGAAAAACACGGGCTCTCTTACGCCTACGCGCTTGGCCATCGCCGCGATGCGGCGCGCGATCGACGCGTGAATACCAGCAACGATGTCGCAGACGGCCTCGCCTCGTGAAAGAAGCGAGATAACCTCCGACTCGGCAAAAACGGTGCACAGGCTGTTGACCGGCAGGGGGCGTTTTGCCTGCAGCGACAGCTCCCCGAGTTGATCCAACTCGACCTCCATCGCCCGCGCCATAACTTCGAGGAAACGCCCGGTGCCCGCCGCGCACTTGTCGTTCATCGCGAAATCGTGCAGCATGCCGTCGTCGTCGAGCGCGATCACTTTGCTGTCCTGGCCGCCGATATCGATGACCGTCCGCACCGGCCGCGCGCCTCCGTGAATACTGCAGGCGCCGCGGGCGTGGGCCGTTATCTCGCTCACCACCCGGTCGGCTGTAGCGAGGAGACGCCGCCCGTAACCGGTCGCGACGGTGCGCGTGATGTCTTCACGGCTGCGGCCGGCCTGCGCGAGGACGCGAGCGAGGAGCTCCTCGGCCGTCTTCTTCACGTTGGGGCCGGTGAGGGCCAAGCCCGACGCAACGACCGTCGGCCCATCCATCAGGACCACCTTTGTTGTAGTGGAGCCTGCGTCTATGCCGGCAACCATGCCTGTGACCATGCGCATTCCTCAAGTCGATAGGCAGTTCTGATCGGTACTATCATATTGTAGCACGGTGGGAAGATTTAATCAATGACAGGCGAGGCGATCCGCCTGGCGAGAGTGCGGGGGGAAACCTTTCTGAAGAAAGGTTCTCCCCCAGACCCCCTTCCAAAGACTTTTGTCGGGCCGCCGCGGCTGCAGCCGCGGCGGCCTGATCGCCAAGAAGTTTCTGAGGGGGAGCACCTTCTGAAGGCGGACCTTCTGAAGGCGGCGCCTTTAGGAAAAGGCGTTGGGGAAACTCTTTTCGTATGTGTTTAGCGTGGCAGAAGGGCCCAGGAATGAATTCCTGGATGTGTTTAGCGGTCGGATGGTCATGTTGGTTCAGAAGGTGCAGAGGGCGGGCAATTCGGTCACATCGCGGCGGTCTATCGGCCACCACGATGTGCTGCGAAGCGCCGCCCCTACATGGCCGCCGAACATTTTTGGGCAACATGCAACAATGCCTCCGATTCGATCAACGGTGGTTTTCGCATCGCGAAGGTTTGCGGATGGTCCGAACAATGCTTGGCAGGCGGAAAATCGAAGATGAACACAACGCCCAACAATTGTTGCGCATGACGAGAAATACGCATGGGCGATGTAGGGGCGGCGCTTCGCAACTCGGCCGGCGCCAAAGGGCCGGGCGAGACCGAATTGCCCGCCCTCTGTATCTTCAGGCATTTGACATAGACCACACGCTAAACACATACCTCTTTTCAAAGAGTTTCCCTCCCACCATCGTTACCGGTGAGGAAGGCTCTGATTCGTTCGGTCTCTTCCAGAGAATGCACTATGAGGTGGGCATCCTCGAGCTCAGCGGCGGGGAAGCTGTTGGTAACGGCAACGCGGCGCATGCCCGCGGCTTTTGCCGCCTGCAGCCCGGTAGGGGAGTCTTCGATCACGGCGCAATCAGGAGGATGCACGCCAAGGCGACTTGCCGCTGTCAGGAAGACCTCAGGGGCAGGCTTGTGGGCCGTCACGTCTTCCTTGCCGACAATCACGCGGAAGTGCTCGCCGATGTCGAGGCGGCGCGTTACGATATCGATAGCGGCCCGCCAGGCGCTCGACGCAATGGCCATGGGCCAGTTTCGGCTCAGTGCTCTCACGAGTTCCAGGGCCCCCGGAAAGGTGCGCACGGACCCCTGCAGGAGGTCGAGGTAGATACTTCGCTTTTCCAATTGCCACTCGGCTGGGCTCTCCTGCATGCCTCTCCGCGCGAAAATGCCGTCGAGCAGATTGAGATCGGTGACGCCGATGCCCGCCAGAAGCTCGGACTCTGTGACGTCGATCCCCTTGAGTGCAAAGAGGATCTGCCACGATTTGATGTGGAGGGGCTCGGTGTCGCAGATGACTCCGTCGAAGTCGAAGATAACGGCCCGCACTTTGCTCTCAGTGGTTTTGGGACCCATGGTGAATGCCTTTCGTCGGTGATTATATCAGCAATAATGGCAGAAACGAAAGGGAAATCATGCAGCCCGCCGCGGATATGCCTTGCCGGCGACCGGACGAGCCCCGCGCTGTTTTTTCCGATTTTTTTCTATCGAGTTTTAAAGATAAAGCTCGGATATGACGATATATGGCGTACGAAGGGACTATGATCTGCTTCTGTTGTGTTTGTCGACGACTTCCTTACGCACATTGATTTGAAGGCATATCCGGCACCGCTGGTGAAAGGAGCGTTCAAAATGAGAAACGTCTGGTCAATGAAGATCCTGGTTGTCCTGCTTGTGGCAGTGGTGGCGCAAGGTTGTATGGTCCGTCTCACCGATTACAGGAAACTGCAGGATGAGCATGCACTGGTTGTGGCACACGTTGAGGGGTTGGAAGACGAAGTAGCCTCCAAGGAGGACGACCTGGGCAGGCTGCAAGCCGAGAACGAAACGCTCAGGGCGCAACTTGGCGACAGGGATCCGAAGATCGTTCGGCTCGAAGAGCCGCCACGTACAACGCCCCAGCTCACTGCGATCTGGGCGAAACTCGAAGCGGTCGCGACCGGGCGGAAGGACGTGGCATGGGACGCGACCGGTCACAAGCTGATCGTAAGCGTCGATTTCGATTTGGGCCGGGCGACCGTCAGGCCCGCCGGCAAGGCATCGATCAAGCAGATCGCAGGCGTTCTCAGGGGCGTGCCGTCGGGATACGTATTCTATGTGGACGGTCACACGGACAATCTTCCGGTGAAGCACCCGACAACCCTTAAGAAGTACGGCGACAACCCCGGCCTCGCGGCGGCGCGCGCTCTTGCGGTTATGCGTGTGCTGCGCGAAGGCGGCGTGCGGCCCAAGCTGATGGTCGCGCGCAGCTTCGGACCGTATTATCCGATCGTGCCCAACGCCGACAAGCCCTCGCGAGCGAAGAATCGCCGCGTCGAAATCTCAGTTGTACCCGCTGGCACGGCATTCAGTCCCACCGCTATGTTAGTGCCTGAGTCAGACGTCGCAGTCAAGTAACTTCACACGTTTCTTGCCTGCCAAGCATCGAGGTCGCCGGCCCCACCGGCGGCCTCGCATCATGAACGGAATGTTCAAGACCTCCCCCACGGCTCACGCCGTGTACGTGTTTAGCGTAGGCACCGGAGTCGGTGATCGCGCTACGTTGCGGACGCGCCGACAGCGTGTGACGCCTCAAATCGTCCTCGTCGTCGACCCGCCTTTCCGAGGCGGTGCGCTATCGCGTCCATCTCGACGAACGTCTTCGTTCGTCGCGCCGCCTTCTGAGGCGGCCCCCCTGCGGGGGGCTCTGCGGTTTTGGGCGATCGTTTTCCACGGGCTGACGCCCGTGGCTACAGACTATCGCCCTCCTGTCCGCCGGAGGCTTCCGGCGGCGGGTCGGGCTCAAGGGCGGCTCGCGACCTGTCCGCCGCAAGTCGCCGACGCGCCAAAGCCGCTATGGCGACGGCGCGGCTTCTGCAGGCGGGGCCGCCCCTACATGCTGAAGAGGCAAGCCCGAAACAGATTCCGTCTGTGCACGCTAAACACATACACGGCTCACGCCGTGGGCTAATGTTGCGCTGCCCCTCCGGGGCATAACTTTCCCCCACGCCTTTTCCGAAAGGCGCCCACCCTTCAGAGATTTCTTGTCGCACCCGCGGTGTTCCGGGCTTCCATTGTTCCTTTGATTCTGTCGGGCATTTCGACTATGATAGAGGTATGGACACGGAGAGAGAAAAGGAGGAAAAATGCCGTCGGTGCGGCCGCTGTTGCTGTGCCAAGCTGCTCCTCGACGGCGAGGTCGTCTACACCCCCTTTCCATGCAAGTATCTCGACGAGAAAACGCGATTGTGCACGGTTTATGAGAACCGCCACGAAATGAACCCCGATTGCCTCACCCTGGAGGAGGGGATAGTGATCGGAGTGTTTCCAGCCGATTGCCCTTACGTCGCCGACCTCGAGGACTACAAACCACCTCGCGAAGACTGGACACAGGAAGACCTGGATCTCTACGCCGAGGCCTGTGAGAAAGACGACCGGACGGAGAAGTCGGGAGGCAAATGAGACCATGAAGACACTTACCGAACGCTTTCTCGAGACCGTTGAGAAGCGTGCCCGTCACGTCGCCGTCATCGATCCCACCAGCCGCCTGACTTACCGCCAGTTGGCCATGCATGCGTTCGCCGCCGAGTGGGCCGTCAGGACCGCGACCGATCGGCAGTTTGTGGGCATTGCGATGCCGGCGTGCGCGGCTTTCCCGGCGGCATACTTCGGTGTGCTGCAGGCCGGCAAAACGCCTGTGCCGCTGAATTTCCTGCAGGAGCCGGCAAGCCTCGCAGCGATTGTCGCCGACGCCGAGCTGGATACGATTCTCACCGTCCGCCCCCTCAGCAATGCAGTGCGCGATCTTGTCCCCAACGTCCTGTGCCCTGAGGACATGATGATGGCCGTGACGAGCGCCACTGAGCTGCCGTCTGAGAAGTTCGTCGACCGCGGGAAGCCCGATGACGTCGCAATGCTCCTGTATACCTCCGGCACGGTCGGTCAACCCAAGGGCGTTATGCTCACTCACAGGAATCTGACAGTCAACGTCGACAGTTCGGTGGAGATGGCCGACTACACGCTCGACGACGTGAGCCTCGGTGTTTTGCCGCTTTTCCACACGTTCGGGATCACGTGCACGATGCTGCTGCCACTGCTGGTGGGGGCGAGCGTGGTTTACCTGCCGAAGTTCACTCCGGCAAGCGCCCTGGCGCTCGTCCGCGAGCACGGCGTTACGTGCGTGTTCGCCGTGCCGTCCGTTTACCGGGTCATCATCCCCGCGGCCGAGGGTTCCCCGGGCGCGCCCACGCTGCGCTTCTGCGTTGCGGGCGGCGAGACGCTCGGCGGCGACGTGGCCGACGCCTTCCGGGCAGCGTTCGGAATCTCTCTGCTCGAAGGCTACGGTATGACAGAGACCTCGCCCGTGATCAGCGTGAATCCTCCCGACGCGATTCGGCCCGGATCAGTGGGGGTGCCGTTGTCGTGGGCGGAGGTCAAGACAGTCGGCGAGGACAATCAGCCCCTGTCCGCCGACCAGACGGGGGAACTGCTGGTGCGCGGCGAATGCGTGATGAAAGGATACCACCGCCGCCCCGAGGAAACTCGCGCGGCCCTCACCGACGACGGCTGGCTGCGGACCGGCGACATTGCGCGGCTCGACGCAGACGGCTACCTCTACCTCACGGGCAGGGCAAAAGAAATGATCATCTCGGCGGGCGAGAACATATCGCCCGGTGAGATCGAGGCCGCCCTCAACAAGCATCCCGCTGTAAGTGAATCAGCCGTGATCGCCATGGCCGACGCCTCACGCGGCGAAGTTCCGCGGGCGTTTGTTGTGCCGGCACAAGACGCCGTTGTTTCAGAAGACGAGTTGATTGATCATTGCCGGCAGCGCCTGGCCAGGATTAAGGTGCCCCGCAAGATCGAATTCCGGGCCGAACTTCCCCACACGTTCACCGGCAAGGTCCTCAAACGGGCGCTGGAGTGAGGTCGATAACCACCCCGGCTTCCTTCATCCTTGATTCCGGCGTGTCGGCTACCTATAATGGGTCTGAGGTGAACTTGGGAAGGCGCGGCCATTCCTCTCAATGTTATATGCGGTGAAAGATATGGAACAAGGAAACATGCCCCGGCGACTATGGACGGCTTGGATGGGAGCGGCGCTGCTCGTCGCGCTGTTGTCCTGCCAGTCGCAAGCTGCCGACGAGTTGCGCTACGAACCGGACGCCAAAGGTGGCATCCGAACATGGCTCGTGAGCCAGCCGTTCGAGTTTCCCTCCGGAAGCGACTTCAACAAAGATCTGCTCGAAGACGTCGGCGGAGAGGCCGCGCTGAGGCCCGATGGCTTCGTCACAAAGATGAAGGACAGGCGCATCGACTGGCGGGTCGTGTTTGGCGCGAACGCGAGAGTGAAGCCGGACAAGACAACACCGTCCAGCCGAACGGTGTACTATCTGTCGACCACCGTCACGCCGGCCGCGGGCGGACGATACACACTGACGTGCGACTACTGGTCGGACGTCATTGTATGGGTCGATGGCAAGGAGGTCATCAATGGCAGGCGTCAGTGGCTGAGTTCAATCAGCTCAGTCAGCGCGGCGGTAGAGCTTCAGGCGGATAAGCGCCACCACATTCTCGTCAAGCTCGGCAGTGCGGGGTCCGAGGCGCTCGTGGGGATCGCGATCACCGACAGGGCGGGCGCTCCCGCGCGCGTAACGTGCGCGCTGCCGGTGCCCGGCGATCAAAAGGCGCTGGCATCATACCTGTCGGAATCCCTCGACGTCAGCATCGACAACTACCGGTTCTTCGAGCCCGACCGCACGGCGCGGCTCGTGGTGGGGGCGTCCGGGCACCGTGCGCTTCCGCCGGGCCTCGACACCGACCTCACCGCCCGGGCGCAGATTACGACCCGGCAAGGCAAGACGCTCAAGACCATCGAGCTGGGCAAAGTTACGCCGCGAATGCTCAGCGAAGACGGCGTCAAATTCTCTTATCGGCCGACCAAGGCGGCTCTCTCTCCTTTCTACGTTGTGCGCGTAGAGCTTTTTCACAACGGCATCCCGGCCACACGGCTGGATCGCAGATTCTACTGCCTCGATGGTATCCAGAAACTGGCCAAAGAGGTGAGCGAGCGGGCGGAGAGGTTCTACAAGGAGCGCGATGAGGATGAGATTTACGAGGATAAGAACCTCGCGTATCTGCTTCTGAAGCTCGAGGAATTGGCGCTGCTCTGCGACACGGAACGCGACACCTCCACGTTCGGCGAGCGTGCGTTGGAGTTTGTGCTCGACGCACAAGATCGCGTCGAAATAATGGAGAAGCGTATCGAAGTGAGGCCGACCGCGGGGCTTCACGAGTACGCATACATCTCGCGGGTGGACGACAGCGCGCAGCCCTATTACATTTACGTGCCGCTGAATTACGATCCGATGGCGGGGGCTCCGCTGATCGTGTATCTGCACGGTTACGCGCCGGATCTCAACAAGATCAACTGGCAGCTCATTCCCCATGGGCTCTTGCAGCTCTGCGAGAAGTACGGCTATCTGCTCGTTGCCCCGTTCGCCCGCAGCAACACCGATTTCCAGGGGATCGGCGAGCAAGACGTGATGCACGTGCTCGGCCTGATGATGAAGGAGTTTGGCTTCAACATTCAGCGCGACCGTGTTTTCCTGATCGGCTATTCGATGGGCGGCATGGGCGCCTACACGATCGGGGGGCATTATCCCGACCGCTGGGCGGGGGTCGTTGCGCTGGCCGGGCGGGCGGATTTCTACCTGTGGAGGAATGTCCGTCCCGAAAACGTACAGCCTTTCAAACGCTGGCTGGTCGGCCTTGAGTTTGCCGACAACGTGACCGAGAATTTCCGCCACGTGCCTGTCCTGGCGCTCCAGGGCGAGCACGACAGCCTTGTCAAGGTGGCGCAATCGCGAAACTTCACCACGAAACTCACGAAGCTGGGGTACGACTCATCGTTCCTGATGGTGATGGGTGAAGACCACTGGATCTCGCGGCCGGTTTTCTCGACGGAGAAGGTCTTCGAATGGCTGGGGAAATATCGCCGGCCGAAGGCTGTGAAGAAGATCACTTTTGCCACCTATTCGCTGAAGTACAACAAGGCCTATTGGGCCACGATCGAAAGTTTCGCCCAGTGGGGAAAGCGCGCGAAGATCGACGTCGAGGTCACCGGCGACAACGAGATAACGGTCGAGCAGACCAACGTGGCTGCGCTCAGGCTCGATCCGCCGGCCGAATTGGTCGATCGCACGAGGACGATCGTGGTGAAAGCCGGGGGCAAGGAGTTCACGTTCGATGCGCCGATCAAGGGGCCCCTGCGCGTCGAGCTGGCTGCGCTACGCCCGGGGCGTCTCGTGAAAACGCCCAAACTGTGCGGGCCGGTCAAGGACGTCTTCAACACGCGATTTATCTTCGTCTTCGGCACGCAAGGAAACCCCGTAGAGAACAAGCCCATCTACGATCAAGCTGAGCGCTCCGTAACCGAATGGCGGGAGTTTGTGAAGTCGGTGCAGCTCATGAAGAAAGAAAAGGACCTGCTGATGGTCCGCGACCGCGACCTCACCGACGAGCAGAAGGAGAAGTGCAACCTGGTGTTGCTGGGCACGCCGCGGACCAACAGCGTGCTGGCCGAGATCGCCGACAAGCTGCCCATAAAGTTCAAAGGCGACAACACTTTCGTGGTGGGCGGCAAGGAATACAGCGGCGCAGACCTTGGCCTCAACATGATCTATCCCAGCCCCTTTGCCGAGGGACGCTACGTTGTGGTCAAATCGGGCATTCACTATGGCCGGCACCTCTCCGAGAATCACAAGTTCGACATGCTGCCCGACTACATCATATACAGCGAAGCCATAGACCGGGAGATCGGCAGCTACTACGACGGCATGCCCAACCGCAGCCGCTGCGCGGGCTTCTTCGACAACAACTGGCAGCTCAGCGACGATTTGATGTGGACACAAGACAAAGCCGAAGAGGTCGAAGAAGCCTTGCCGTTGTGGAGGTAAGAAGTGCCCGACCCGCAGTGTGAAAGATTCCGATACATTGCCATCGAAGGCCCCATAGGCGTGGGCAAAACAAGCCTTGCGAAGGCTCTTGCCGACCGCCTCAACGCAAGGGCGCTGCTCGAAGAGGCCGGAGAGAATCCTTTCCTGCCGAAGTATTACGGCAACATAAAGAAGTATGCGTTTCAGACGCAGATATTCTTCCTGATCTCGCGCTACAAGCAGCAGAAGCAGATCACTCAGCGCGACCTGTTCAACCGTGTGACCGTATCGGATTACATGTTCGATAAGGATCGGATATTCGCCAGCATCACGCTCAACGAGGAAGAGCTGATGCTCTACAACCACCTCCACCCGCTGCTGGCCACCAGTATCCCGAAGCCCGACCTGGTCGTATTGCTGCAGGCGCCGGCTTCCGTGCTGATGGACAGGATTCGCGGGCGGGGCAGGAAGTTTGAGGCGAGCATCAGCCGCGAATATCTCGAGACGGTAGTCGAAGCGTACGACCGTTTCTTTTTCGACTACGATGCGTCGCCGCTGCTGGTAGTAAACACGACACACGTCAACTTCGCCGTCGAGCCGTTCGACCTTGAAACGCTCGTGCTGCAGTTGGAGAAGATTGAGTCGGGCACGCAGTACTACGTGCCCGAGACGCTGGATATTTGAGCTATGAGGCCGAAGGTTTTCAACACCTGCGACGAGATGAACTCGTTTTGCAGGCGGGGGCGAGCAGCAGGACACACGCTGGGCTTTGTGCCGACAATGGGAGCCTTGCACGAGGGGCACCGGAGCCTGATCAGGCGTGCTCGAGCCGAAAACGATGCCGTGGTCGTGAGCATTTTCATCAATCCCACGCAGTTCGGCCCGGGGGAGGATCTTCAAAAGTACCCACGCACCTTTGAAGAGGATCTGAAGAGCTGCGAAGAGGCCGGAGTTGATGCTGTCTTCGCGCCGACCCACGAAGAGATATATCCCGAAGGTTACGATACCTACCTGACGCAAGAAAAACTAACGCGGGTGATGTGCGGCGCGTCGCGGCCGGGGCACTTTCGCGGCGTCCTGACTGTCTGCTGCAAGCTCTTCAATATCGTCGGCCCCGACGTTGCTTACTTCGGACAGAAGGACTACCAGCAGACCGTCGTCATCAAGAGGATGGTCGCCGATCTCCGCATGCCGCTGCGCATAGAAGTCTGCCCGACCATTCGAGAAGACGATGGCCTGGCTATGAGTTCGCGCAATCGCTACCTGAGCGCATCGCAGCGTGCCGATGCTCTGTGCTTGAGCCGGTCCCTTGATCTGGCCGCCGAAATGGCCGCCCGCGGCGTGACGGATGCCGGCAAGATAATTGACGCGATGAAAGCCTTGATAGGGAAGGCCGAATCCGCTACAATAGATTACGTTGTTATCGCCGACCCCGACACACTTGCGCCTTTGGAGAAGATCGAGACGCGGTCGCTTGCCGCTCTCGCTGTCAGAATCGGCGATACGAGGCTGATAGACAACGCGATAATCAAACCCCGGGATGCGGGAGATAAAGGCTGACCATGCTACGTTCGATGCTCAAATCAAAGATACACAGGGCGACCATCACCGAAACTCACCTCGACTACGAAGGCAGCATCACCATAGATTCGGACCTGGTTGCCGCCTCCGATATTCTGCCCGGCGAGAAGGTGCATGTTGTGAATCTCAACAACGGTATACGCCTGGAGACCTACGTAATCTCCGGCGAGGCGGGCAGCGGCACCGTGTGCCTCAACGGCCCCGCCGCGCGCTGCGGCCAACCCGGCGATATCATCATTATCATAACCTACTGCCTGCTCGATGAGGCGGACGTGAAAAGCCACAAGCCGATCGTGGTCAAAGTAGACGCCAACAACAAGCTTGTCGGCGCTTGAAGGTGCGATGAAGGATTCTGGTCCTTCTTATGTTCTGACGGTCAAGGGGCTTTGCGTGCACTGCGTCACAGCGGCTGTCTGAAACGTTTTCAAGCAACGATGGTGGGAGGGAAACTCTTTGAAAAGAGTTTCCCCAACGCCTTTTCCGAAAGGCGCCCCCCCTTCAGAAACTTTTCACGGCCGGGCCGGCAGCCGGCTCGGCCTTGTGTAAGAGTCCAAGAGTTGAGGGGGGGGCGAGGACCTTCAGAAGCCCTCAGGCTGTTAAAGCAAGCCGGCCCGGCCACCGGGCCGGCTGTGAAAAGTCTTTGGAAAGGGGTCTGGGGGAAAACCTTTCTTCGTATGTGTTTAGCGTCGGCGCGCAGATTCCTCGCAGGCGGAAGACCAGAGATGAACGGGATGCCCCACAACAATTGAACAGGAGAAGAAATCGGCATGGGCGAGGTAGGGGCGCGGGTTCGCAGCACATCACGGCGGCCCATGGGCCGTCGCGATGTGACCGAATTCCCCGCCCTCTGTATTCATGTGTAGAAGCAGAACGACAGCAGATGAAGGTACAGAAACAAAGATGGCAGCAAAGGCAGATCTGAAACGCTCCCCATGATTCGCCGGAGGACGGACGGAACTCGACGGACCCGGAAGTCAGT
>Ga0114922_10004403_pt1 | contig 13051 bp, 10 predicted proteins | sample AartaG_FD_100975 | JGI IMG/M metagenome (GOLD analysis project Ga0114922, IMG submission 100975) | Deep subsurface microbial communities from Aarhus Bay to uncover new lineages of life (NeLLi) - Aarhus_00045 metaG | ecosystem: Environmental > Aquatic > Marine > Oceanic > Sediment | place... | reverse complement strand
CTCCGCTCCCACGCCGCCAACTGCGTCGCCCAGTACTTCGCTCGCTCTGTCATGCAACACCTCCGGCGGCATCATCGCACCGGAAGCAGAGCGCTCAAGACGGGGTTCGTCGGAGGTTTACTCTACCGTCGAGCATCCAGTTTGCAGGCGGTGGCATTTCTCCGGGCCCTGATGCATCTTCAGGCCTTCGCACGTTAGGCGCTGGGGTTGTCACCCGGCGGAGCCGGGTCATCCAGCGCTGTCCTTGCTTCCAGCTGCTCAGCGAGAGAGCGACGAGGTCTTCTCTTCGGCGGCTTGCGCCGGATGAACTTCTGCAAGAACAGCGTGTTCGGCACCGACGTCCGCTCGTTGCCTTCCCCTTTCAGCACGGTGTACATGAAATTGATGTCGACGACCTGTCCCTTGATCCCCTCCGGTTGGATGTCGATCTCCTCGCCGACGTTGAATGGTCTCCAGATCAAGATGATCAGCGTTGACATGATATTACTCAGCACACTCCAGACAGCCACGAAGCCGACCGCCACCATCGCCATAACCGTAGCCATTAGAGTCCAGATATTCGCGATCTGGTAGCCGGCAATCGCGACAATGAACAGGGTCGCCAGCAGTGCGAGGGCGCCACGTACCCAGCGCCTGATAATACTAGAAGTGCTTGCCGGCACGCGGCCCGCCACCTGCAAGCTATATAGTGCCGAGTACACTAGGCGATCCACAACCAGTGCGACGACGACCACCAATACGCTGAAGCCGACCTTGGACCAGTTGACCGCAGATTGGCTGAAGTCGATGCCCCACACCCGCATAATAAGAGCAATCGCGACGGCAAGGCCGGCCAGGCGCAACAGCAACTTCGTCAGACGCACGAAATGTTCGAGTGTGCTGAGTTGCGGCGGACCAGCTGCGCCCTTGTCCGCCTCAGAAGGCGCCCCGGCGTCAATGACCCTCCCAGACGCAGCGTGTGAAGGCAGAGCCCGCGTCGCGACGGGCAGGCGGTCCAGCAACTCGCAGAGGCACTCCACGACCGCGCCGGCGATCAGTAGCGTCGCGATGGTAGCCAGAACGCCACCACCAATGAAGCCAACGAGTACTCCGAACCCAATGCCCTGGAGCACCAGAAGTGCCAAAACGGCGAGCAAAAGCAGTGGATACAGGGCAGAAAGAAGAGCCGCCAGCCAGTTGCGGGCTGTCGAAGGTTCTCCGAGCGCGCGGTTCTTGCGAATCAGGAAGAGTAACAGCAACAAGAGAAGACCTCCTTTGAGGAACTCCCAAAGGAGGGCGCGGGTTGCCGGTGCGATACCTATCAGGCTCAGTAACAGAAACGGCAGAAGCGTCAAGACCGACAAGACCAGAGCGGCCAGTATCCAGAAGCGGTAGTGGCGCGCTACCGTGTCGGAGCACGGCAGGATACGATTAAGCGCATCGCGGGGTTCGAACGCGTGGCGGACAAGCATCAGGGCGACAAATGCGCTCAATGCGAACCCGAGGATGCAAACGATAGGCGCTCGCGTGGGTTGGGATAGTCCGGCCGCAGAGCTTGCAGCCCAGAACCCGAGCACAACCATCAGGGGGATCGAGGCATCGCGCACGATCTTCCACGTGAGCAGATGCGCGCGCGCAACCAGTCGCTGGCTGCTATCGGGAACTAAGCCTGCCTGCCGGACAGGCGTCAGGCTCGCCGCCACGATTGCGACTCGTTTGCGCGCGAGATTCCATGCTGCCAGACCCAACCCGCCCGCCACAACCGCTGCCAGCGCCACGAGGGCCCAAGCTAGGCTGCTCAACGCCCCCAGATCTTCAGCGTGGATCTGGAGCCGTTGACGAAGTTGTTCGCTGACAGCTGGGGCACGTGGAAAAAGCGCCTCGCGCCCCAAGAGACCGGCACCAATGGCTTCCTGAGCCGCAGGAGCCGTTCTCGACGCCCAGAGTTGCCGCACATCGTCTCGAACAGCCGGCCAATCAAGCCCGGCCAGCCCGGATTCGCGGCGCGTCAACGCAATGTGATAGAGGCTGCGCTCCAATTGCCGGAGCGTGGCGGTGTGTCCACCACAGAGGGAGACTCCATCCCTGAGGCGAGTGACGAGCTCTTGAGCATCCCCGATTGTTGCCTTCATCGCCTCGTGCAGACCCGACCGCAGTGACACTGCTTCTGTCTCGATCCGGGCGCGGTCACTTGGCTCTGCCGACTGGAGAGCCTTGGCAAGCTCTTCGGAGAGGTCACGGAGCCGCTGAATGGCCTTCTCGCGAAGCCGTCTGAGTTCCTGCAGCTCCGCGAGGCTCTGACCCAGTCTAGACCGTAGCCCTTGGAGTTCGGCTTCGTAGACCTCGCGCTCATGGCGGACCTCCTGGCGAAGGTCCATTGCCTCCTGGCCGGTACGCTCGTCCAGCGAAGCAAGCGTCTCGTCCCAGGTGGTAACCGAAACGGTTGTGCGGTCGCGCAGCCGGTCCAGCATGCTCTCGGGATAGCGGTCCTTGATCGCGTTCAGGAGATCGCGATTCTGGAAGTGATCGAGCAGCAGACGCTCCCTGAAGTACTGCAGGTCAAGGAATGCGACGTCATGTACTTGTGTGGCCTCCCGGCGCTTGAGGTCCAGCACTTCCAGAGCACTGCGCCCTCTGGCCTCGCTCATCGCGGTCATTCGCTGCCGAAGGGCCACCACGTACTCTCGCAGCGATTCCAGATAGGGCCCTTCCTGTTGAGCCAACAGCTCGGTTTGTTGCCTCTCAAGCGCAATCCCTTGAATGGCGAGCTCAATCCGCGCGACCTGGACATTCAAGCGGCGCAAGTCCAGGTCGAGACGTTCGCGCTCCGCCGGGGCCGTCGCGGTAGCTGCGCTGATCGTTGCATGGAGATCCTGGCGTGCTTGGCGCAGATTCTTCAGCTCTGCTTCCAGGGCATCGTGCTGCTGTTTAAACCCCGTGGCGATCTGGGCGGCGCGGCGGGTCTGCTGCTCGCTCAAGGAGATGAGCTGGGCGTCCAGCTGCTTGTACAGCGCCGTGATGTCGGCCACCTCCGTGTCCGTCGCTGTAAGTGGAGCCCGCTGCCGTCGGAGTTGCCCCAGCTTCTCCCTGAAGCCCTGGATCTTCGCTGTGAGCTCCTGGAGGTGCTGCTCGGCCTGAAGGCTGGCCAAGCCCTCACGCAGCCCGCCTGCGCGTTCCAGCTCAGCAAGATAGGCCCCCCATTCGCCGTATAGCGCCTGTCTTGCCTCCACTGCGCGGGCAGCCGGCTCGTCGGCTGGGCTGGTGGTGGGTTGGGTCGTCGCGCGCAATGCCTCCAGGCGCTCCTCAGCGAGTCGTCGACGGGCAGCATCCTCTTCCCGGTTCTTCGGAGGCTGTACCAGCAACGGGTCAATGGCCAACTGATCGCCAGGCTTAGCAGGTTCCGATTGCACCTCCTGGGCCTGGAGTGAGGAGGCCACGAGCCAACCGATGGGCATGAGCAAAAGCGTCACAGAACTCATCAGATCACCTCGAAGTCGGCAGAAAACCAAGCCTCTCGGTAAGTCCCAGCGGAGGATATAGCGCCAGCTGAGGCGGCTCAAGTCCAGCCATGGCTTGTGCCCTACTGTTCGTCGAGAGGCGGCGTGGGGGGAGGTGCGACCGCTACGGCGTTGCCCGGCGCGATTCGACGCGTCGCGGCCATTCGGCTAGACTTCTATTCGTTGTCAACATGCCTTGCGAAGCACGAAGGAAAGGCTCGCTGGCCATGCATCAAGCTGCACCGTGGCTGGAAGAGGATCGGGAGACCGATGCGAATCTGCGGTGCAGACCGCGGCTGCCCGTCTTTCTTTGGCAGGTGTTTGCCTGTCTAGCTGTCATCGGTGTCTGCGTGAGGCCGAGCGTCTACGCAGGGGCGGAGGAGAGTGAGCCCGCGCAACTCGCCGTCGGCACTCGCCACGTCCCACCTTTCGCAATTCATCACGAGGACGGGTCCTGGAGCGGTCTAAGCATTGAGCTGTGGCGGGCCGTGGCGGCTGACCTGCAAATCACGTATGAGCTCCACGAGATTGACCTGCCCGGGTTATTGACTGGCCTTCAAGACGGTTCGCTTGACGCCGCCGTGGCCGCGCTGACGATCACAGCGGATCGAGAGGACGTAATCGACTTCACGCACCCGTTCCATACCTCTGGCCTGGGCATCGCCGTATCGACGAAGGGCGACAGGCGTTGGCTGGGCGTAGCTTCCCGGTTCTTGACGATGGATCTGGCCAAGCTGCTCGGTACCCTAGCGATTCTGTTGATGATTACGGGGCTGCTCGTTTGGGTCCTCGAGCGCAGACGGAATCCCGAACAGTTCGGGGGCGGCGCGGCTCGTGGAATTGGCACCGGGTTCTGGTGGTCCGCGGTGACCATGACGACTGTGGGCTACGGAGACAAAGCTCCGAAGACCTTCGGTGGACGGCTCCTGGCCGTAATCTGGATGTTCGCCGGCATCTTGATCATATCGAGCTTCACGGCAGCCATCGCCTCCGTGCTGACCGTGTCTCAGCTTGAGTCCCGGATCCGCGGTCCTCAGGACCTGCCCGGATTACGGGTAGCAGCCGTTCCTGGCTCGACCAGCGAAGCGTATCTGCAGCGGAGCCGGATCGCACTCCAGCCGTACCCTACCCCGCTGGCGTGCCTTGAGGCAGTCCGGGCGGGCGAGGTCGATGCCATGGTGTATGATGCCCCGGTCCTGCGTTACCTCGTATCCAAGCAGCTTGCCGGAGAGCTCCGAGTCCTACCCCACAGGTTCGACCCGCAGAGCTACGCCATCGGCCTGCCGGAAGGCAGCGGACTCCGCGAGCCAATGAACCGTGCGTTGCTGCGCAGGATCGCCGACGCTTGGTGGCAGGACATTTTGTACCGCTACCTTGACGAGTAGGCTGCGGTCGCCTACGCCGCAGGAGCTTTCCGCGACACAGCCCACCCGCACACGCCGGACACGAGAGATGCGGCCGAGATCACGGTTTTGGCTGCGGCTGGGGTCGCCGTATCGACAAATGCCGCGTGGACGATGGTAACCGTCCGGCGGAGCACGTCTTCAATCTTCCGCCAGCATAGCGCACTATGCCTCCGTGTGAGGAGGTATGGCCCATGGCGAAACGCAGAGCACGTGATCTGACCAAGGAAGCGGCGTGGCGGCGGCGGTTGGCTCGGCATGCCGATAGTGGCCAGACAGTTCGAGCATGGTGTCGCCGGCATGGCGTGACGGAGGCAGCCTTCCACTGGTGGCGCCGGGAAGTTGCTCGGCGCGACGCTCAGGCGCAGCCCACATCGTTCGTGCCGGTGCACGTGACTGATGATCCGACACGAGACGGCGATCCTACGATCGAGATTGTGCTGGCGGACGGCCGACGGGTTCGGGTCACCGGAACGGTGAATCGTCACATGCTGACGGAGGTGCTGGACGTCCTGGAGCGTCGGGCACGCTGAGCCTTCCGAGTCTGGGTGACCTCGACCAGGGGCTGCGGGTACGGGTCTTCTTGTGCACATCGCCCACGGACATGCGCAAGGGGTTCGATACGCTGGCCGTGCTGGTGCGGGACGGTCTGGGTTATGATCCCTTGAGCGGCCATCTGTTCATGTTCGTTGGACGGCGCCGGGATCGACTGAAGATCCTCTACTGGGATCGCGACGGTTACGCGCTGTGGTACAAGCGGTTGGAGCAGGGGACGTTTCGGATGCCGGTCGCAAAACCCGATGCGGCGAGCATCGAACTGAAGGCGAGCGAGCTGGCCATGCTGCTGGAAGGGATCGATCTGCGAAGCATCAAGCGTCGCAAGCGCTTCCGGCGACCAGCGTGATTCATCACGACGTCACCAGGGAGCGGAGCACGGGCTTCATTCTGGCATGTCACATGCTTGTCATGATGACGTGATCACGGATGATCCCAACAAGTCGCAAGTCGCCCAACTTCAACGCGAAGTCGAACTGCTTCGCGCCGAGCGCGTAGAACTCCTCGAGCAAATCAAGCAGAAGGACCGCGAGCTCGAGAGTGTGCAGCACCAGTTGCAGGCGCTGTTGCGTCGTTACTACGGGCGGTCGTCGGAGAAGAGGGATCCACGCCAGCGTCTGCTGTTCGAGGATCTGATCGACAAGGCCATCCCGGAGATGCCGGCGGATGATGATGCCAATGTACCGGCGGCGCCGAAGCGTCAGGGCAAAGGCCATGGTCGTCGCCGTCTGCCGTCGGACCTTCCTCGCGAGAAGGTCATTTACGATTTACCGGAAGGAGACAAGCCCTGTCCGTGCTGCGGGAAGCTTCGACACATCATCGGCAAGGAAACACACGAGCAACTCGACTACATCCCGGCGAAGGTGAAGGTGATTGAGCACATTCGTCTGACGTATGGTTGCCGGCAGTGCGAGAAAGACGTGTCGCCGGACGGCCCGCAGATCGTGACCGCGAACAAACCGCCACAGCCGATCGAGAAGGGGTTGGCCGCCCCGGGACTGCTCAGCTACATCATCGTCAGTAAATACGGCGATCACCTTCCGATGCACCGGCTGGAGCGCATCCTCAAGCGACACGGGATCGAGATCGCCCGTTCGACGATGTGTGACTGGGCGGCGCAGTGTGCGGCACTGTTGAGGCCGTTGTATGACCTGATGGTTGACGAGGTGCGATCCTCGAGAGTCATCCACACCGACGATACGCCGGTGAAGGTGCAGGACCGCGGCCGCACGCAGACGAAGACCGGGCGGTTCTGGGTGTACCTGGGTGATCCCGCTCACCCGTATACGGTAGTTGTCTACACGCCAAGCCGCAGTCGCGACGGGCCGATGGAATTCCTGCGCGATTGGGGCAAGGACGAACGGGTGTATCTGCAGGCCGATGCGTTCGGCGGGTATGACGGCATCTACGCGGGCGAGGCCGGCGGCCTGGTCACGGAGGTGGCGTGCTGGGCACATGCGCGGCGGAAGTTCTACGATGCGCGGAACAGCGATCCGGCGACCAGCACGCAAGCGCTGGCGCACATCCGGCTGCTGTACGACGTCGAGACTCAAGCAAAGAAGGAAACCAAGCAGGCGGCGAAGACGGGCCCCACGCACGAGGCATCCGATCGGCCTCTGGACGAGTTGCTCGTCGAGAATCGTCTTCGTTTGCGCCGGAAGCAGGCACGGCCGCAACTTGCGCGGTTCCGGGCGTGGCTGGAGTCACAGCAGATCCAGCGCGACGGTCCGGTGTTGCCCAAGAGTCCGATGGGCCAGGCGATTCAGTACGCGCTCAACCAGTGGGATGCCTTGTGCGTGTACACCACGGACGGCCGGTTGGCGATCGACAACAACGCCAGCGAAAACGCCTTGCGCCGCGTGGCCGTGGGCCGCAAGAACTGGCTCTTTGCCGGTTCGGACAACGGCGGCCGCACCGCCGCCACGTTGTTCAGTGTGATCGCTACCTGCGAGCGCCACCGGGTCGAGCCGATGGCCTACCTCCGCGATGTCCTCACCCGCATCGCGGCCATGCCGATCAACGAGCTAGCCGGTCTACTCCCAGACCGCTGGAAACCAGCTCCTGCGAATTGACTCACGCAACCTCATCGCCACTGCCTGCACAACCGGCGCCGCTGTCACGTGTGGTTCACCAGACGGTTACGGACGATGAAAAGGGACATCGTGATGGGACAGGCATCTTATGCAGAGTCCTGACCCACCTGGCGCGAGGCGAGCGTAATGCGAACGCGAATCGGCCGCGCCCCTTTCACCTCTATAACCTCAGCCGCTGCCCCTTCCAGCTCGACCCGGTCTCCCGCCCTTGCGATTCTGCCCAAATGTGCGGTAACCAGCCCGGCCAGGGTTTCAGCACCGCGCGCCCTGAACTCGGTTTGCAGAGCGTCGTTTACCTCGTCGAGGCGCGCGCCACCCTGCACAATAAATGACTGAGAGCCTTCCGGGACGATCGCGGGGCTCTCGTCGTCGAACTCGTCCTGCAGCGGTCCGACAATTCGTTCGAGCACATTCTCCAAGGTCACTATGCCGACCACTGATCCATATTCGTCGACAACATAGGCCAGGTGCTGGCGAGACCCGCGAAACAGGTTCAGCAGTCGACCTAGCGCCATGGTCTCCGGAACGTACTTCGGCGGGTGGCAGACGGTCCGCAGGTCGAACGCCTCCTGACTTGGAAGGTGCAGCAAGTCCTTCGTATGAACGAATCCGAGAATCTTGTCCAGCGAGCCTTCGCACAACGGGTAGCGTGTGTGTCTGGTCCTGCGAGCCTTGTCCATTGCTTCGGTGAACGGCTTGTTGATGTCGAAAAACTCCACGTCAACGCGCGGAACCATGATCTGAAGCGCTACTGTGTCATCGAACTCGAAAACGGCATGCAGCAACCGGTGCTCGGATCGAGTGAGCTCACCGTGCGCGTGTGCTTGACTGAGCAGTGCCCGGATCTCCTCCTCGCTGTGCGGCGTGTCATGCTCCGAGGCGCTTACGACGCCAACCCGCCGCAGGATGAACGCGGTTGAAGCATTCAGCCCGGCCAAAAGCGGATAGGACAGCACGTAGAACCACTTCAGCGGCAGCGCGCACCATCGCGCCGTCCGGGTAGGCCGGCGAATCGCGTAGATCTTCGGAGCCTGTTCGCCGACGACGAGATGCACGGCCGTGATGATGGTGAAGGCGATGGCGAAGGCGAGCGTATGTACCAGCGCCGGCGATGTGACTCCCACGGCGTGAAAGGATGGTTCGAGCATTCGGGCGATCGCGGGTTCACCGATCCAGCCCAGACCGAGGGAAGCCATTGTGATTCCCAGCTGGCAGGCCGAAAGTGAGCGATCCAGTCGCTTCGCCATCCATTCGGCAGTCCTGGCAAAAGGCTTCTCCTCGCGGGCCATTTCGGCCAGCCGACTGCTGCGCACCTTTACCAGTGCGAACTCTGCGGCGACAAAGAAGCCGTTGATCAAGACCAGGGCGAGTGTTGCCAAGAGCAACAAGGCCTGAACCAGCCACACGTCCATTTGTCCGTCCCCCACAAGGTCTCCACATACTTCGGCCTGGCATAACTCCGGACGATCTGCGCCAGACGCCGTGGAATCAACAGGCGTGCGCTCGGTGTGAAGCGGGACAGCGTTAATGTCGTTCTCACGGACCTTTCGAGAGATTCGAAAGAAAGATCAACGCAGCGACGATGACGAGCAGCGTGATCCACACCGCCAAGGCCCGCCGACTCATTCGTTTCGACCGCTCTGCATCCCACCAACTCCGGGGCGTAACGCCTTGAAACAAGAACGTTGCCACGCCGGCTAGGTTGATCGAGATCACATTGCACAGCAACAAGAGCAGCGCCCCCAGCGACTCGCCGATATACCCCGCAGCTAGAAGCATAGAGCAGATCACAAGCGGCGGCAGCAGTGCAACGGCTACCATGACTCCGACGAGCGATGCTGGTATCCCCGTTGTGAAGGCGAGGGCTCCTGCGATGCCGGCGGCCAAGGCGACGACAAGGTCGGTGGGGCCAACGTACGTCCGCGACACGATCTCAGTCGACGTCGGGTCAATGGTCAACAAGAAGCCACATACAAACGCGACGAACGCGGCCAGGAGGACACTAGCAAAGGTGGTGCGCAGAGCCCGAGACGCGAGCTTCGTATCCCCCAAGGTTGTGGCCAGAGCGAGGGCCATGTTTGGACCCAGCAGGGGTGCCATGACCATCGCTCCGATGACGATCGCCGCATTGTTCCGAGAAAGCCCGACAGCCGCGACGATAGTGGACAAGATGACCATGGCGAGGAAGACGCGCGTGATGCGAGCGTGCCCACTGAGGTCGGCGTACAGCTCTTCTCGGCTGATGCGTGAAGAGGGACGGCCAGCCTGTGCTGCGGCCGGCTCTCCGCCGGCAGTCTGCTCCTCTGGCTCCTGCGGCCTGGGCAAAGCTGCCTCTACAGGCAGAACGAAAGCGTGAAAGCCGTCGACTGAGCCCAAGGCCGCCTGGACAGGGTCAAGTACTGCTTCAACCTGTTCGGCCGGCACCTGGACCGTGAACAGATGCACGGCGTCTGACGTGTCGTGCCTTGATTCGACAACGCCTGCGCGGCGGATGAGTTCACGCGTTTGCTCCGCCTTGTCAACGGGAACCACTATTTGGATCAACCGCTCGGCCACGATTGCGCTCACCTAGTCAGCTGCACGGCAGAGTATCACGCGCGCCGTGTCCCATGGCAACACCTCCCGGGCCCATTCAATAAGCGGCACGCCCTAGGTGTGGGATTGCCTGCGGGAAGCGATGGTCAAGATGCACGCGCCAGGCAGGCCGGCCATGGCAGTGCTCCCGTCCAGCCATTGACTTTGGGCGACTGCCTTCGAATGAAGCTGTGGCCCTGAACATCCGTCGCGAGTCCAGAGCGTTCGCCGTAAAGTGCAACGCCGTCGACGTGGCGATGCGCATCGTCCTCAGGGCTGCGCTCAGCAGGGCCCTCAACTCCATCGTTAACGACTTCCTTACGCCGATCGGATCGCTGATCGATGGCGCCGAGTTCAAGCACTTGGAGTTGATCCTTCGTCCAGCCCGCGCTGCTGCCGATGGATCCCAATTGCCGGCGGTGGCGATTCGGTACGGTCTGCTGGTGAACACGGTGATCGAGTTCCTGATCATCGCCCTGACCGCGTTTGTCGTAGTGAAGGTCATGAATCGCATCATCCGAGCACCCGGGCAGGGCCGATTAAGCGCCGATCCTCCCGCGTCGACGCAGGCTGTGCGCGACGCTGGTCGCCACGACGTAGACCGTCAGCGGCAGTCCCAATCCCAGGATGCCCCAGCGATACCATGTCAAGGCGCTGCTGCGCGTGCTGTCCAGAATCAGGTAAACCACATAGGCCGCGTAGCAACCGAGAAACAGGAATCCCTCCCAGCGATCGACCCGATAACCCGTAAAGAAGATCGGCAGGCAAGCGAACGCCACGAGCACCATGACCGGCACGTCGAACACGAGCGCTGTCCGTGACACGTTGATGCCCCCGGGCGAGGCCGCAGCACTCAATCCGAGGACGACGAGAACATTGAAGATGTTGCTGCCGACTACGTTGCCGACGGCGATATCACGTTCACCGCGCGCGGCCGCAACGACCGAGGTAGCGAGCTCAGGCAACGATGTCCCCACAGCGACGATCGTCAATCCTACGATCAGCTCGCTGATGCCCAGGGCCCGGGCGAAGGTCACCGCCCCGTTGACGAGCCACCGTGCGCCAACCACAAGAAGCAGCAATCCAAGCAGGATCAGCCCGAGGTTGGTCAGCCAGCCGCGCCCGGCGCCCTTTGGCGGTCGAGCATCGTTGCCTGTTCCGACCGCGGGGCGGTCCGCATCACTCCGGCGGCTTTCGCGGATCAGCCACACAATGTAGATCACAGCTCCGGCAAACAGCAGCAGGCCATCGATGCGCCCAACCGTGCCGTCCAGGCCGAGTAGGAGCATGACCGCAGACACGCCGATCATGACCCAGACGTCGAAGCGCACGAGTCGGGTGGCGACGGCCAGTGGCGCTATGGCCGTGCCCCTGATTGACGCTCTCCCTGCGGTCAAACAGCCCGACGGACGACGGCGCAAGCTGCGTCCGGTCGTGCTGCTGGCGGACAAGGCCTACGACGCGGTGGCCGCAGTCCGTCAGCCGCTGATCCGGCGCGGCATCTTGCCCCTGATCCCTCGCCGCAGCGATACAAGTCCTTGGCCGTTTGCTCGCTTCCGCTCGGCCGTCGAGTCGCCGTTTGCCTGGCTTAACCATCAGCGCCGTCTCCGAGTCCGCTACGAAAAACGCGACGACATCCACGAAGCTTTCCTTACTCTTGCCTGCGCCATGACATGCTGGAACCGAATCAAACAGTTTTGATAGAGGTCCTTAGTCGATCGTGCCCAGGAGCTTCCGCATCGTCGGCGTGTTTTCGACGATGATCGGACATGCCGAATCCTGTCGGTGTTCCAGAACGACGTTCACCCGATACAGGCTGTCTTCGGCATTGTCTTCCTTGCCGAGGCCAGCCAGTCGATTCGAGATCACGTCGTCCACGGTTTCGCGCATGTATTGCCGCACACTGGGTCGCGGGAAGTCCCTCTCGATTGCTGTCGTAAACTTGCCGAGCAGTGCCCGCGCGTTGTCCTCCAGCACTTCTTGGACCGCTTGGTCGTGTTTGCGTCGAATCTCGTTGGATTTCTCGCTGATGTCCGCAAACTGCTGTTCGAACTCCGCTTGCTTCCGCTGCAGCTCAGCCTGCTGTTCCTGGCTCGCCTCTCCCCGCGCGATCAATTGGGCGAATTCCTCCGGAGGAACCGGCTTGCCATCGACCATTGGGAAGATCACCGTCTCTGTGAGGGGGCCGAGTTGCCGGGACACCAACGTCAGCCCGGCGGCGTTGAGGGCCTTTTTGAACGGCTCCATGACACTCCGAAACTCCTGCTCAGCCGCCTCTTCGATGGCTGCTCGCCTCGCCTTAAGACCCTCAGACGACAGGGCCGGTCCCAAATGCTCGCGAATGAAGCTAGCGAGCTTCTCTACACGTCGGCGAAACTCCTGCCCCTTGCCGGCAGGGAGTGTGATGAGCCGAGGCCGGTCCGGATGGTTGAAGTTGTGCACGTAGCAGTGGTCGCGCGTCAGGGCGCAACTCGGGCGTATATCCGCGAGCAGTTTCTTTACCAGCGTCATGCGCCCGGTGCCACTCAGCCCGCGGACAAAGATGTTCTGCCCGGGGGCGTCCGTCTCCAGGCCAAAGCGCAGGGCCTCGACTGCGTCATCCTGTCCCACAACGCCGACGAGCGGCTTCACGTCGTTGGTCGTTTCGAACCCCAACTCGGTCGCATCACAGCGCCAGCGAAGTACGTCAACAGGCAGCGGATTAGTCATCTGGGTGTTCTCCTCCTTCGTGCGCGGATTCCTAAGCTATGCCTTTCAGTAGCTAAACGAAGCGGATACGTTTCGCGTAGTGCGAATGCCATGCTGCCACGGTCCCAACGGTAACAGGTCGGTAAACCTCCGACGAACTACATGTCGGCCGGAGTCAGGCCGGGCCGGGCGGTCGGGCATGAAGATCACGGCCGAGGCGTAAGGCTCAGGCGGCGGTGGGCGTGGCCGGAGTGGCCTGGGG
>Ga0114922_10004402_pt1 | contig 13052 bp, 10 predicted proteins | sample AartaG_FD_100975 | JGI IMG/M metagenome (GOLD analysis project Ga0114922, IMG submission 100975) | Deep subsurface microbial communities from Aarhus Bay to uncover new lineages of life (NeLLi) - Aarhus_00045 metaG | ecosystem: Environmental > Aquatic > Marine > Oceanic > Sediment | place... | reverse complement strand
TATTGCTGAAAAAAAAGATATTGAGAAAAATAAAAAACTTGAGAAAGTATAAAAGATAATATTGTCGTAACTTATTGAAATATTTAGATCCAACCCAATTTGGGGATCATACGGGGTGATCTTCAAAGATAGCAGATAAAGGAATGGAAGCTATGGAATATGCGCCACACTTTAATGGAACGAATTCCTCACCCCCTCACCCTTGAAGGGGGGTAAGTATTCAGTCCCCCCTTTTTCAAAGGGGGGAGTGAACGGTTACGAAGGGGGAGGGTAGGGTGGGGGTGGCATTGATCACCTTCAGGATCTCGCTGTGGTTGAAGGGTTTGGAGATGAAACCGTGGATCAACCCCTCTGCCACGGCGCGCCGCACCTCCGGATCATCCTTGTAAAAATAACCCGAAATCATCACAATGCCGAGGGAAGGATCGACTTTTCGAATCTGCACCGCCAACTCTAACCCTTCAATGTCAGGCAGTTTGGCGTCCAAAAAGGCCAATTCAAAGTGTTGTTGTTTCACCAATGTTAGTGCCTCCCGGCCACTTAGGGCTTTCTTAGAGAGAAATCCGTTTTTTTTCAATACATGCTCCAAAGCCCAGCACATATGTGGCTCATCATCCACGATGAGAAATACCTTGTCTTCATGTCTCATGCTTGTTCTCCGAATATGAAGAGTTAAGAGTTAAATTCACAGGACCGGCAGCTTCACCGTAAAGGTACTCCCCTTTCCTTGAATGCTATCTGCCTCAATGGTGCCGAAGTGCTGCTTCACCACGGAATAGCAGATAGAGAGTCCCAATCCGGTTCCTTCTCCCACAGGTGACGTGGTGTAAAATGGATCAAATATTTTATCAAGGTCTTTGCCGGAGATGCCACCGCCTGTATCTGTTATGGAAACCGATACTTCCCCCTGGTTTTCTACCATGGACAGGCTTAAGGTCCCACCGCGTGGCATGGACTTAATCCCGTTCAGGAAGAGGTTAATGAATACCTGTTGAAGGAGGCTGAAGTTGCCGCTGATCAGAACGGGTTCCCTCGGAATATGAGACGTTATCTTGATCTTTTCGAGTTTGGCCTCGTTGGCAATCAACGTCAAAGTTTCTTGAATGAGAGAGGAAAGGTTTATTTGCTCGATCTCGTATTTTGCCGAGGGGCGAGCGAACCTCAAGAGGTTTTCGATAATGATGGATGCCCTCTCAATGCCCGCGTAAATCTTATCGGCGCATTCTTTAAAAAACTCCGGGGTGATGTCATCATCATCCATAAGAAACTGAGCGGCTGACGAACAGACCGCCAAGGGATTTCGAATCTCGTGGGCAATCCCCCCTGCCATCACTCCGAGTGCGGCAAATTTCTGTGACTGGACAAGCTGTACCTCCAATTTACGGCGCTCGGTGAGGTCCCTTCCCACCGCTACGATTCCGACTGTTTTGGGCTGTTCATCTTTCATCGGAGAGCAGACCCAGTAGACCCGAATGCGCTCCCCGTCCCTTGTTACGATATCCCATTCAGCCATGTGCGAGCTTTTTCCGGCCTTCATATCGGATAAGACCCTATTCATCTGTTGCCAGTGATCATCAGCCAGGAATTCGTGAAAAAATCGCCCCCTTACTTCATTGAGGCGGTAGCCTGAAATCTTCTCGGCCGCCGGGTTCCAGGACAAAATCGTCCCTCCCATGTCGGTGGACAGCACGATATCGCTCGCACTGTCGACGACACTCGCCAGGTGACGTTCAACACGGCGGACCTCCTCGCTCAATCGTATCTGCTCAGTCACATCGTCCATTAGAAGCACCACATTCTCAACAGTCCCTTTCCATGAGAACGGGACGATGCGGTAATAGTAAATGCTCATCGGAACCCCCGGCGCCCGATAGGTCATCCGCTGTCCTCTCGTAGCCTGATTTTTCTCAAAGACCCGACGAATTTGATAGGTTATATCGACATTGTCGAGAATGATCACAGGAAATATCTCTTCCAGTCGGCGACCGATTGTGTTCGATATGGATCGCCTGCTCTTTCCCAAGAAATTTCGATTTGCAGAGGAGATGCGCATATCACGGTCTATCAGTAGAACCGAAGAGGGAATCGTATCCAGGAGCATTGTGTAAAGCTTTTCGTAGCGTTCAGATGAGTTCTCGTTCAGTCCCCTTGCTCCGTTTGGTTTCATTAGCGAATACTCTCCTTGTACTCACGAATCACCTGCCCGCTCGCCAAGCTTGCGAGGCAGGCGGGACGGTTCAGATTTGTGAGGCGAACTTACACCTAAAGTGATCGGTTCAAGGTTCAGGGTTCAAGGTTCAGGGTTCAAGGTTCAGGGTTCATTGATGATTGATGATTGATGATTGATGATTGAAAAACAACCACAGGTCAATCGACAATCGACAATCAACAATCGACAATCCAGGGGCTCTTCAACCGGGAACCGTGAACGTTGAACCGCTCAACCTAGGTTACAATCTCTGAACCCCGAACCTCTGAACCCTGAACCCGTGAACAGTTACAAACAAAGTTGTAAGGCGGCCATGGGCCGCTCAGAAGAAGCTTTACGGATTCGCCGCAATCTATGTGCCGAAATACACGTCTAAAAGTGTCAACGGATCTTCTTGGCACCAGAAAGTAAAGGGAAAGGAGCATAGGATTGCGGAATGCGGAATACGGAGTGCGGACTGCGGACTGCGGAGTGCGGAATGTATGGGTTTCCGTTTTGCATTTTACGAACAGTCCGGCAAAGGCCGAGCGACACCGTTCGATTATCAAGCTGTTTTCTTTGTCAAACCGTTCCTCCTGTGCGTAATGGGCTTTTCGGGCGGCAAGAAATGCTCGTCCGGAAGTCATTGAATGCGGATCTTCACATTTCGGATTTTGGATTTCCGATTCCGCAATCCGCATTCCCTGCCCGCCATCGCGAGCGCTCAGGCGAGGCGGGCGGGCGCATTCCGCATTCAGAACGCGGATTCCCATCTCCACGCACCCCTCCAGTTCTTTGAGAAGCGCCTTGTATTCGTTGCGGCGTTCTTCAAGGAGCCGGATGACCTCGGTTTCTCCATCAAGTACACATCCGTAACGCATCGGGATGACCGTATGTTTTTGGTGAAAGGACTCAATGACCTTTCTGTAAGTCAGCAGTCGGGATATATCCGGAGTGAGGTCGGCATGGCCGAGCCTGGAGACGGCAGCAATCAGGCCATTGTTGGCGATCAAAGATAGAGGTTCTCCGCCAACGCCGACAAGGGGCGCCGGCTCTTGATCTTCCCGACTGTTGAAAATGCAATAAATCAGGCGCCTCATGCCCCTGACTCCGTTTCGAGAGAAGGACAGAAGCTGTAAGGGGGGCATGGGCCTGAAAGTTGGAAGACCAGCCCATGCCGTTCGCAGTCTGCATTTGCCTGTCCGAGCCGTGCACGAAAATCGTCCGCTGAATCTCGCGGAACCAGAAATGCCCGGTTCAGGACCATATCCATGTCAAGCCCTGTGGCATCACGGGAGAGCACCCTGTGTTCGCTAAAATCCGAGGCATAACGGCCCAGGTCATTGGCAACCCCTTTGCAGGTTTCTTTCAGCAGGCGGTTCAACTCTTTGTCTGCACCGGCCCGGAGTCGCTGTTGCTTAAAGTACCGCATCCCCGGGGATAACGAAGAGAGATGTTCAGCCTCTCCGGCCAGCATGGTTGAAAGAAGTTCCTCCTTGGCCCTGATCGTATCTACCAGGCCTTTGACCGCCCATTCCTCCTTATCAGCGACCTCATCAAGAAACTGCGATATCGCGCCGTGGTGCTCTTTCAAACGCTTCTCCAGGCTTCCCATGGAAGAAAAAATAGTTCCGAATCGGGCCGGAAGAACCGGACAGTAGCGCATCACTTCCTCGACCACCTCTTCGTGGCGGCAGGCGCGGGGTCCCACCCACGATAGATCCTTCATTCTCGATTCCGCTGACGGCCCGCAGAATTCCTCAGGGGCGACTCTGCACAGCACTGCAACAACATCCTGAAAGCGCCGTAGAAAAACAGGATTTTTGCCGTCCATGCCGGTTCTTTCAATGGCCGGCAGGAGGCCGTGACGGGTAAAGCAAAACAGATAGATCCCGTTACCCATGCCTACCCCTCGCGCACTTCCATCAAACCTGCTTCAATGTCTTTCTTCTCAATCAGCACCTTCACCTCCTCGGCAGGCATCTCTCTTCCTGCCTTTACTGCCCGGCGCACAGCACTAAGAGCGGCCTTATTGCAAACCGCGGCGATCTCGGCGCCGCTGAACCCCTCTGTTCTTGAGGCGAGCTCATCAGGACTGATTCCTGGTGCAAGGGGCTTGTTTCGAAGATGTACCTCGAAGATTTCCTTGCGGTCTTTTTCATCCGGCACAGGGATTTCAACTACCTCGTCAAACCTGCCTGGCCTGAGTGCCGCCGGATCGAGCATGTCCGGCCTGTTCGTCGCTCCAAGCACCACGACCCCTTTCAGTTCTTCTATTCCATCGAGCTCCGCCAGGAACTGGCTCAGGACCCGCTCTGCCACATGGGAATCGGATGAACCGGCGCTGCGCACCGGGACCAAGGCATCGATCTCGTCAAAGAAAACAATACAGGGAGCCGCCTGCCGTGCCTTGCGAAACACCTCTCGTACCCCCCTCTCTGACTCTCCCACATATTTGGAAAGGAGGGCGGGACCCTTTACCGAGATAAAATTGACATTGCTTTCATTTGCGATCGCTTTGGCCAACAATGTCTTGCCGCAGCCGGGAGGACCTGATATCAGAATGCCTTTGGGCGGCCGAGTTCCGGCTTTCTCAAACAGATGCGGGTAGTTCAGAGGCCACTCCACCGCTTCCACCAGACGCTCCCTGACCGCTCCGAGGCCGCCCACATCTTGCCACAGGACATCCGGGACCTCTACAAACACCTCCCGGATAGCCGAGGGTTCGACCTCCCGCAGCGCAGCGAAAAAGTCGTCCATGTGCACCTCCAGCTTGGCGAGCCGCTCGTAGGGGATATGAGTCAGGGCAAAATCGATGTCGATCATGATACGTCGCAAACAGATCATGGCCGCTTCCCGACAAAGGGCCTCCAGGTCGGCCCCCACAAAACCGTGAGTGATCTCCGCCAAATGGGCCATGTCCACATCCTGTGCCAATGGCATCCCACGGCTGTAAATTTCCAGGATCTTCAGCCTCCCGTTTCGGTCGGGGATAGGGATGGCAATCTCTCTGTCAAAACGGCCTGGTCGGCGTAGCGCCGGATCCAGGGCATTTGGGATGTTGGTGGCTGCGATGACAATGACGTTCTGGCGCTTGGTGAGCCCATCCATCAGGGCGAGTAGTTGGGCCACCACCCGTTTCTCCACGTCTCCCACTGCCTGTTCGCGCCTGGGAGCAATTGCATCGATCTCGTCCAGGAAGACAATGCTCGGACCTTTCCGGGTCGCCTCCTCGAAAATCTTGCGGAGGTGGGCCTCGCTTTCTCCATAGAATTTGTGGATGACCTCGGGCCCGCTTACCGAGAAGAAATTCGCTTCTGTCTCATGGGCGATAGCCCGGGCTATCAGTGTCTTGCCGCACCCGGGAGGCCCGTGGAGAAGTACACCCTTGGGCGCATCGATCCCCAAACGTTCGAAGACTTCCGGATACCGCAGGGGGAGTTCAATCATCTCCCGAATCCGCTGGAGCTGAGGTTTGAGCCCTCCAATGTCTTCGTATGACACTGCACGCCGGGTCTCTTCATCTCGCGCCTTTCCGATTACGAGCCGAGTCGTTGGGTTAATGAGCACAGGCCCTTTTGGGGTCGTGCTTTCCACCTTGAAATCGGCCGAGCGACTGCCGAACAGTGTGGCACGGATTCGGTTTCCCTCCAGTACGGGCAAACCGTCCAGGAGGCTGCCGATGTACTTCAAGTCACGGTTGGCAGGGATGACATTCGTTGGGGCGAGGATCACGCGATCCCCCGGCCGACAAACGGTCTTGCGCACCAGCACGAACTCGTCGAGCCCGGTGCCTGCGTTCTGTCGAGTGAGTCCGTCAAGTTGAACCCGGGACTGGCCGCGAAGTTCCTTATATGCCGGCATGGCCTTACACACGGTCTTCCGCTTGCCGGAGACCTCCACGATGTCTCCGATGTCCACTTGCAGTTTTTCCAGATCTTCAGGCCCCATGCGGGCGAAGGCCCGTCCCACGTCTTTAGTGAGTGCTTCGGTCACCTTGAGCTTGAGGGTCAATTTGTCTTTCTTGGGCATCATTCCTCCAAATTTTCGAATGCGGAGTGCGGAGTGCGGAGTGTGGAGTGCGGAATAGGTCATTTGCGGCTCTTCCTTGTTTTGGCAGTTATTATTGAGGAGACTGTCATTGCTAGAATCTCATTGGCTTCTCTCATCAAGGAATCCAATCTAGCGGCTTCCAGTATCCCGCTCTCAATCAATAATTCCATCCAAAACAGAGATTCGTCTGCTTCTTCTTCCACAATACCCATCTTTGAAATGAAATCAGCAGTGGATCTGGCTCTGCAAGCGGAACGATAATTAGCTCCAACTGAAGTTCCAGATCGTAATAACTGTCCACCAATCACATCGGCTGTCCGTCCCCTCGGTAACGCCTCAACCAGATTTATTACTCTCAAAGCAAAATCTTTCGTTCGCTGTTTCAGATCTTTCTCTCCCACTACATATCTCCCTTCTTCTTCATATTCCACACTCCGCATTCCGCATTCAATTCATTCCGCATTCCGCATTCAATTCACTCCGCATTCCGCATTCCGCATTCCGCATTCAGATCATTCCGCATTCAATTCACTCCGCATTCCGCATTCCGCATTCCGCATTCCGCATTCAGATCACTCCGCATTCCGCACTCCGCATTCCGCATTCAGATCATTCCGCATTCAATTGACGCACTTGATCTCCAGTATGCCGTTGTTGCAGGAAATGAGCATCTTCTCCCTAAGATAGCTCCTGGGCAGGAGAACCTCTTTGCAATACTTTTTCTCACCTTTCTCGGCACGAATCGTAAGCAAATCGTCCTTGACGTCGAGCCGAACATCCTCCTCCCCGATACCAGGCATCTCGGCTACGATTAGGGTGTGATCCTCTTCCTCAAAGACATCTACTACTGGCTCACAGACCTCTTGAACAATGGTTTCCCCGGACTCCTCATCTCTTCGGATGTTTCCGAAAGGCTCTACCTTAACTCCCTCGCCCCCCAGCCCGACTTTCACCGAAAAACCATAAACCCCCTTAAGATCCTTTTCTTTGCCCTTCCATTTGATTTCGCCGCTCCTGGAGAGCTGTTCTCCCTTTTCAGCAAGATCACCGAGCTTTTCCACGAGACCGGTGAGGCCCTTAAGGATTCCCTCGAATCCGCTCCCTGCTTGCCTATCAGTGTCCCTATCCTTTTTTTTCGTCATGTTCGCCTCCATCTAACATAGTATGAGAATTTGCTTTTTTGTGCAGCGATTTTATAACTTGATAGTATAGGAATTTCCTTTTCTAAGCGGCGCAGCCGCGTTGCATAAAATCCCGCAGGGATTTTATAACTTGATTCCGTATTTCTTCACCTTGTTATGGATCGTCTTGTAATCAATCTGAAGCATCCGAGCCGCTTTGGCTTTGTTTCCTCCCGTATGTCTTAATACCTGAACGAGGACTTCTCGCTCGACGTCGATTGTCGAGCGACCCACGATCTCCTTTAGTGAAATGTCCTTCCAGGGCGTTCCCTGAACTTTCGCCGTGAATGTCAAATGAGGCACAGCCCCGCTCTTCAAATCGAGATGCCTCCTGGTAATCATCTCATTGGCCATGAGCACGGCCCGGCGGGTGGTTGATCGTAGCTGGCGGACATTTCCGGGCCAGTTGTAAGCGAACAACGCCTCGAGGGCAGATTCGGAAAAGCCCCTCACACTCTTATTCAATTCCAGATTTGTCATATCCAGAAATCGTTTTGCAAGATAGGGGATATCCTCCTTGCGTTCACGTAGAGGGGGAATCTTGATGCTGAACTCACTCAGCCGGAAAAAGAGGTCCTGTCGGAATGCGCCTGATGCAACCAGGTCATCGAGATCCTGGTTGCTGGCGGCCAGGAGACGGACATCAACGGACACAGATTTGGTGCCGCCTACCCGGCAGACCCTTTTATCCTGAAGCACGCGCAGGAGTTTGACCTGGGAACCCAACGGCATGTTTGGGATCTCGTCCAGGAAAAGGGTTCCGCTCCGGGCTGCTTCGAATTTTCCGGGCTTTTGAGACTCTGCACCTGTGAACGCTCCCTTTGCGTGTCCAAATAGTTCACTCTCCAAAAGCGCGTCCGGGATTGCGCCACAATCCACAGGAACAAAAGGGCCTCCTGAACGAGGACTCGCCTGGTGGATGGCACGAGCTACAAGCTCCTTTCCGCATCCGGTTTCTCCCAGTATAACCACGGTAAAATCGGATTTTGCCACGCAGGTCACATCGGAGATGAGCCGGGAAACGGCATCGCTTGGTCCCATCATTTCCTTAAGATAGCCGCCTCCCTGGACCCGCATGGACAGATTCCTGATCTTTTGCTTGAGGTTCCGTTCAGCCAATGCCCTGCGCACGACCCTGATCACCTCATGGTTGTCGAAAGGTTTGGCAAGGTAATCGTGAGCACCCACCCTCATCGCATCGACTGCCCCGTAGATATCAGCATAGGCGGTGATAATGACAACCGGGAGATCCTCGTCCAGATCTTTTACCAGCTTCAACACCTCCATTCCGTCCATCCCCGGCATCTTTATATCCAGTAGGACCACATCCGGCATTTTTGAGCGGATCATCTTCAGTGCCGTATCCCCGTCTTGGGCCAACAGCGGTTTAAGCCCCTCTCTTTCTATCAGAGCGGAGAGAATCTCGCGGATATCCTTATCGTCATCCACGATCAGAATCGGGGCGCTGACTTCTTTCATTTCTTGTAGGCGTTCACAGGTTCAGAGTTCACCGTTCAGGGTTACCTTATGTATTGTTGATCCAACGCCACGTAAAGCTCACCCCGCCCGCCTCGCCTGAGCCCGCCTGCTATTGCGAGGCACGAGCGGGTAGGCGAGAACGATGGCGGGCAGGTCTGGAGTTCGGGGCAAGACCGTTTTGCATATCGAAGAAAACCTAACTAGTGCCTGAACGAAAACCCTCAATTCCGAGTGGTCATTGCGAGGAGTGAGGAACGAGCGACGAAGCAATCCGATCCGAAGGGTCGTCACGAACGAAGTGAAGTGATCTCCTTATTGACGGGGATTGCTTCGCCCGCATACTCCGGGCTCGCAACGGCTTCGCCGGATTGCTTCCCTGCCCGCCATTGCCGTGCGTGCCCGCGCTATAGCTCCGTTGCGAGCCAGGCGTGTGGCAGGCGGGGGTCGTACCTCCCCGCCTGCCAACGCCTATCTGCCGGGTAGTTGTAACGACGGCACCCGCCTGCCATCGCCACGTACCGCATCGAGTTTACATGCTAGCATCACTGGCAATGGCGGGCAGGCAAATGGCACTGGCGGGCAGGCCTCGCAATGACAGGAAAAGTATGATTTAGGCACTTTTCGTTCAAGCACTAACTAACTCCCAGATCCCACGAATCAGCGGTTCAGAGTTTCGGTGAACCCTGAACCCTGAACCTCTGAACCCGTGAACGGTTACCATTTCTTTTACCTACATGAAAGAGGTCGATTGATGGGATACATGACCCGTATATCCTTATCGAGCCTGTTATTCAAAGAGTGGAGCATCCCCAGAAACAGGATTCCGGTTTCGCCGATACCAAGCGTGCCATTTATGCGATCCGCTATGTATTGATCACGCCTTTTGAGCAGGGAATCGCTCAAGGCTTTTCGGCGCGCTTCAGTCTCCGCCGCCTCCATGGTATTCCCCGCACCCAGGATCTGCTTTACGAGCTCATACTCTTGTATAAGAAGCTCCGAAGATTCGGTCCCCATGAGCGTCGCACCCCCCTCCATTAAGCGGAGAAGGAGCCGGTGATTTCTGCTCCCTGCCTTGGCCAGCTCCGTAACGATCTCAGCCTCACGGCCGCATACCGGCAATCCATCCTGGTAAAGACGAACCCTTTCGTAAGAAAGGGCCAAACCATCAATCACCTGTTCGATTTCCGCCCACATTTTATCTATTAAATTCGCTTTGTTCTTCCAGGCCTTCCTTCCGAACTTATGGAGTATCGCTCGGCGTATCGATTCACTGAAAGCGCCCATATCAGCCTGGGTATGAATGACAGGGAAGTAGATCAGTCTCCTTGGTGGTACTTTGCGGTCAGGGCCTCTGGTCATGCTTTTTTTCTTAGTCTGCTAATATCCCTAAAACCATGGAAAACAGTCCATAGCGCCGACTCCATATATCTATGGTTTAAAATCCACTATGGACCGAATTTCACGGCCTTGGAAGCTCCTATTCTTAAAAGGAAATATTACGTGGACTTTCAGATACTTAAGAGAAGAGACCTGAGCCCCTTTGGTTCCAATTGAGGCAGACCGTTGAGCTTAACCACGCAAGCTTAATGCCAAGAACCGTCAGCAATCTCGTTGTGACCGAAAAAGGCACTTATTTAGTATACCAAAACAGTCTATTATGGCAATGGGCTTCAGCAAAGACAAATATGACAAAGTACAATTAGGGCGTCATTCTTTTATAAGGTTTTTTATCTCACAAACGAGTCCGGCGAGGTCGAAGGGCTTCAGGATGATGCTATGTGCCCCCTGCTTAATGGTGTTGGAATGAATCTTCTTTTCCACATTGCCCGTCATGACTATTACCTGGACTTGGGGGTCCATCTCCTGGAGGCGCTCCAGGCACGTCTCACCATCCATCACCGGCATTACGAGATCGAGGAGCACCAAATCAAATGCCTCGCCCATCTCCCTCGCTTTCTGATAGACAGCGAGGGCTTCCTCCCCGTGGGTCGCCAGGGCCACCCGGTATCCGTTTGACTCGAGCATCTTTTGTATGATCTCCCGCACTTGGGGATCATCGTCCACTACCAGAACCGACTCACCCGTGCCTCGAGGCAATGCCACCTCCACCGGGACTTCTAGGACCTGCTGTTCGCCCTCCATCACCGGAAGATAGACCAGAAAGCGGCTCCCCTGGCCCGCCTGGCTCTCAGCTAAAATGTATCCCCCATAGTTCTTTATGATGGAGTAAACAATAGACAGCCCAAGCCCTGTGCCTTTGCCCGGTTCCTTGGTGGTGAAGAAGGGATCGAAAATGCGTTCCAGGACCTCCGGAGGCATTCCTTCCCCGGTGTCCTCCACCGTCACCGCTACATAGCGGCCTGCTTTGGTTTGAAAATGGGCAGGGCAGAACCGTTCGTCCTGCTCCACAAGCCGGGTCGTGAAACGGATTTTTCCCCCATGAGGTATGGCATCTCGGGCGTTCATCCCCAGGTTAAGAAATACCTGCTCCAGTTGAGTCGGCTCCGCCATGACATCAGGGAGATTTCCCGGAAGTTCCGACTCCAGATCGATCTGAGGCGGGAGGGTCTGTCTCAGGAGCTGCCGGATCCCCTCCATCAGGTCGTTTACGTTCACCGGGATCTTCTTCCCAATATCCATGCGAGAGTGAGTCAGCACCTTCCGAGTCAACACCGAGGCCCGCTGGCATCTCGCCTTGATCCTTCGGACGTAATCGGCCAGGGGATAGTCGGGCCCTGTCTCCGTTACCAGTAACTGGGCGTAACCCTGGATTGCCGCCAGACTGTTGTTGAGCTCGTGTGCTATTCCCGAAGCCAAAGTCCCCACTGCTTCCATCTTCTGTGCGTGGTAGAGCTGTTTCTCCAGCAACTTGTGCTCGGTGATGTCTGCCCGGTAACCGACAATCTCCAGTGGGTTGCCTTCTGCGTCCCGCACCAACCTCGACTCGTCGTGCAGCCACCGATAGGCGCCGTCTTTGTGCAGGAAGCGGTATTCGTGGCTATGATGCCCGTACTCAAATAGGCGTGGAAGTTCGGCAAGGACGTGCGGGGAGTCTTCGGGGTGGATATGGTCGGGCCAGAAGTTCGAATCCTCGATGAACTCCGAAGGTTCATAACCGAGCTGCACGGTGACGTTTTCACTCACAAAAGTGGTACTGTAATTGCCCGACGGCATGAAGCTATAGATCACTGCCGGGGTGTGGACAAGCAGGTGTTCGAGTCGTGACTGAGTCTTAGCCACCTCCTCCTGCGCCTGCTTCCGTTCTTGTATTTCCAGTTGAAGTTTTTCTTTTGACTTTTCTAGTTCTTCATAAAGCGAGGAAATAATTATTTCTCGATTTGCAACTCCAAGAGGCATTCCTTTCCTGTCTAAGATTACTAGAAAGTTTACATTCTTTTCTTTCAACAGACTTAGCGCCTCATCCAGCAAAGTCTCTCCCGATACTCTGCCTGCCGGTTCTATGGTGCAGTCTATGATGAGCCGCGAGGAGGGATAACCGGCAAGTTTACGTGAGGTTACGATTCCTTTGATTTCGCCTTTCTCTTCAACCAATAGACAATCGGCACCAGTGTCCCTCATTACTTCGAGCGCTAAGCCAACATCGTCTGAGGAAGATAATTTAGAGAAATCCATCATCATTTTTTTTATTGGTATCATTTTAGTCTACGCTCCGTGCTCCAATCTCTCTCCTTACTGCCACTGTTATTTGTCATTTTATCGTTATCATGCACTCGGGGCCCATAATTGCTTTTGCCTCTTCAACTATCGCCCTGATCAATGGCTCCCTGTCAGCACGTAAGAACAGATGTTTTCAAGTTAGTTCGCTTCGCTCACAATTGGAATGTTGGAATGATGGAATGATGGAATGATGGAATGATGGAATGATGGCCCGCCCTGGCGCGACTTCTCTGCAAACAGAATCTGCGATTGTAATATTTTCGTAACAAAAGTTCTATTATCACGGACCCATAATTCAGGTCTGGGCCAGGGGTTCTGGCAAAATGGGTCATTGGGTTATTGGCAAAACCACTGTTGACACGGATAGACCTTAGCAACTCCAGGCCATTCATGACCGGCATTTTGACGTCGCTGATAACCAGGCCGATACGGTTCTCTTTTTGAAGGATATCCAGGGCCTGTTTTCCGTTTTC
>Ga0114922_10004401_pt1 | contig 13054 bp, 10 predicted proteins | sample AartaG_FD_100975 | JGI IMG/M metagenome (GOLD analysis project Ga0114922, IMG submission 100975) | Deep subsurface microbial communities from Aarhus Bay to uncover new lineages of life (NeLLi) - Aarhus_00045 metaG | ecosystem: Environmental > Aquatic > Marine > Oceanic > Sediment | place... | reverse complement strand
GATGACGTGCTTGCCGGCGTTCATCGCCTGGATGCCGAGCGGAGCGTGGGTGTCGTGGGGGGTGATGAGCGCGACCATGTCCACCTTGTCGTCGGCGACCACCTGGTCAATGCTCTCGTAGGTCGGGACCTCTTCCGTTTCAGCCGCGAGCCGGCGGCGCTCGGCGTCCGGCTCGCAGACGCCGACCAGCTCGATCCCCTTGGTCTCTCTGGCCCAGTTGGCGTGATGATGGCCCATCCCATACGCGCTGCCGTAGCCAACTACGACGAGGTTGATGCTCATACCGGGATTCCTCCTTCACGGCACCAGCTTGCGGGCGTTGGTCTCCATGATCGCGTCGAAGACCTCGGGAGGCAGCTCCCAGCCCCTCAGAAGCTCCAGGTGCTTTGTGTCGTTGTTATCCGTGCCGTACATCAGCTTGTCGCAGAACTCGATCGCGAAGTCGCGCCCGAAGTCCGGGTCGCGCGTCAGCGCGTTGTAGCCCGACCCGGCCGAGAGGTCCGCGTACAGGTTGTCATACTCGCGCAGCATCCTCGGGAGCCTCCCGCCGGGCGTGACCGGGCCCTTGGGATACGCGTCGGGAGCCTCGTCGGCGTCGCCGGAGACCTCGCGCCACCACCCGGGGCCGTGGCCCACGAAGTTGGTGTCCGGGAACTCCCTCAAGATGGCCTCCAGCCGCGAGACGTCGGCCATGTACCACATCCCACCCAACTCCAGGCAGACGTCCACGTGGAACAGGATCGGCCAGCCCACCTCCGCGCAGCGCGCATAGACGCGCTTGCAGTCCCAGTTGTCAATGCACAGCCGCAGCTTCATCTCCCCGAAGCCCCGGAAACCTAACTCGACGTACCGGTCGAAGCGGTCGTCGAAGTCGGCGTCGCGCGGGTCAATGCAGCAGAAGGGCACGAACAGGTCCGGGTAGCGCTGAGCAGCCTCCTCGACATCTGAGGTGGGCAGCTCGTACTCGCCCCTCATCCGCCTCCACCAGCACTCCCAGCCCAGCGCCCACACGCGGTCAATCCCGATTGACGCGAAGTGCTGAGCCCATTCGTCAATGTCCCATTCCTGCCAGCGAACGTGGCAGTGAACGTCCGTCATCTCAGTCGCCTCCCAAACCGAGGCCGGTTGCTTGACCGCCTCCTGCGAATGTGCTACAAGGCTTGCCTGTGGAATCCGCGCACTCTTCGACGGCGCGCGAGAATGACCTGCCTGAAGGAGCGCGAGCTTGAGCCTGCTCGAGCGTGTGGGTCTGAGCCGAAATGCGCCGCCGCTGAGACGGTGTCAGGGGCGCGTGGTGCTGACCGTCTTCGTGACCTACGCCAGCTACTACTTCTGCCGCCAGAACATCGCCGCCGCGCTCCCGGCGATGGAGAGCGAACTTGGGCTCAGCAAGAGCGGCCTGGGGCAGATTACCATGGCGCTCTTCCTGGGCTACGGCTTCGGGCAGATATTCTTCGGCCTGCTCAGCGATCGGTTCGGCGTCCGGTATCTGTTGCTGCTGGGCATGCTCACCTCCTCGGCGCTGAACGTGGCCTTTGCGCTGTCGCGACCGGTTGTGCCGATGATCGTGCTCTGGGGCCTGAACGGAGTGTTCCAGGCCTCGGGAATGCCCGCGTGCGCCAAGACCATCGCCAACTGGTTCACACCCGCCCAGCGCGGACGAGTGCAGGCCATCCGGGGCACGGACTACCCGACCGGCGCGCTGCTCATCACCCTCCTGAGCGGCTACCTGGTGCAGTATCACGGCTGGCGCTGGGCGTTCTTTGTGCCCGCGGGCCTGCTGGCGGTCTCGGCGGTGCACACATTCGTGAGGCTGCGCGGCTCGCCGGAGCAGGTCGGCCTGCCGCCGGTCGAGAGACATACGGCACCGAGGGCAAGCCCTCGGCTGGGTATCCCCCAGAGGAGCGCTTGCGCTCCGGTCGGAGGCGCGGACGAAGAGGAGATGTCTCGGCCCGAACGCGACGACTTCGTCGGCTGGCGGTACGTGCTGGGCAAGTCGCTGGGCAACTGGCGCATCTGGGCGCTGGCGCTGAGCTTCTTCGGTGTCACCGTGAACCGCTACGGCTTCGGCATCTGGTGCATCGCCTACCTCGCCGATCAGGGGGCAGGGATCGCGCAGGCCGCGGTGGTAACATCGGTCATCCTCGTCGGCGGGATCGCGGGGATACTGCTGGCCGGGTACGCGAGCGACACCTGGCTGGGGCAACGGCGCGCGCCGGTCATCGTCGTGCAGCTCGCGGCGCTGGCCGTGCTCACGGCTCTGTTCCCGGTCGTGCCGGTGGCCCGGACCGGGCTGCTGGTTGCGTATCTGCTGGCGGTCGGCTTCTGCACCTACGGGCCGGATATGATGATGTGTCAGACGATGGCGATGGACCTGGCGACGCGCAAGGCCACCGCCACCGCGGGCGGGTTCATTGATGCGGTCGGGTCGGTGGGGGCCGCGCTCACCGTGGCCCTGAGCGGCTATCTGGTGGACGCGGTCGGCTGGGAGCCGGCGATGTATCTGTGGGCGGGCGGGGCGCTGATGGCCGCGGTGTTCGTGGCGCCGTTGTGGAACTACCGCGCGGGCAGCGGCACGTATCACTGACGGCGGACCGGCTGCGCACCCAGCCAGTACGTGGAGATGTTCCTGGCTGAAGTCCTGCCCTCCGTACGACGTACGGCTGGCGTCGGGACCCGACCGTGCGCCTGCCTCAGAGGTTGGCGGTCATCGGCGGGGAGATGATCACACCGGCGGTTGGCGGCGTCGCCGGCTCCGCAGGAGGGTCGAGACGCACCAGCCGCCCCTCGACCGTCAGCCGTCCCTCCGCGCACCACTGAATCGCCTGCGAGTAGACCTTGTGCTCCTGCTCCAGGATGCGCGCGCCGAGCGCGTCCTCGTCATCATCGGGGAGGACAGCCACCGCCGCCTGAATGATGATGGGGCCCGTGTCGAACTCCGGATCGGCGAAGTGCACCGTGCAGCCCGACACCCGCACGCCGTACTCGACGGCATCGCGTTGGCCGTGCACGCCGGGGAACGAGGGCAACAGCGCGGGGTGGATGTTCAGGACCGCGTGCTGGTAGGCCTCGAGCACGGCCTGACCGATGCGACGCATATACCCTGCCATGACCACGAGGTCAACGCCGTGCTCGCGGAGCAGGTCCACGTGTCTTGCGTCGGCCTCGAGGAACTGCTCGGAGCGATCGCGCTTGATCGGGACGTGCTCGGCCGGTATGCCGTGATTGCGCGCGCGCTCCAGGGCACCCGCGTCGGCCCGGTCGCTGATGACCACGGCCACGCGGGCGTCAATCTTGCCGGCCTCGCAGTTGTCAATGATCGCCTGCAAGTTCGTGCCTCCGCCGGAGGCGAATGCGCCCAGGTTGATCGCGTCAGCCATCTCTGTTCACTTCCCTGAGGTGCAAGCGTTTCGTAGGTCGGAGCTCCTGGCCTGTCCGCCGTAGCCTTGGCGAAGGTGGACTGCGACTTCGTTCATGCGACGGCCGGCACGGCGAGTCGGAGCAGGAGCTCCGACCTACGTGTCCTTCGTCTCGCAGGGCGGGGCCGCCACGGTGCCGTTACCCCATTGCCGATTGCCTATTGCCCATTGCCGGCCGTTCTCATTGCCAGGGAAGATCCTGGCTGAGATAGACCTGCGCGCCCCAGTTGAGGTCCTCCGGGAAGAGGAAGCAACCGCCCCCGCCCGCAGCCACGCTCTCGCCGGCAAGGGCCCGGTCGAGCCAGGCCCGCCGAAAGCTCGTGTCGCGCGGCGCCTCGCTGAGGTCCTCGGGCATCTCGCCGAAGATGGCCTGCGGTATGCTCTGATCGTCCAGGCCCAGCGGGAAGAGGTAGACCTCGCGCTGAAAGCGCACCAGGTTCGAGGTGGGCGGCAGTAACTCCTGGATCAGAGTGTTCAGTATCCACGAGCCGCAGCAGATGCCCACGAAGGGCCGGTCCGGGAAATAGCGCGCGAAGAACCCCGGCACGGCCTCCAGGGATTGCCCACATTCATCGAAGTCCATAGGCCCGCCGCCGGGAATGTGGATGTTGAGTATCGGCTCGCCCGGCACGAGGACTTGCCGCCACTCCGCGGCCGGGAGGGTCACATTCCTCTCAAGGGCGCGGCCGCTCGGCAGGATCGGATTGCCCGTGATCTCTTGGTCCGTGATGGTCAGGTCGGATGCCCACGCGCCGGCGTCGGAGCCGTTCCCCCTTTGGATCTGCCCGTCGGGCCGATACTGGACCCCTGGCTCGGATAGTGCAACGACGGTCCCTGAGTTGCGCTGGCGAAAAGCCCGCAGCTTGTAGCCGAAAGAGCCGAACTGGAACTGAAGCCTGACCAGCCGGTACAGCCTCCCCGTGAGGTGGTTCATGAACCATCCCACGAAGCGTGGCGTCATGCCCCACGCGCCGTATTCGTCGCGATAGGCGTCCAGTCTGTCCTGAATCTGCCCCAGGGTGTCGCGCACGATGTCCGGCGGGATGCCGCGCGCCTGGTGCATCGCCCGCATCCCGGGCACTCCGGAGAGCAGCACCAGGAGGTAGAGCATCCCGGCATCGTCCCCAACCGCCTCCGGAGGCGGTGCCCACTCCCTGATGTTGTACGTGGGGCCGTCGGGACAGCGGAACAGGCGACAGTGGCAGTGCCAGGCCAGGGCACGCAGCGCGGGATTGTTCGCGATGCGGCGCGCGGCAGCGGCGGCTGCCTGCGCAACCTCGGGGGACAGGAAGAGCGCCCGACAGGCGTCCGTAACGAACTCCCGTCCCAGAAAAGGCGGTCCGCCAGCGGGCATCGCCTGCTGCGAGGCCTCCCAGCCGGTCTCCAGCAGCTCGGGGCTCTCGGTCAGCCCAAGTTCCGCGATGACTTCGTTGAGCTTGATATGACAGAGCCTGCCTCAGCGAAGTGAGGTTGCGATTCGGGTTCGGCTGCTGAACTCAAGAGCAGATATTCTGTGCAGGCGCGGGCAGTTCCTTCCCAGCGGCAAAGGGGAAAGGGCAAGGGGCAAAGGGGAAACGGCTAACGGGAGCTACGACAACGGCAAGTGCACCATAGTTCGAACTTTCAGGCTGTCCGGCGCCTTGTCGCTCGGAGGTTTAGCGCAGGGGGATGCCCGACCTACGTGCTCTCGGCGTACAGGACAAGGCCGTGAGGGCAGGCGGGATGATTGCAGGATTGCAGTTCTGCAATCATCCCGCATGAGGAGGCAAGAGAAGGCCCCACAGGAGGGAGCGCTTGCCTGAGCGGCCCCACTGCCTAGTTTATGCGCCCGCGGCCCTGGAGGCTGGGCGTAGCCAGGATCGCCGCTATGATCGCGCTCTCCGACATCCACTTGACGTGGCCGTCGCAAAAGGTGATGTTGGCCCCCTCGTTGTGCGGATAGCGGACGCGATAGCCCCAACTGCTCGAGTCAGTGGTATTGTAATACACGTCCCCGCTCTCAGGCGCTTGGTACGTCAGGGAGTTCCCGTCAATGAGCGTCATGGTCTCGGCCGGCTCGTCGAGCTTTGACATGGGCGGCGAGTTACCGCAGCCATTCACGCGGCTGTAGTTCACCGCATAGCCGACGCTGACAGTCGGGCGGCTCGGGCACCGCAGCACCTGGCTGTTCTGGATGTAGGGCATCGTGGTCTTCCACCACTGGTAGCAGGTATGACCATCTGAGCATCCATTATCGGCGTAGGGCGGCAGTACCTCGTCGAAGTCCTGGGCGTACATCAGGAAGGCAGTTCCCAACTGCTTCAGGTTCGAGGAACAGGACGCCTGCCTGGCCTTCTCACGGGCCCGGGCGAAGACCGGGAACAGGATCGCGGCCAGGATCGCGATTATCGCGATCACCACCAGCAATTCGATCAGCGTGAATCCGCGCTTCATAGCAATCTCCTCCTGTGCAGGGCTTCAGGTGTTGGCACTGCTCATGTATTCGCCGTGGGCCTCGGGATTCCTCCTGAGCTTGAGTTTTTCTGGCCGTTTTTTTGCCGCGCGCAAGAGGTCTCTTAGAAGCGCGGGTGGCGGCGAAGGCCCGTGAGGCAGGCCGGGCGTTGCTAGTCGGTCGCAGGGCCGAAAAGGACCTCGATCTGATCCACCCACAGCGTCGTGCCGGCCGCCTCACCGGAGAACGCCGCCGTAGCGTCCGCGATCGCCAGGCTCTTGATGGTCTCCGGGTCGAGGCGCTCGTTCTCGTCGGGAGTCTCCTGATCTCGCTCCATCTCGTCCCAGGTGGCCTCGACCGTCACCCAGTCGCCCGCCCCGGGCAACTCGAACAGCTTGTTGTAGCGTGAGCCGTCGCGCTCCTCCACCCCGACTGCGACCTGCGCGGGGTCCATCGCGCAGAGGCTCATACGCACTCCCGAGCTGCCAGCCAGTATGTTCGCCGGAAGCGGGCGCAGGAGCGCGAAGAGCGTGCCGCGGTCCATCTGGTAGTGCGCGCGCAGTGACCTTTGCCCGGCGGCAGCGAAGCGCTCGTCAATGCCGAGCGTCCGCTCGTCACCGCCGCCGAGGGGTATCCACAGGATAGCGTCAGCCTCGAAGTCGTCCAGCAGCAGTGGCCCTTCTCGCGTCTCACCGGGCGGGGGCGCCTCGAGCGTCACCGGTCCCGGATCGCTGCGCAGCTCCACGTTGTCGAGAAGCAGGATGCGCTCTTGGGCGTCGGGCGGCGGCTCCTGGAAGATGGTCTCCCCGAGAAGCCACAGGAACATCCCTGCATCCAGGAAGCTGATCGCGGCCAACTCGTCGCGGTCAAGTTGATCGTCCTCGTCGTCGGAATCGTCGCCGAGGGAGAAGAGGCTGAGGTCCAGCCAGATGGTATGCCAGGCGCCGGCGTTGAGGAAGAACGAGCACACGTAGTCCGACTCGTCCATCTCGCGGGCGATGGCGGCCATCACGGTGGGCCGGGAGACCCTGATGGCGAAGCGCAGCGAGCACAGCCCCGGCGGGCCCCCTTGCAGGAGCACCGCCAGCGAGCTGGCCAGCCCCCGCGGGCCTTCCATCTCCGCTGCGGGACCCGGATAGGTGAGCCTGAGGCTGCTTGCACCATCGAAGACTTCGTCGGGCTCTGCTGTGAGGCCCAGCTCCGCCCAGGCGTCCAAGGTTATCCAACCGCTGCTGTCGCGCTCGAAATCGTAGGCGCGCAGCACCGCATCAGGGGCGGCCTGCTGGGGATACGCGCAGGTTCCGCCCCCGATCAGCACGGACAGCAAGCCGGCAACGCAGGCAAGCCTTGTGCCGGTCGGCTCGATGGTCACTCAGCTCCCTGGTCTATGCGCCCCTCGCTGCGCTGGCGGGCTAGTACCGATCCCACAGGTCATTCGCGTATGCTGGATCGTTGTGATCAGTGATACCGTTACCGACCCAGGTCCCGCCCTCATAGATGGTCTGGGGATAGAACACCCCGAAGGTCATGGACTTTGCGTGGCCGTCAACGAAGTTGACGTTGCACTGGTCATTGTGCCGGAAATCCGGGCGGTTAATATACTCGTACGTTGCCGTATGCGGTGGATTGACGTGAGCAGAGGTCTGCAGACCACTGTTGGTCGTGTCCTCGCGGCCGACGTCGCAGAACATGACCGTCTCGGCCGGGGCTTCGATGTCTCCCAGTGGGCGGTTATCGAGGTAGTAGTAGTTGTAGCCATAGCTGCCAATGTACGCCAGTGGCGGTGTGCCGCTGACTGCATTGCGGGCGGTCGAGGGGCAACTCGTGAGTTGCAGGTTCTGCATGTACGGCCATAGATGGGGCTCCCAGCGCCAGTAGGTGCCGCCGGGATGCACGAAACTGTAGCGGAGCAGCGTCTCATCGTAATCCTGCGCATACATATTCGCGGACAGCGCGATCTGCTTTAGATTCGACAGACAACTGGTCTGCCGGGCCTTCTCGCGGGCGCGGGCGAAGACGGGGAATAGGATCGCCGCCAGGATGGCGATGATCGCTATCACCACCAACAACTCGATCAAGGTAAATCCGCGCTTCATAGCAATTTCCTCCTGTGCAGGGCTTCAGGTACTGGCACTGCTCACGTATTCGCAGCGGGCCTCAAGATTCCTCCCGGGGCTAAGATTTCTTGTCCGTGTTTTTGTGCCGCGGGTGAGAGACCCCTCAGAAGCGCGGGCGGCGGCGGAGGCCGAACCAGTTGCGCTCGCTCTCAGGTCGCTCAGGGAGCGAGGGCGCAAGGTCGGCCGGCGTCGGCGGCGCGTCCGCCGGGTACACAAGGTATGAACCGCCTGGCTCTGTCGGCCAGTCGATGGTCTCGCCCTGCGGAGCTTGCGCTCCGCTTCCCACGGCCACAACCTCGCCCTCCAGGGCGCGCTCGCCCTCGGGGCCGGAGACCGTGACGCCCTCGCCGGGCCACGGATTGCGCAGGCGGCAGACGCCTCCGACCTCGCTCTCGATCCCTGCGAAGACGACCCGCCCCTCGCGCAGGCTGGCCGTGACCAGGAAGGCTCCCTCCGCGCGCAGGTCCTCGAAGTACGCCTCGCTCCAGCGATCGGGGATGGTAGGGAAGAGGCGGATGACGCCGCCCCAGCTCTGCAGAAGCATCTCCACGATCGCCGCCGCCGCACCGAAGCCCGCCTCCAGCGTCATCGGCGTGTTCGTGAACCCGGAGAGCCCGAAGCGCCGGTAGTCGCCATTGACGTGGAAGGTGTTGGGGGTGATGAAGGCGTCGGCGTAGAGCCGGCAAATCACCCAGGCCATGTTGCCCAGGCCCGCGCGCGAGGCGATCAGCGAAGCCGGAGGCAAACCGTGGCCGGCCCACTGTCCCATGCCCGTGCGTATCAGGTGAGCCAGCGAGCGGCTGATGAGCGCGCGCGCCTCCTCGCCCTGGTCGAGGTTGAGCACGCCCAGCGGGTGGATCGCCATCAGGTGAGAGTGATGGCGGTGCGAGTGAATCAGGGGCTGCCCGGCGGTGACGTGCAGGCCGTCGTCGCCCTGCGCATATTCAGCCAGCCGCGCCAGCAGGTCACGCCAGCCCTCGGCCTCGGGCTCGTCGAGACCGAGGGTCTCCACCGCCTCCAGCAGGGCCTCAGCTAGCCAGCGTATCAGGGCCAGGTCGCAGGTCGGGTCGGGACCGTAGCGCTCGGTGGTGCCCTCTCCCCATTCGGGCGAGTACCCCAACGGCAGGTGCAGGCGGCCGTCGTCGCCCGGCTCAAGCAGGCCCACGTATGTCTGCATGAACGCCTTCATCATCGGATAGGCGCGGTCCCGCAGGAAGGCCTCATCACGCGAATACAGGTAGTGCAGCCAGTAGTGATGCGCCAGCCATGCTCCGTTGCCCGGCCAGAACTCGACCCCGTGGTAGCCGTAGATGCGTGCGCCGTTGTAGGCGATGGCGCAGCCGCTCCACGCCCCTTCGAAGCCGAAGAAGCTCTCGCACTGCTCTCGCCAGCGTGGCAGGCACTCAAAGAACGTCTCGTAGAGGCACTCGCCCAGCTCCAGGCGATTCGCGGCGTAGATGGGCCAGTAGCTCTCCTGGACGTTCGAATCCAGGTGGTAGTCGCCCGACCATGGTGGCATCTCGCCGTCAGGGCTCCACAGGCCCTGAAGACTGATGGGCAGGCCACCGGGGCGGCTGGAGCAGCCTAGCTTGTACATCTCCACGTAGAAGAGGCCCTCCAGGCGAGCGTCGGGGATCGTCAAGTGCGAGGCCGGCCAGTACTCGCGCCACCAGGCCGCGTGCTCATCGAGCAGGGCCTCCGGGTCCTCGGCGGCCTCTCGCAGCAGCGCCAGCGCGTCGGCGAGGGGATCATCGGCGTCGCGATGGCTGAGGATGCTGACCAGCAGCAGCTCGCGGTGCGGCGCCAACTCAACTTGGCGCCAGGCGACGACGTACTCGCCGCCGGCGGGAAAGCGCTGCCGGAGCCAGTGAGAGCCATCTGTCTCCTGGCCCCGCTCAGGTGGCTGGTAGCCCCACGCGCGGAGCGTCTCCTTTGCCTCCTCGGAGAGATGGTCGAGGCTCACGCTGATGGTCGGGGAGGCGGCCTGAGCCTCGCAGGAGAGGTCCATCACGAGCAGATTGCGCTCAGCGTGCACGTAGGCCTGCCATCGGACGGTGCCGGCGGACGAGGCCAGCTCAGCCTCGGCGATAGCTTCGTGCAGGCGCAGACGCGCGTGGAAGCCCGTGGCCGGTGGGGCGAAGTGCAGCTCCAGGCGCGGCATCGGCAGTCTGCTGGGGTGCAGCGCGCGCGGCTCGCGCCAGCGGTCCCGGAACTCCCAGCGCGCCTTCTCCTCGTCGTGGCCCTCGACCATGCGGCGCAGGTTGGCGAAGTTGAAGACCTCGGGGTCGGGCATCTGCTCGCGAAGCTCCCAGCAGTCATACTTGTCGAGCGTGATCTTCAGTCCCGCCTCGGCGGGATCGCCCCAGATCAGCGCCCCTATCTGTCCGTTGGCGAGCGGGATGCCCGTGTCCCAGTCCAGGGGCGGCGTGTCGTAGACGAGGTCGTGCTGGGCGAGCAACTCACTGAACTGCTCGTCCGTCAGAGCCATCATCAGCCCTCCATGATGTCGCAGGGATGCCCGCGGGATATGCTCCGCGTCCGCGTCGAATACCTCCCCCGCGCAGGAGGATTTCACGGCAGCGGGCCGAAGGTACACTGGCAGAGAGAACCTACCACCGCGCTGTTACGTCAGCAAGACAGCGAGGGCAGTCACGACGGCTGCGGGACGGGGCTGTGGCGGTGGGTAGCGGAACGCAAGCTCCGTCGGGACGTCGGGCTTGCTCCGCCATCCCCCTGCCCCAGCGCAGGGCTTCCGCCTTCGCCAAGGCTACGGCGGACAAGTCGCCCTGCGACCGGAGCGCCATCCCGCCAAGGCGGGATGGGAAGGCACATCGGGAGCGAGAGGAATGTGTGATCGACGGGCGTGTGTGACTCTGCTGGTGATCGGCCTTCTGTTGGGCACGTGTTGTGCGTTCGCGCAGGAGACCGAAGAGGCTGAGAAGGTCGCCCTCAGCTTCAAGGACACGCCGATTCAGGAGGCCGCGCAGCAAGTCGGCGATATGATAGAGCGCGTCGTGGTCGTCGGCGAGGGCGTGCAGGGCGAGGTAACGCTGCATGTGGACGTGCCGGTAGCCCTTGCGCTGCGGACGGTCGCCGCGACGGTCAGCTCGTATCCCGCAGAGGCGGTGATCTTCTGCACCGAGGCCCAGGCCTGCGGTGCTGCCGAGCTTAAGACCGACAAGAGCGTGAGCTTGGAGCTGGCCGAGGAGACTCCGCTATCGGACGCGGCGCGGCAGCTTGCCAAGCAGGGCGGGATGCGGATTGCCGCTACGCCTGCCGTGGCGGCAACGAAGGTCACGTGCGAGTTCGAGGACACTCCGCTGGTCGAGGCGCTCGACGGCCTCGCCAAGCAGGCGGAATGCACTTGGGTGCAGGGCTTCGTGCTGGTCAAGGTTGACCCGGACAAGGCGCTGGAGAACTTCTCGAAGCTGCCCACGGGCGATCAGGAGCGCCTGCTGAACCAGGGACTCGACGCGCTGGATCAGGCGAAGGTGACGCCGGGACAGATGGACGCGATGCTCGCACAGGGCTACCAGCGCTTCCGCGGGATGTCCCCCGAGGAGAGAAAAGCGGAGATCGAGTGGGCCGCGGCGCGCATCAAACAGTTGAGCGCCCTGCTCCACAACATGAACCCGGAGACACAGAGCCGGGTCAGGGCAGCGATTGCGCCGATGGTCGAGCGCGGCGTGGAGTTCTTCGTGCATCTGGACGCGGCCGAGCAGGCCGAGCTGATGCCGATTATGAACGCAATCAGCACGCTGGAGTGAGGCTGTGACAGACAGGGAGCAAAGGGCGAAGGACAAGGGCCAAGCGCCCACGGGCGGCGCGGTGGCCCCCATTGCCCATTGCCCCTTGCCTATTGCCCGTCGTTCCCCCGGCTTCACGCTGATAGAGTTGCTGGTGGTCATCGCCATCATCGCGATCCTGGCATCGATCCTGTTCCCCGTGTTCGCCCAGGCGCGCGAGCAGGCCCGCAAGGCCTCCTGCGCGAGCAACCTCAGGCAGCTCGGCCTGGCCCTCCACATGTACTGCCAGGACAGCGATGGCATCTTGCCCACGATGGCCGCCCAGCCCTCCGCATCTCCGGGCCTGCCGAGGATGACCGACGTGCTCGACCCCTACGTCAAGAACGCCGACCTCTTCAAGTGCCGCAGCGATCACAGCTACTGGAAGACCGAGGGGTCGAGCTACGGCTGGGTAGAACTGTTCAACGGTCTGCCGCTCGACAACCCGACCTTCCTGACGCAAGACCTCACGGACCTGCCCTGTATGCTGGACGCGGAGTACTGGCACAAAGGCGGAACGGCGGGCGGGGGCAAGAACGCCCTCTGGCTGGACGGGCACGTCAAGTTCGTCCCCAAGATCGCGGGATAGCGCAGTGAAGACGACGCCCACGGCACGGACGGTGGTGGGCACTCGCTGCTCTGTCAGCTTGCGGACCGGTAGAGTTGGGCCAAACCGGCCCCGCCCAAGTCGCGGGCGCCGCCCTGCCGGCAGTTGAGGCCCCTTGTCAGTGATCCTGCACGCAGACAGCCGTCGGCTCACGCCCGCCGGGAGCCGGCGGCTTGCTTGAGGAGGGCTATTATGAACGTCAAGGTCGTCCTTGTCGGGGCAGGGAGCTACGGCTGGGGCCCGACCATCCTGGGCAACATCCTCAGCAAGGAACACCTCGATGGCTGTCATGTCGTTCTCCATGACCTCAATGCCGAGGCGCTGGCGATGAACTTCGAGCTGGCGGAGAGATACCAGCAGGCTTGCGGGGCCTCGATCACCTTCGAGCAGACCACGGAGCAGAGCGCAGCCTTCGATGGCGCAGACTACGTGGTGGTGACTATCTCCACCGGCGGGCTGAGGACCATGCGGCCGGACCTGGAGATCCCGGAGAAGTACGGGATCTTTCAGACCGTCGGCGACACCACCGGGCCGGGAGGCCTCTCGCGCGCACTGCGCAACATCCCGGTCTTCCTTGAGATGGCGCGCAACATGGAGGAACTCTGCCCCGACGCCTGGATGATCAACCTCTCCAACCCGCTGGCGGCGCTGACGCGGGTGGTGACCGGGGAGACCTCCATCCGCGCCATCGGCTC
>Ga0114922_10004400_pt1 | contig 13054 bp, 12 predicted proteins | sample AartaG_FD_100975 | JGI IMG/M metagenome (GOLD analysis project Ga0114922, IMG submission 100975) | Deep subsurface microbial communities from Aarhus Bay to uncover new lineages of life (NeLLi) - Aarhus_00045 metaG | ecosystem: Environmental > Aquatic > Marine > Oceanic > Sediment | place... | reverse complement strand
TTTCCCAAACAATCAACTACCAAAATAGAGGCTGGTGCTCCTACGATTGTATTATCTGCATCGGCACTATTATATAATTTTACATGATCTGCTGGTGGCCCACCATTTTCAAGGAAGAAAAAATCATTAACAACACAATCAATTGCAACACAGTCTCTAAATTCCTGGTCAAACTCTGGATGAATATAAATCCCAAAACCATCACCAGTACAATTGTAGGCTGTAATAAATTCTGCATATTTTCTTCCATTATAAGGACCTCCTCCAATAAATCCTGCTGGTCCGGTTCCTAATGCCGTACTCAAATTCCATGCCTTTATATTTGATACTCTAACATAATCGGTTGTACATGCATACTGTATTCCCACTCCATTGTTAGCACCTTTTATCATAAGATTCCTATATGTTGCGCTACTTACATTTCCTATTACCCAATTACCTACTCTAAATAGATTTAAAAATAATGAGACTTGTTGTTCTACATTTAATCCTTCAGCTTCAAATCTATCATTAATCCCTCCTGCTCCTGCCATCCTAATGTCAATAATACCATTTGCTCCATTTAAAAATGTCATATATCCTGCTGTTGGGTCTCCCTGATGTGAATCTGAAAATGGACATATAAATCTTACCCTATGTCCATTAAAATCTATCCGGTTTGCTGCTACTCCTATATCTGGCCAAGCATTTACTGTACAATCACCTGTCTGAATAAATTCCCAATCATCCACAAGAGGGTCTATCGTTGCCAAATAAGCCCATGCAGTATCCCAGCCTGAATAATCTCCCCCTACCGTTGCAACCGATCTCTGTGGCATTTAAATTTCCTCCCACCTGTAAGCCATTAACTTATATCCCCCCCTAAATGAATACCACCCGATAACACCATAAAAGGCATCCATTAAATTTAGATCATTCATTACTGCCGGCATACCGCTTTTATCTACTGCAAGATTCACCTGGGACCAGGCATGACCGTCAAACAACCTGACTGCTGGCTCGTTGGTTAACGCAATAAATAAACTGGCATTAACAAACGCCACTGTCTGCCAGTGAATAACCCCTATCTTTCCATCAACCTCGGATGGTTCAATAAGCTTCTGTATAAATTCTCCGACACTCTCGTTTCCAACATTGGGGATTGGAACATTGAGGGATAGGTTAAATGTCCTCGATCCACAAAGAAAAATTGCCTGTGCTGGCATTACCTCAATATTCCTTATTCCGACTACAAGCTTACCAAACTGCTGATCTATTCTGAACTGTCCTTCTATATAAGGCTTTGCTCCCACATTGGAATAATGATAATCAACTTCATCCCTGTTTGCAAATATGGAAAATCCTGAATCCTTTATTACAATATTTGACTGTGGAATAGGGTCAAAATTAAACTGTGGTATATAAAGGTCTCGCTGTGAAAGTATTCTCTCGTTAAGTCCGATCTCCCCAAGCGTATCACCATCGTCAATAACCGTATCATTCCATCTTCTTCTAAAAGCATAGGTTCCGGCATCGAGCTGTATGGTTGCTGCCTGTGGTGCTATGTTTGGGTCTGCATTAATAGCTGCTTCTGCGTGTGTAGCGTCAATCCATCTTCTTATAACAGATTCATCTCCCTGTCCCCAATAAATAGTTCTTCCTTCATCAGCGAGAACCAGATTATCTCCTCCAAGTATTGTAATAAGATAACCAACCTGCTGTGCCTCAAAAACTCTACCCTCACCAATAGCTACATTCTCTGCCGGTAAAAGTGTATGCCCTGCAACCAGATTAACCTGGTTATCAGCTACCCAACTATCAATAACTCCAACCCTTGTTCCTGCTGCGTCTATTCTCAAAGTACATCCCACATCCCCCCTTACAAAATTCATTTGACCTGCAAGTATAGTCGCTACATTCGCTGCTACTGTTATTGACAACGGCTTGCATACAGGAACATCTTCTGCAAAAATATAAAAAGCTTTATTGTTTGCTTCCCCTCCGGTTGCTGCACCTATATTCTTTGTTCTGTAAAGAGAAAAGAATTGACATGATTGTACTGCAATAGGACAGGTAAGATATTCAATAATGTGATCGTTTGTTACCGGGTCTCCAATTGGAGTTGTAAAGATTGTTTCTCCAAAATATTTCTCCTGGGTAGGGTCTTTTGCCGTTCCGGTCTCCAGCACAAGAATAACATCGTCATCATCCGTAATCCTGTTTCTTATTCCTGTGCCTGTGATTCTTGCAAGGCCATACATATATCGGTAAATGTATGAGATTGGTGTTGCAAAAATTGTATCATCAATCAAAACATTTGGCAACGGTGTGTTTATACGATACATATAATAAAAATCACCATCCAGCACTACCCTAAATATATGACCTGCTGCGAGAACAACCGATCCTGATGATTCAGCAAGTTTAGATGTATTTTCTACCGGGTTTACCGCCTCAAGATTAACTACTTCATTATAATTTTCAATCGGTTTCTCCGCAACATACACCCTTCTTCCATACTGTTTTACAATCCTGCTCTCTTTTAAATGGTCTATTGCTGCGTGTAAAACTGCTGCGTATCTTATCCAATGGGTTCCTACCCCGGCATTGGTAATATTTATCTGTGTCCCGGCAATTGCATCATTATAGGTCGCTGCCAGCTCTATGGTGGTAATGTTGATAAATATAACATAGTACCAGGTATTCTCAACAAGTGGGGCTGGGAGTGCTCCTGACGTTCTGAGCTTTACCCTGTCTCCGGTTTGAAATCTGTTATCGGTGGTAAGCCTGTCATTGGCTGGATTGGCTGTAAAAGTCTCTTCCGGTAATACTGCCCTGGTGTATCTCCGGCATCCCGGTCTACCCTCTGACCAGGGACCGTAACCATAAAAATTAATGTGCCTGTATAAATGATTGTACCCAATTCTGCTTAACGGTACATCACCTTTAAGCATTCCTCCAAAGGATTTTTGGGGAATGGTAATTGTCTGCTCTGCTGCTTCCGCATCTTGTGGTGCTTTGAGTTCTTTTGTACTCATAATAATATTACTTTAATGGTATCCGGGAAAATCTGCGTCTCTACATTCTTCCGGCCAGGGTGTTCTATTTGCTCTGGCCTGTGCGCCTTTATTTAACTTGCTTCTGATTTTTGCTGCGATTCTCTCCATTGGTGATATGTTGCCAAGCCCCGCCGAATAGCTTTCTCCCTTTAACATCTGAATAACACCATCTCTAACCATGTAATGCAGCTCTTCCGGGAATGGTAATTGCATATTTTCATCGGTAATATTTACATGCCTTATAAAATAATCATGGTAATATCTATCTGTTGTAGCTCCGGGATTGTTAATAAAGGTTACTGTAGCAAGTTGATTGATAAGTGCGGAATTCTGTCTAACAGGAACTTTGAAATATCGTCTGCCTCTCCATATATATTCCTGGTAAAGTCCTCTGTCCTGGATAGGAGTATATTGTCGCTGTGGGTCCTCAATAAATATTGCAGCCGTTTCTCTGCAATCAGCCGGGCAATCATAGGTCTGCTGGTTGTCAAGAGTTACAAGAAAAGGGGGCATACCTGTGGCCGGGTCAATCCTCTCCACTCTCATAGTGTTGTCTGAAAAGGTTATTAACGACACTTCATTGAGAACTTCAAGGATCTGCGGTCGGGAGTAAGTCCCAACCGCATCAATTATCCTTGTAATATTATAAGACGTAGTTGGCATTAGCTGGTAATAGACTCTTCTTTCTCTGGTTCAGGTTCACTTTGTTTTTTCAGTATCAATTCTTTAATTTCATCATATTTCATTTTAAAAGAATCAATCCCAAACTTATCCCGCGCAAATTTCCTGAATGTACCAAAGTTCTCTTTCTTCATATTGTCAAGCTCTTCTCCTGTGTACTCCGGTACTGGCGGTCCTTCGGCTGCTGATGGTGGGGCATTTGGAATAACATCAACAACAATTTTGAGCATCTTTTCTTTTTCTGTTATTCTATCCGTTCTATCGTCAAGCTCTTTTCTCTGTCTATCAATGGCTTCTCTCTCCTGCTGCATACCCATTTGTTCATTAAATACTCCAAGAGGAGCTATTGTTTCTGCTGCATACTTACTCTTTAGGTGAGCTTCCCTTCTCTCCTTATGAAAGTCATACATGCTTGCCTCAACTTCTATTTCTTCATTTATATAATTCCCCGATGCATCATCAAATTTCTTAACAACCTTTTTATATGTAAAAGGAATTTTCTTATTTTCCTCGTCAATTTCATCTGCAATCATTTTTATTTCAGCCCGGACTGTCTTGTCCCGGACTGTCCAAAGACCGTCATAAAACATGGATGCCAGGAGCCTTAAATTCTTTGGGGTTCTTGCAGCCATAGCTGAAAAAACTCCGGTCAATCCATCCTTTAACCATTCCAGGCTTCCGGGACTTTTGTACTGTACTAAAAGCCCTCCACCCTGCAACCTGGTGATGAATGTATTGTGAAAATCCCCCTTTGTTTTCGTCTGGTGGTAACACTTTTTTGTCGGGTTCCAATCGAGATAGATTATCTCCAAAGGTATCCCAAGTGGTACATAATCCTCTCCTGCCACATCTGATATTCTTCTATTAATAGCAGCCTGTAAAACTACCTCTGCCGGGAACCTCCTGGGGTTAGCCCCTATAACTCTGATACTCATAACGTACTCCTTTTTGTCTTTTATGACTTTAAAAGTGGAAGGGAGTTTCCTCCCTTCCAGTTATTATCCGTTTCTGTTAATTAAACCAACTGAGGTGGTTGAGCAAAAGGAAGAATTATGGAACCGTCCTGCTGTATGTTGGCATTCGTAGCACCTGTAACTGTGTAGATAGGCTGCTTGATACCAACTGAGCAAAAGACACCGGAACCAAAGAATTTATCATACTGCTCGTATTCCCATTCCCAGTGAAAACCTTCAGGCATCCACTCACACAGAGCAGCTTTACCAAGCAGAAACCCGACAAGCCTGGCGTTAACCGTCTTGTCTCTGGGATCGCTTGAGCCATCATCTGCTCTACCCATTGCCCGATACTGCGCTGTTAGGGTATATGCTGCCTGACCTGCTACTGAACCTGATGCACTTCCACCCAGGGTCAGCGTGGGGTATCTTGGGTCCTCAACAAATCTGAGACATCCTATTTGACCAAGAAGCCCTGGATACATGAACCTAACCTCTTTTGAAAACTTTGTTGCATCAGTATATAATGCACCAAGCGTAGGAAAACCTGTGGTCGGGTTCTTCATCCAACGTGCTGTTGGTGTCGGAAGTAGCACGACATACCCATTGGTTCCATCCTCGAAATCAATGGTATTAATGAAAACTTCAGTCCTGGCCCATTCCTCAAGCCTCTGAAAATAGACTGTAGTACCTGCTGCGTTCTGTCCAACACCAGCATTCAGAAGAGCCGTAACAATGTTATTTGTATGATTCTGATACACAATATCATACGTTGGCTGGTTCTGATTGGTGATATTGGGAACATACCAGTTAACTCCCCATGCATCTGCAAGGAAATGAGGAGCTTCACCCAGGTTTTCAGCATGTTGCTCTAAAAGAGCCATTCTCCGCATCTTACCGAAATACTGTTTATAGTATTTCCCCATCGCGGTTGCACGATACTCAAAAATCCGGTAAGGTGCTTTGGTGAGTGCTTCCACTCCGTACTTTTGATTGGTTGTCGCATGAGATACATCGGTATATTCCATCCGAAGGTATTTCATCAGCCAATCTTCCTCGTTAAGCCTTTGATCTCCCAAAGATCCTAACGTGGGTGGCTCGACAAGCTCTTTCTGAAGAGGAACCTTTACGGTTCTACCTTCATCAGCTTTAGCATCGAGCTTGAGATAGATGGCATTAGGCATGTCCGGTGCATCCTCGCCCACCGAATAGATGTAATCTGAGCCTAACTTGTCAAATATCTCTTCCGGGAGAGCTTCCTGCTGTACATCTGTCAGGTAAAGCTCTATCTGTAGTTGGACTTCCAACGGTACAGGTTGATTAATCATAAATGACTTAAAACTCCTTTATTTTTTGGCAAGCCCCAGGCCGGACCGGAGTGTATTAAAGCTTTCCATGAACGATGTGTCATGTTTCAATTTAGGATTAGCATTCAATTGCTTTGCCATATCAAGACACTTTTCCTTTTTCTCTGTGTCTGTCAATTCACTTCCTAAATTGGCATCGGCTCCTCCGACTCCTCCTGCCGGCATACCATGTGCTAAATTGTTATCGTTTGCCTGTTTTTGACTTAACCGATCAGCAACATCACCAGGGTTAGGTGGGGCTGGCTCTAAAGCCTTAACCTCTTCCGATAACCCCGCGCTATCAATTGCTGATTGTAAAGCCAATGTATCCTGCAATCCCTCAAATCTTTTTTCCGGAAGTCCCTCTGGAGTATCAAAGACATAAAGCTGATTAATCAACTTCACAGCCTTTCCATAATTGGCATAATCAGCTTCCGACAATCCACTTAATATTGTCTTGGCTGTATTAACTTCCGCTTGAGAATATACAGGAGTTTGATCTTCGTTCTTCAAACCTTTCTTATCTGCGTTTAATATTGTCTGATTGTCATTTATGACATTAATATCAATTGAAGTAGGTAGATTGAGAGTTTTCTGCATACCCCTGATATAATCCCACATACCACCCCATGCAGAATCCGTAGCGGTTACTGCTGCGGTTTTTGCGCTGGACTGAGCTAAAGTCTTTGCCTCTTCAGCCTTTTGACTTATCTTGTCAAATTCATCTGATAATTTAGAGGCCCACTCCGGCCTTGTGGAATTTTGATACGCTGTTAATTCTTTTTGATAAACTCCCATCTTTTTATGATGCTCTATCTGTGCCTCTTGATACCCTTTATCCATAACACCCTCAACAAAATCTTCAGGGTTAGGCATATCCGGCATTTCCGGAGCATCTTTGGGAGCAGGTATAGCAGTCTTTCTTAAATCTGCAATCTCTGTCCTGGCTTCTTCAAGGGACTTTTTTGCAGTTTTAAGCTCCTTACCTAATCTACCTGCTGCTATTCTGTGTTCTCTCGACTCTTTATTAGAAATACTGAGCTGTGTCATTAATTCCTGATGGGATTTTTCAATGCTACCAGGACTTCCAGCACCGGCTTCATCAGCGGGTGGTGGTGGTGTTGCTTTGCCGGATTCGTCAACGGGTTTATCTCCGGGTAGTGGGGGTACTTTCGTATCACCAGTACCATCGGCTCCAGCACCGTCTGAGGAAGCGGGCTTTATAGATTGAATGAAGGCTTTTCTTGCATCTTCATTCATGATTGCAAAGTTACTGAAATCTTCCCGGCTCTCGCTTTTGGGGACAACAATCTCACCGTCTCTTATTTTGGTAAGAAGAACATCCCCACTATCAGCAAGTATGGCCTCGTAGGTTTCAGGCTTACTGACCGAAATAACTAATGCATCTTTGGCTTTGTTTGCCATAATTTTTAACTCCTGTTTTTAAAGTACATTTAAGGTTTACTCCATCAGTATATTACTACTTATACTGTCCTTTACCCTGATTGCTGGTGGGAAAATTGTTTAGATTCTCCACCTTTCCCTGAAATTTGTCCCGGCCATGCTTTACCTTACCGGAACTCTGACCTGCTGAAGAAGGAACTTTGTCGCTGGGTATGTTCACTTCACATTTCTTATTGGACATACCTCCGGGAGCATCACCCGGATTGCATTTTTCCTTCGATCCTTTTGGAATACCCTGACCTGCTACATTTGCCACTTTAAACCTCCTTTGGTTTAATAGTTTATTGTAAAACGGCTTCTGTTTCTTGCTGTTTTGTTCCTGCTCTCATATCTGCTTCTTCATTTCCACCTTCTGTAATTTGCAATGGCGGTTCTTCCTCACCCGGTCCCCCTCCACCTGGAGATTGACCGATCTTAGCTCTCATTTTTTCCTCCTGCACCTGGCCTTGAGAAAGCATCATTTGCATCTTCTGTATATTAACGGCTTTCATTAACGCTGCTTCCATCTTAATTAAATCAAAAGCTTTTTTTGCCTCTTCCTTTTCTTCCTCTCCAAGCTCTGATGTAAGAGCTATGTGTGCCATAAATACAGCATGGACCAGTGGGTCCTCGGTGCGTTCCATCAATTCTCCTGCTGTCTCCCTGATCTGCTGTCGTAAATTAACACCGGCTTTTGAAGCAATTAACGTGACTTTCATCTCCGGTAATGTTTTAATATCATCAATGATAACTTTTTTGCCTGTAAATGTATCGGTAAATTCCTGGTTGATTGTAAAAACCTCTTTACCGTTTGCCTTGCCAAAGGTTCTCGGTATTCCAGCGTAACTTATCTTGGCCTGTTTTATGTATGCCAGGGTTTTATCCTTCTTGTGCCTCTCATAACCCTTTGACATATATTTCTGGCCAATCATTCCAACTTCAAGTTTGTATTTAAAAAGCTTACCACTTTCTTTTGTACCTTCGGTTCTTGCGTCTGCTGCTGCAGGGACCTTAGAAAATCTATCAGCCATATTCATATATATGTCACTCTGCTTGTAAGCATCAGGGGGAACACTGCTTTTGGGAAGTTCAACTATTCCACCTTTGGGAAGTCTCTCTGTTGCAAATTCATCTACCCATATTCTTGCTGCCGGGTCATTCCATGCAAGCTCAATCTGTTTCTCAAGCTCCGGATCTCCACCAGTTAATGCCTTGTCCAGTAGAAAAGCACCTTTGGCACTCCGCATGAAAATATCCTGCGTAAGCATTTGATTTTTATTATATGCAATCTGAATGTCATACAGCCTGTCAACAATGCCCTGGTACTGACCGTTATACCTGATTCCCATAGGATAGAGATTAACATTATCTGTTTGTATTATGTCCTGGCCCTTTTCAAGATATAATTCCTTGTCAAGATCAGGGCATATAACCTCGATCATCTTTGTTCTCTTCTTCTGTCTGAGCATTACAATATCAGTGGGAGTTAGTTGATTCTGTTGAGCATATTTAAGCTTAACCTTTCTATCATCCTCTGAGCCGTTTTTAAATCCGGTGCTGGGAAACCAGCAATTGTTCTTCTTATCCCATTCATACATTCTATCCGTTAATTGGAGTGTATGAAATTCAATAACCTTGTGTCTCCCATTCCATTTATCCTCGATGCTCTTCCACCTGGGTACTGCTCCATAATTATAACCGTAGTCCACTCCCTCTCTCATTTCCCTCTGATATTTAACGTCAAGCCTTTCAGAAGATTTAGAATATATTCTCTTTATCTCTGCAACCGACAATCTATCCCACATGAAATAATCCATAAGGTCCCTGGTGTAAATTGACTTCCAGGCTGGTGAAAGATAAATATGGCGTGGATTGACATGCTCCCATCCGATATTACCAAAAGGGTCGATCATGTCGGATACGGTCATTCTCTCATATCCAACTTTAATAAATGAATCCAGTAAACACATTATCTCTGATGATTCCCAATCTAAATTAGACATATCAGAGAATCGCATGTCCTGAACCTTCTGAGTGAGAGAAGAAAGCTTTCCATTCATAGGGTCAATCTTAATGTCAAATCCATTTGCTATGAATGCGCCTACAAGGGTTTCAATTTTATCCGGGATAATAGGAGAGGTTGGGGGCCGCCTTCCCTGACTTCTTAACTTCTCAACAACATACCAGGGCCATTGACCATAATTTACATGCCAGTACATCCGGGCGTTTCTGATAGACATCTCAGTATCAGGGGACCAGTATTGCTCGTATCTGTCAAACTGTCGCTTCATCCAGTTTGTACGTTGCCATACATCCTTGTCCTCTATCCCGGCATACTTTGTGTAGTAAGCTTTATTTTTGTCAGGCATTTAAACCCTTTGTTTACAGTTCATCAAATATTGCTGATACTTTATCCTTTAACAAACTAATAAATTTGTTCTTATTTGTAGTCTCTTCAACCATTGGCTGATTTCCTAAAGAATAATCATATTTGTCAATACAGCCCGCAACAACCTCTTTGCCATCTATAACCTTTCGTTTTATTACAACATTAAAGGATACTCTCTTATCTTTCTTGTCACTGACCGTTATAAATTCCTGGGATAATTTTGCCTTGTTTCTGCTGATGCTTGGCACGTTTGCAACTGGTATTGATTGAGACATGTTTCCTCCTTATCCAATTTGTTCACTTTTTATAATGGTATCAAACTTCATTTCCTTGTCAAAACCCTTCGGCCTGTCTGTTATTCTCCAAACAAACCCACTCTCTTTATCATAATAAACTTCTACCCATCTCTGCTCCTCTTTACATGCCGGACACCTTGCTATTACTTTCTGTCCTGAATTCGATTTTAAACTATCAATGGCACATTGGGGGAGCTGTATAAGAAACCTGTTACATGGTCTGATTTTTGCATCATCTTTTAATGGATTAAAAATGTTAACTGTATTATAACAACTGATTTTAGGCATAAAAAAAACCTCACCCCCCCTTTACGAAGGAATGAGGCCAAAAGGATACACTCTCATGGCTTGCACCAATCACACAACTACGGGCATAGTATGTGTAAAGAGAGACTATCATTATAAAAAACCTTCTCAAGCTTGAGAAAATTCTCTACACTACTATGCCCATTTCCTTATTATAATACAAAATATACAAATTAAAGTCAACTACTATAATTCACCGCGAATGGAAATTTAACCTAATTTATTGATTTTTCTTATCTTTACGTTTCTTGGTTTTTTTTTAAAAAACGGTATTTTAGGTTTTATTTTGAGGAATATTGCATTGGGGAGCATAATCTTACTTCCTTTAAATCCATACCAAATGTTGTATATCTTTTTAATATCATCTCCATTCGGTTGTATATAACCCCACCTGCTACCAAACGTATTTTTCCAGAAGAATGGTCAAGTATGCTCTTGGCTATTTTGTCCGCATTTGCTTCAAAACTACTTTCCACTTTGCCTCTCCCTTCGCAAGCTCCTGCTGAATATAGTGTGCATCGTTCCATTGATTCATTGAATCCACATGCACCATGTAAGGACTTATGGCTCCATGCCTGTAAACACTGATACTTTTATCCTTGTCTATTTCGTTGTGCTGTATAAGGTATCTCTGTTTGATATACGGCCAGCATGGGTATAGATAATCAAGAGCTGGTAACATGGGTACTGTTATTTTAAAATTCTGCTGAATACCCGGCCACTCCACCCTCTTAAACATTGATTCATCTTTAACAAAAAACTCCGGGATTCCCTTAAAGAAATAACCGCTACCAGGTACTTTGACTTCTCCCGGTCTCAAGTCCCGGTTCTGATCGTGACAATAATATCTTATTCCATTATGTAAATACCAAAAGCTTACGCATATATGAGGCCATCCTTCTTTATTGAATCCACAATAGACAATATTATCCGGGTCCGCATCATTCAGCATAGCCTTTGAAAGTGTATATCCCCAAGCCTCGAATGACTTCCTTATCCGCTTCCAATCAGATCCGTAATATACACAGCAATCAAAATCTTCATCCGGTACAATACCATCGTTCTGACATAAGCCCCACAAAGCACCAAAGCCCAACCAGTAATGAGTGCTTGCATATCGAAAAGCCCTGTCAATTACCCGGATTGCCTTTTCAAGTGTCTTTCCCGGTTCAAGTGCCATGTAACTCCTTTATTGCATTATTGATTTTAAAAACTGTTTCCATTACAATAATAGTTCTACTTAAACTATTTATATCCGGCAAAATATCTGCTCTGACACAATTAATAAAATATTTTATCTGTTCTTCCAGTAAATTTATCCTATACCAGTTATCAGTAAATATACTCGTAATCCCCTTTTCTGAAATCAATGTCATGTATCTTAATTTTATATTAGCGAATGACTGTACAAGTATTTCTACTCTCCTCCCTGCTGAATCCAATACTACCTTCGCATTGTGTAAATTGCCGGAAATATGCTTTATATCAAAACCCTCTGCTTCCATTACATACTGAGCTACCGCAATATCATGTACTGCCAGGGAAAATACAGCTCCTTCATCCCTGGGTATTGCTCCGGTTCTCTGGGAGTTTATATAACTCACTCCATCATATTTTAACTTCCGAAACCTAGGATCGAAACACAACTGATGTCCCGACATGAAAATCGGAGATTTATATACCTTCTTTAATTCCTCAAGCTGCCAATCTTTTAAACAAACCGGCTTTTCACAAAACACAGGGATTTTTCTATCTAAACATGAAAATAATATAGGAAAGTGATTTACACTCGATGTTGTTATTAAAACCATTTCAACATTATCAAACAACCTGTCAAGTACAGCCTTATGATCTATCTCAATATCAAAGGTACTGTATTCCTCTCCAATTTTATTTAATACAGCCTGGTGTTTCCCACCCCACTTACCATCACCGAATTGGATAATCACTTATAATCTCCTTTACAGTGTTAATTTCCTTCTTTGTCATGTATGGGTCTATAGGGACCTGAAATATTCTCTTTGAAGTTGATAATGCCTTTTCAAAATTTGGAGTTAGATAATTATGGTATAATGGTTTTCTATAATAACATTTTGTTGGCACTCCCCTCTCCTCGATGCTCTTCCTGATCTTATCCCTGTTGTTTACTAAAATAGAATAGCAGGTACATAATGATTCGGTATCCAGCAATCCATATTCATTTGCTATCGCTTCCCGCATCATTACTTCATCTCCCAGCCTTTCTAACCTTGCACATAGAATAGCAGCCTGAATATTGTCAAGCCTTGAATTTATTCCCCCTACCATTATATAGTTGTCTCTTTCAACATAAGACCTGCCATGATTACGATAACATCTCGCTACATGTCTCTCTGTAGCCTGATTAGTAAACAATGCCCCACCATCCCCGAAACATCCCAGAAGCTTTGTTGGATGAAATGATGTTGTAACTATATCCGCTATCTCTGCCTGTTTTCCAATGTCCGGGCTGAATGATTGAGCTGCATCTATAATAAACGGCTTCTCCCAACCTATCTTCTCCCGGATTGCCCTATAGTCACAATTCACTCCAAACAAGCTCATTGCTATTACACCGTCAATA
>Ga0114922_10004399_pt1 | contig 13056 bp, 10 predicted proteins | sample AartaG_FD_100975 | JGI IMG/M metagenome (GOLD analysis project Ga0114922, IMG submission 100975) | Deep subsurface microbial communities from Aarhus Bay to uncover new lineages of life (NeLLi) - Aarhus_00045 metaG | ecosystem: Environmental > Aquatic > Marine > Oceanic > Sediment | place... | reverse complement strand
GAGGCTATTGGATACCAGGGGCATCATATATGAGCCAGTGGATGCAGACACAGACCTGTCTCCATACAGTATTCTCATAGTAGGCAAAGCAGCTCTGACAGTTGACGGGCCTGCGCCAGATATCCAGCGTGTGCGCGATGGTCTTAGGGTACTCATATTCGAGCAGAAGGCGGATGTTCTGGAGAAGCGGTTCGGCTTCCGCGTGCAGGAATATGGTCTGCGGCAGGTGTTCAGGCGGATACCCGAACATCCAATCCTGTCCGGGCTTGATGCGGAGAGTCTGCGCGACTGGCGCGGCGAAGCGACAATTCTTCCACCACGGGTGGATTCCACCCCAGGCACCAGGGGCTATCCTTTTACAATGTGGTGTGGAATCGAGGCATCCCGGGCATGGCGCTCCGGCTGCTATGGCAATGTAGCTTCTGTATTGATCGAGAAACCGGCCGCTGGTGATTTTCTGCCGATCATAGACGGCGGGTTCAATCTTCAGTATAGCCTGTTAATGCAATACAGAGAGGGTAAGGGGATGATCCTGTTCTGCCAGGCGGACGTGACCGGACGTACAGAGGATGATCCAGCGGCCATGCAGTTGGCAGCTAACATACTCGAATACGTGGATAATTACTCACCACCGCAGCGCCGCACAGCACTATACGTGGGAGACCCGGCAGGCCGGGCCCACTTTGAGCAATTGGGCATATCACCCGGCGAATACAGCGGGGAAACGTTGACGCCTGAGCAGGTTCTGGTGGTCGGGCCCGGTGGCGGCGCGCAACTGGCGCCTCACAGGGAAGCCATTGCCGCGGGCTTAAAGGCAGGTGGGCATATTCTTGCCATCGGGCTGGACGAGCAGGAAGCCAGAGCATTTCTCCCGCTCAATATCACGACAAAGGAAGCGGAGCATATCTGCGCCTATTTTGAGCCTGCGGGTATGGGATCTCCCCTGGCCGGGATCAGCCCGGCTGAAGTGCAGATACGCGATCCGCGCCAGTTGCCTCTCGTTACCGGCGGCGCTGATGTTATTGACAACGGCGTGCTTGCTGTTGCAGGGGATGGAAGCGTAGTGTTCTGCCAATTGGCTCCCTGGCAGTTTGATCACGAAGAGCTATACCACGTGAAGATGACGTTCCGGCGTGTGAGTTTTCTGGTAACGCGTCTGCTGGCTAACATGGGTACAAGCGGCGCGACGCAATTGCTTTCCCATTTCTCAACCCCGGTTGGCGAAGTCGCAGGCTCGATTGATCGCTCCATGATAAAGAACGGCGATTTCCGTATAGACACAGACGGTGACGGGCTTGCCGACCACTGGCAGTTTCAGTCCGATTGCGACCAGGCGAACTTCGCGCGTGAAGAGATCACGTCAGACTCCGATCAATGGAGCCAACGCGTAACCTGTGAAGAATTAGGAGAAAAAGAGAGAGCAAGCGTCATGTTATCGCAGAATGATATTCCCGTAGAAGAGGGCCAGTGGTACCGCATCTCATTCAAAGCCAGATCGGAAGGGCTGAGAGGCCTTCGCGTAAACATGACGCTTACAGATACCAGCAACTGGCATTCCCTGTTCGAATATCAGGTATTCAGACCCGATGAACAGTGGAAGCAATATACATTCCAGGTGCAATCCAATGGTACGGCAAAATCCCAAACGCGCTTTCAGCTCTGGTATGGGAGCATTGGCACAGTATGGTTCTCGGAGATGCGCATGGAACCCTGTGAACCGCCCTGGAAAGGAAGATGGCTGACCGGTCTGTATCTGGACAAGCCCGTGGAAATGGATGATCCATATCGCTTCTTCCGCTGGTAAGCGCTTTGGAACCAACTATGTAGTTATTGTTTCTTCAAATTCTTGCCTCACCACCTCGTTGTATATAAAGTTGTATATAAAAGAGTATATCAAAAGAAAATGAACTGTTTTATAGCTCCAACCCAGCTTTCGGTGAAAATCCTTGACAAAAAGATTATCCGTCCCTATAATACAGCCGAAAGGAGAAGAAATGCTGGCGAAGGTCCAAAGTGGCGCTGTATTAGGGATAGATGCCTACATCGTCAAGGTGGAGCTGAATGTATCTGAGGGATTCCCCTCCTTCAACACTGTCGGCCTGCCTGATATAGCCATTAAAGAAGCCAGGGACAGAGTTGAAGCGGCCATTAAGAACTCAGCCTTCATGTTTCCCATCAAGCGCATAACTGCAAACTTGGCTCCTGCGGACATTCGCAAAGAGGGTTCTGCTTTCGATCTGCCACTGGCCATAGCTCTCCTGGCTGCTACGGGTCAAGTGAGTATGGCTTTGCTGGGCAAATACGCCATCCTGGGTGAACTGTCTATGGATGGCAGTGTGCGTCCAATAAAAGGCGCTCTTCCCATAGCTGTTGGGGTCAGGGATGATAATATTCAAGGGTTGATCCTCCCTCAGGATAATGTGAAAGAAGCGGCTGTAGTCAACGGTATAGAAGTCTATCCTGTGAAGAGCCTGCGGGAGACAGTTGACCTGCTTAATGGCGAGGTGGGCATGGATGCCTACGATTATGACATTGCAGAGGCTTTCGTTCAGAGTTCTGAATACAAGATAGGCTTTTCCGATGTAAAGGGACAGGAGCACGTGAAGAGGGCGCTGGAGGTTGCGGCAGCAGGTGGACACAACATTATTATGATCGGCCCTCCGGGTTCTGGTAAGACAATGCTGGCTATGCGGCTTCCGACCATATTGCCCGATATGACCCTGGAAGAGGCTATTGAGACCACGAAGATATACAGCGTTGCAGGAAAGATGCCAGTGGATTCAGCCTTGATAGCCACTCGTCCCTTCAGATCGCCACATCACACCATATCCGATGCTGGTTTGGTAGGTGGTGGGAAGATCCCCAGACCTGGTGAAGTAAGCCTGGCTCATAATGGGGTGTTGTTCCTTGACGAGTTCCCTGAGTTCAAGAAGTCAGTTCTGGAGGTGATGCGCCAACCCCTTGAATCTGGTTCAGTCACTATCTCCCGAGCCACTGCATCTCTAACATATCCCGCCAGTTTCATGCTCGCCGCCGCCATGAACCCATGTCCTTGCGGCTACCATACCGATCCCCAGAAGGAGTGCCGATGCACACCGGGTCAGATTCAGAAGTATATGTCCAAGATCTCAGGCCCTCTTCTGGATAGAATTGATATACACGTGGAAGTCCCCGCAGTTCGATACGAGGAGTTGAGGAGCGAGTTAACAGGAGAAAATTCCTACGAGATCAGGCAGCGGGTGAACAGAGCACGGCAAATCCAACTTAAGCGACTATCCGGGGAAGGGATATACTCCAATGCCAGTATGCGCTCCAGGCAGATCAGGAAGCATTGCAGGATAGCGGACGGAGCAGAACAGCTTCTTGAAATTGCTATCAAGCATCTGGGTCTAAGCGCCCGGGCTTATGACCGCATCCTGAAAGTATCCCGCACCATGGCGGATCTTGCCGAGAGTGATATTATCCAAGCCGAACACATATCTGAAGCTATACAGTATCGGAGTCTGGATAGGAATCTATGGTTGTATTGATAATCACTTCACTATCACAGAGTGGGACAGAGAAAAACACGTTAAAAGGAAGAAGCGATCTTGGGTAAGCTGCCAGAGGAATGGTTCAGACAAGCTGATTATGATATGGAGAGAACAGGAGAAATACTTCAGAAAAGCAAGGTGATTTTGAAGTGGCTAAAAGCACAGTTATAGATGCCGTCAACTTTTTAGAACAGCGTCTAATGGAAAAAGGGTTGGATATTTCCAGGATCATATTATTCGGGTCGCAGGCTGAGGGAAAAGCAACGGATGAAAGTGATGTAGATGCTCTGATCATTTCAGAGGATTTTCAGGGCAAAGATGTCTTCGAGAGAGCCGAGATGACCAAGTATGCTGAAATAGCGACGATTAAGAAGTTTCTGATCCCTTTTGACATTATCACCTTAACTCCCGGGGAATTTGAGAGCGGAAGTTCCATCATCGCCGAATATGCCAAAACTGGCGAAGCGATATATGGTTTGTAGTCTGTAGGCGGAGTTATTGCGAAATGCTCTTCGATATTCACTATAACCCGGTGAAACATGGGTTGGTCAGAGCACCCAGAGATTGGGAGTATTCCAGTTTCCATCGATATGTGCGAGCCGGTATGTATGATGAGATGTGGGGTGCTGGGCACGAACTTCCATTTGCTGACCACATTGGCAACGAGTAGGTTGGGTTGAGAAACCGAACACCCGGTTATTTTCCGGTTAGACTGACCTCATTGATAGTGAGTGAGTTCTTGTCAATTAATCCAACCTACAGACTTTTTTCACCCCATGCCCACGGACTTCGCATCCGTGTCGTTGCGACCACTGGAAGCGCCAAGACCGGTGCTATCGGTTGCGTTCCCGCCAGCGATCTTATTAGGTGGTCTGGCCAGGTATGCATGAGTCGATCGCGTCCCGAACTGTTTTTATCAGTTTTCTCACTCGCTCCTGCGTATATTCGGGCAAGTCTTTGATAGAATTCATCTCGCTAAGTCTTGAGCGAATTCTCTTGGCGATGGAACCCTTATTAAACCGCATACCATGGTTCTCAAAGAAGGCTTCAACGCGCTTGCAGAGTTGTCCGCCTTCAGGGAGTTCGATTTTCTCAATGTTGGCTGCCGCCAAGGACTGCTTGTAGAAATCCCTTACATAGTCCAGATAAAAGGACTCTTCAAAAAGATCCTCAATAGAACACTCGCTGCTTTCAGGAAGGCCAATGGAAGGACCAAGGCTCAGTGCAGCAGCTTTATGATGCTTGTACTTCGTAAGCCAACGTTTTACAAGCTTATCCTTAGCGGCATTTCCTGCTTGGTCAGAATCATACAGGGCAACTACCGTGAGTTCTTGACCAGTAATTAAGGTGGCAATATAGGTGACCTCAGAAGCTCCGCCGGCAGCAGTAACCATCAAATCGTCTGGAAGACCATCCTCTCTTGACCGTTTCAACAGGTTTGACAGCGCAGTGATTAACCAATAATCGTCAACACCTTCGACGACGAGATTCCGCTCTGACAGGAGAAAACTCGTCTGACCACTTATTCCAAGCGCAGCTTGGAGCGTTAATTTGCCCTCTGGTTGAGGAGTGCTGAGATCTTCTGTAACCACTGTCCCTTTGTTTGTTTCAGTCAGGATATGAATCCTCTCGGGTGCCTGTAGGTCAATCATAAAGGGTAGGTGACTGCTGTATATGAGCGTGTTTCCTTCAGCATAGGCCTCAAGACGTTTGAGTGAGTCGCGCTGGCCTTCTGGATGCAAATGTAGGCCGGGTTCATCTAGCAGGATAACACATCCCTTCAGTGAACCTTTGGTCTCATGCATCAATAGGAGGTCGAAGGAGAAGAACCACTGAAATCCTCGAGACCTTTCTTCAAGACGAATCAATGCTCTATCTTTCGCATCCTTGACGAAAGTAAAGAACTGTGGACCATCAGCGTTAAAGCGGACCTCATACTTAAGTTGTCCCCAATTATCTTCTATCTGCCGTGTCAAAGTCGCAGCACCATCATCGAGGTCATATTGCCGCTCCTCACGATCAGCCTGTCCACCTTGATGAACTAGCTCCTCTAAATCGAGCCCAGCCAAACTCAGGATGGTAAGGATAGTTTCGTCCTCAGGAGTCTGAGCCTTCCTGTTTTTTCTTTGCAATAGCTGGTCAAGCATAGCCATACCTTGGAAGGCACGATACTCGTCCATGTAAACAAAAGTAGGTATTCGCTGGACAACGAAGTCGTGAGCTTTCTTTTGTATACGCTCTTCCTGCTTCAGGGTATTGATAGCCGATTGGAGCTTACCGGTAAACTGAGAAGTGAAGTTCTGCTCGTTATTGTACTGAGGATCCTCATTTTCTGGAGATCGGGCTGCCTTCATCCTCTCGGACGATTCCTGGGGTAACTTCTCAAGTTCACTAAAGCGGCCTTCACGGGCAAGTCTCTTAGCGTCCTCCACGCAGGCCTCGGCAGCATCTTGGAATTGTGTTGCAACGGGTTGGGATAATTTGGGAAGCGTTTCGAGAATACGGTCTATATCGTTCGGATGAAGTTTGTCTGGCGCTATGTCTCGTGGAAATAACACCTCGAACCGGCCACCGTAATCTCGTGTGATTTCTAATCTCTCAAAGGTTATGTCCTGCTGAGTTATGTCTCTCAATCTCTGGATCTCGTCTTCTTCTAGGAAGAATTCTGCTATACATACCACTTGGTCGTCGGTCCTATCCTTTCGATGCGCCCTGGGCCACTCCCGTTCGATGTTGTAAGGCTCGGGCTCAAACGGATTGAACTTATGGAGGGCTTTGAGGAGTGCTGTCTTGCCGGATTCATTCTTGCCGACCAAAACAGTGAGAGGAGTAACTTCTACCTTGCCTGAGTCAAGAATGCATTTGTACATCTGAACCTTAAATCCGATTAGTTTCATGTCTTAATGTCTCCTCGAAAGTGAAAATTGGCCGCGGAACATTCCTCAAGAGGGATTATTAAGATGTTCCTGGATCCCTTCCATCAAAACCCTCCAGAATCCGATCACAATTCTGACCCGACACAAATGATGCGGAGGAGGACTCTCAGTCTGTAGGTTGGATCGAGTTATAGGAGCTAACCTGCTTATTGCTAATGCAGTCAATCTATAATATATTAGATCGAGGGAATGAGACCCAACCCGCTTGCTGCCAATGTGGTCAGCTCGCGGTAATTCGATATTTCCAGGCTGGCATAGAAACCGTCGCCGGTTGTGAGTAACAGCCGTAAAGAAGCATGTAGCTCCTCTGATCTTCGCTCGTCGATGCTGCATTTCCCGTCATCTCTACAGTTGGGACGTTGGGTTTATCAACTCAATCTACAAACTGTCTTCCGTTCATTCCTAGCGGCGCTATCGGGATGTTAGCTGACTGGTAAACTGAGAAACCGATCGAAATCTTTGCCGTAACTTACATGGTATAAATGGCTCCAAATCCGCAGGAATATTGGCAGCTTTCAACCATTCAGCAATAGAAACTGTCTTGCGCTCAATCTCGGAACACCTTTTGCAGGATACATTATTACTCTTGCAATCACCGTTTCGAAAGTGATCAAGGAAATCGTCAGGTAAATAACGGCTCGCGACAAAAATTGGGGTCTGCTCTTCTCTCTTGCGGCTACTGGAAAACATCTTATACTTTGCTCCATCACGCTCCATCAGAACAAAAAGATTGTCAGGAGAGACACCTCTGAGATATGAGCAAGCTATCGTCAATAGTGTCTCTGTAGTAGCCAGGCGGTCAGTAAGTTTGAAATGGCTTACACCTTCTGTTCCTATGTCGCCTTGCTTCAAGCCGTATTCATCCATATCGTGTGTAAGAACCACTGTATCCAATTCCTGAAACACATTGCACCTCCCAAACATTTATAAGCAACTATACAACAGATCAAGCTGAAAAGCAAGATGATTTCAATGCCTTACAGAGTAATTTGTCGATCACGATTTCAGCGGAAATTGTTAGTCATAGGTCTTACGCCTGCACTAACCTCACCCATAAAGTTGTTGCAAGCGCAAAAATTCGTCAATATTCCGACCGATATTACCTGTCTTCGGATACTCTATATACTAGATTCATCTTTCACTACTCCAGTGTGAAGATCAGATCTAATAGCCTAGCCAAACTAAATAATTATACAGAATATAAGGATAGAGGGTTACGGTTTCGTTCATAATAATCTTTTTTCTCTAAAGCACGTATATCAAAGTGCCTCTTACCAAGGGATCCAAACATAAGATTCTCTTCCAGGATCGTATGGGGTGATCTCGGTTTTGCTTAGATGGATAATTATCAAACTCACACCATGTATGTTTCGCTGAATTCTCTCCAGCGTTTTCTCTATTTCCCCGCCTTTCCGGTTTATAAGCACACAATTTTCCAAAGTCAGAGGCTTAGTGTTAGCGCTCTAAAGAGCACGTTTTCCTAAACACAGGAGGTGTAGGATGAGCAAAAAGATTCTGGTGGTATTGTCCGAGTGGGGTTACTGGGGTGAAGAACTGATTGGTCCTCTGGATGTATGTGATGAGAAGGGATACGAAGTTGACTTCATGACACCCACGGGCAAGAAACCAGTGGCACTTACTCCCAGTATGGACCCAGATTTCATTGATCCACCTTTGAACAGGCCGGTGGTCAACAAGTATTACGCGCGAAAAACACAGGAAATTGAGGAGTCGGATCGGCTGAATAATCCCATCAATCTGTCCAAGTGGTTTCCAGAACGACCCTACTATAGTGCTGAGAACTATCTGCGCGAGCTGGAAGCTTACAACGATGCACTGGACGAAGCACAGGCATCATTGGCAAAGTATGATGCCCTGGTGATCGTAGGCGGCAGTGGGCCCATCGTGGATATGGTTAACAATCAGCGACTCCACGATGTTATCCTTGGCTTCTACAAGATGGACAAGCCGATCCTGGCTGAGTGTTACGGCGTTACCTGCCTGGCCTTCGCTCGCGATTGGTATGATCGCAAGAGTATTATCTGGGGTAAGCATGTTACCGGCCATCCCCTTGAATATGACTACAAAGATGGAACTGGCTTCATGGGAAGCGACTTCAATATGGGCCCACCGCCTTACCCTCTGGAATGCATCCTTCGCGATGCAACTGGACCCAGTGGTGGCTACCATAGTGGTGTTGGCAGAAAAATCTCCGCTCTACTGGATTACCCCTTCATCACGGGACGTTCAACAGCATCCTCTCGCCGATGCGGTGAATTACTGGTAGAAGTGTTCGAGAATGGACTGAGGCGCTACGGGTGGTAGGATTTAGCAGTCAGCTTTCAGCTTTCAGCAGGTACAGAAATCTAACTGAAAGCTGAAAGCTACTGCTGTCGGAAAGAGGGAAAGATATGGCTGATAAGACTGGTCGTTTCGCAATTATCGAGCAATTCATCGCTGACGACATACATTATATGTTCGGCAACCCTGGTACAGTTGAGCAAGGTTTTCTGGACGCCTTAGGTAAATATGACAGCTCTGAGTATATACTGGCATTGCAGGAAAGCATAGCAGTAGCTATGGCTGATGGTTATGCGCGTGCCACCAAGCGTCCAACGGTGGTGCAACTCCACAGCGGAGTTGGCCTGGGCAATGGCATAGGCATGTTGTACCAGGCGTATCGCGGCCACGCGCCGCTGGTAGTAATATCCAGTGAGGCCGGCATCCGGTACGATGCAATGGATTCACAAATGGCAGCCGACCTGGTGGGGATGGCGAAGCCAGTCACCAAGTGGGCAACTCGCGTCGTTCATCCGTCGTCCTTATTGCGAATCCTCCGACGAGCAATCAAAATAGCTGCTACTCCGCCTACGGGGCCTGTTTTCGTATGCTTTCCCGCCGACGTGCTCGATGCACCCGTAGAGGAGGCGATCGTCCCGACTTCGATACCCAGCACGCGCGTCATTCCCGCTCCTGAATCAATCGCTCAGGCTGCGGCGATGCTAGCTGGGTCAGAAAAACCCCTCATCATCATGGGGGATGGTGTGGCATTCTCAAATGCTCAGGATGAGCTAACTCGTTTAGCTGAGATGCTGGGAGCTGATGTATGGGGCGCGGATAACTCCGAAGTGAACATAAGCGCTGCTCATCCGCTATACAAAGGCAATCTGGGACACATGTTTGGGTTCAACAGCAGCAAGGTTACCACTCAGGCAGACGCGATCCTCATCTGTGGCACTTACGTCTTCCCTGAAGTATATCCTTACCTCTCAGGTATGTTCGCTCCCAACGCGAAGATCGTCCATATTGACCTCAACGCTTATGAGATCGCTAAGAACTTCCCCGTTGATCTGGGTTTGGTCAGCGACCCGAAACTCACCCTGGAGAAACTGGGTAAAGCCTTAAAGGAAACTATGGCCGCAGAGCAGAAACAGGCGGCGCAGTCGCGCTTTGCTGACAGTAAGAAGGCCAGAGAGCAGGCACTGACTGCCCAGATGGAGGCAGACAGAAAGGAGCGCGATAAGGTTCCTTTGCAGGCTTCGCGCTTTATGGAGGAACTTTCTAAGCACGTTCCAGATGACTTGATCATCTTCGATGAGGCGCTCACCAGCTCACCTCCCATACTCCGCTACATGCCTCCTACTAAACCGGGACATTTCTTCCAGACGCGGGGAGGCTCATTGGGAGTTGGTATTCCCGGAGCATTGGGTATCAAGCTTGCGCACCCCGATAAGACAGTCATAGGCTTCACTGGCGATGGCGGCAGCATGTATACCATCCAGGCATTGTGGACAGCGGCGCGCCATAACATCGGAGCCAAGTTCGTCATCTGCAATAATCAGAGCTATATGCTGCTCAAATTGAATATTCTGCAATACTGGCGCGAGAAGGGAGTAAAGGATGGGGTTTTCCCTGATTCCTTTGATCTTACCGGCCCGATGGTTGACTTCGTTGCCATAGCAAAGTCAATGGGTGTGCCGGGAACACGCGTCGAGACCCCGGATCAGGTAACTCCGGCTATCAAGCAAATGCTCGGGCATGACGGTCCGTTCCTGATAGATATGGTTGTCATAAGCGAACTGCCTGATCCAAGCAGCGGCAAGTAGGAGATTAGAGACTTGAGACTTGAGACTGGAGAGGGAAGGAGGTTGAGTAATGAGCAATCTGGCCCCGCTCGAAAAAAAGGAAATCGAGCAGCTTGCAAAAGACTGGTACAAAAAGCTGGACGTTCACGCGCCAATGGTCGAGATACTGCCTATGTTGGCTGATAGGGATCTGGAAATGCAGTTCCCTGAGGCCACGCTTCACGGTCATGCAGAATTTGAAGGCTGGTATCAAGGGGTAATACGCATTTTCTTCGATGAAGTTCACACCTTGAAGGAGCTGAGTATCGAAATCTCGGAGAGCAAAGCACAGGCAAACATCAAGCTCGTAGTCTACTGGGAGGCGAGCAGATGGAATCCGCCAGCGGCCAGGAGCGATCGACTGATGTTTGATGCTTATCAGACCTGGATAGTCAAACGTTCACCGGAAACAGGTAAAGCAGTGATAGTCACGTACATAGTCGATAAGCTTGATCCCATGGAGGGGTCGGCGCCGCTATAGGTATCGCCTGATCGCCGCGAGGAGAATTATACCTCTTATAGTTTGAAATGATACTTATCAGATCGACCATCAGAACTCCTTCCCCCTTGATGGGCTGTGAGGGGTAGGTTTTTTCTACGAACACAATGGGCAAATGCTATGAACGCTTACCATTACTGGAATTCCCCCTTAAAAAAGGGGGATAAAGGGGGTTGTTTCTTGTGTTGTTCCAATGCAGTAATCATGAGCTTCCAGCCCGAAGATGCTCAAAAACCTACCCCTCACAGCCCTTGATGGGGGAAGGCTGGGATGGGGGTGATCAGAGGATGGTAAGTCTCATTTCTAACTAAAACAGGTATTAGAGGATGTGAATGGGAGGTACATATGACCACTAAAGAAGTGATAGACAAGTATTACGAATACGCCAATGCCGGTGACTGGGATGCCTGGTGCGACCTGTTTACCGACGACATGGTGATGGATGAGCAACTTGCCGGGCACATCGAAGGCCTGGCTACGCTGAGACCGATGATGGCGGGCATGGGCAAAGCCTATTCCAGGTTCCAGAACGTTCCCAAACGCATTATCGTCAGCGGTGACGAGGCAGCAGTTGTCTCCCACATTTCAGCCGCAAACGCAGCCGGCGTCCCAATCGAAGCGGAAGTAATGAACTATTTCCGGATGAAAAATGGCAAGATAGCTTATATGGCCAACTTCCACGATTCTGTGCCTTTCAAGCCTTTTCTTGAACAGAATCTTGGATGATATGTAAAAGGAGTGAACCAATGTCAGATTTCCCAATTGTGCGCAGAGTAAAGGGCAGGTTTATGGAATTGCCCAGAGACCACGTAAATGCTTTCATTGTGGAGATGGAGGACTCAGTAGTGATAGTTGATACCATGCTGGCTCTTTCCAGCGCCAGCGATCTGCGCGAGAAAGCTGAGTCGCTTGGAAAGCCAATCGAAGCGGTGTTGATGACGCATGGCCATCCAGATCACTACTCTGGATTAAAGGTGTTTGAGGATGTTCCCCGGCTTGGCTCCCAGGGCTGCCTGGACTTCGCCCGTCGTGAAGACGAGGTTAAGGCTTCCACGGCAAAGGGCTATCTGGGAGATGACTGGCCGGATGTCCGAGCCTTCCCAGACAGAATCATCAAGGATGGAGATTCATTCACCTTCGGCGGCGTGGAATTCACATTCCATGACCTGGGGCCCGGTGAATCTGACAGCGACGGAGTATGGGTCTTTGAGGAAGGCGGTAAAGAGCACGTTTTTGCAGGAGACTTGATCGCTGACCGATGCCATTGCTTCTTCCGGGATGGGCATCTGGAGGAGTGGAATCAGATACTTGACCGTCTGGATGATGACTTTGGCGACTCCGCAATTCTCTATTATGGCCACGGCGAAACGCCTGGTAGCAAGGAGATGATCAAGTGGCAGCGCGGCTATAACAACGCGTTTCTGGAAGCAGTAACCAAGCTGAAGGATAAGTCTGTTCCAGTCAGCGAGAAGAATCAGCAGGAAGTGATCGAAGCTATGCAGAAGTACTTGCCGGGCGAAGCCACGCTATTTCTGCTGACGTATGAGCTTGACGTAACCATAGAGGAACTCTGGAAAAAACTGGGGTTGATAGATTAGCCAGATCGGCTGCATACAGTAATTGGAAAGGGGTACTGCAATGAGATTCACACCGGGAAAAGGTAAAGAATTCTACAATGAGCAGCTTCAGTTAGTAGCTTCAGGTGATATAGAGGGTTTGCTGGAAAAGCATTACCACGAAGATGCCATTATGGTGACTTTTGATGGTATACGCCGCGGCAGGGAAGAGCTTAGGGAATATTACGTCAACACCCTTAAGAAGATGGGCAAGATCACCTACCTGGCGACGGAATACTTCGCAGAGATCGAAGACGTGATAATCTTCAAAGCCGTTATCACCAGCGAAGGTCGCGGGACTGTCCATGCGGATAACGGTCTATATATGAAGGATGGAAAGATATACCG
>Ga0114922_10004398_pt1 | contig 13057 bp, 6 predicted proteins | sample AartaG_FD_100975 | JGI IMG/M metagenome (GOLD analysis project Ga0114922, IMG submission 100975) | Deep subsurface microbial communities from Aarhus Bay to uncover new lineages of life (NeLLi) - Aarhus_00045 metaG | ecosystem: Environmental > Aquatic > Marine > Oceanic > Sediment | place: Aarhus... | reverse complement strand
TCCAGCCGCGTGTAGGCCGGATACTCGTAGCGAAGGTCCACCCGCGTCACGGCCGGGAAAGGCACCACCTGCACGGCGTAGTAGCGGCTGAGGGCGTCCCCCGCGTGGATGCGGTAGCGGAAGCTCTCCGTAACCGGAGGACAGGTGAACACGAAGCGCCTCACCTCGTCGTCAGGGCTGAAAACGGCCGTCATCTCCTCCGCGGCCTCCTCCGCGTCCGGGCCGGCCACAAGGAGCTCGGCGCTCCTGACCGCCGCGTTCGCCACCTGCACGTCGATGCGAAGGGACCGCCCCTTCGTGACGACGACGTCGCCGGGATCAATCGCCAGGTCATCGGCGGCCACGTTGGCCAGGTTCAGGTACGGGGCGACCGCCCGGGCAAGCAGGCGCACGGCGGGACGAGGCCATCCCACCAGCAGGCAGCCCAGGAACGCCGTCGCCGCAAACGCCGCCACCAGGAAGAAGCGGGCCGGCCGGAACGTGATCTCGCGCCGGGGCGCCAGCGTGCGCACGTCGCCGCGGGCCTCGTCGACCAGTGCGGCGATCAGCGCCGCCGACCCGCGCAGCTCCGGCGCGTCGTCGCTGCTCAGAAGCTCCACGGCCGAACTGATGCGCTCCTGCAGCTCCGGGTGATGGGACTCGATCGCTCGGGCGATGCCATTGAGCGTGAAACTGCGCGCCAGCGGCCGAATGAAGAGCGCCCCCGCCGCCAGCAGCGTCAGGGCCAGTGCCGCAAGCGTCAAGGCGTAACGCACCGTGACGGAAAAGAGCGTCACACCGGCGTCAACGGCCATGACGGCCAGCAGGGAGAACACCGCGACGGCCGCCAGGGCCGCGACGCCACGCACAAAGATCACCAGCCGCGCCCGCCGTATCAGGCGCCTCAACGTGCGCACGATCGGCTCCGGCACGCCGCCGACTTGTGCAGCCATTTCATCCGTCATGGCAATCCCGCCTTCTTGCGCAGCAGCCATTCGCTCGATGCAGCCAGCAGCATCAGGCCCAGCAACTGCCACGAGCTCCACAAGGCGCGTTCCTCCCGCTCCTCGCGGACGAGAACCGGCGGCCCCAGGGCCTTCATGACCTCCAACGCCTCGGGAGCAGCCACCACCACGCCGCCGCTCACCTCGGCCAGACGGTTCGGCAGGCCGGGGTCGGCCGCCAGCTCGGTCAACTCCATCGAACTCGACGGCGCCACCGAGAACTCGGTCGAGACGGCTTCGACGCCGTCCGCCTTCAGGATGGCGTCCACTTCGGGGCCCGTCACCTGTACGCTGTAAGTCCCCGAAGGCAGCTCGCCCAGATCGGCCCGGTACGAGCCGGGAACGTCGCCGTCGTAGGTCATCCTCGTGCGCAGAAGGAACTCGCCATCCCTCGACAGCAGCACCACCACCTCGTTGCTGACCAGAGGCGTCAGGTCCGCCCTCATTATCCTGGCGCGCGCCAGCACGCGCGAGTGCAGGGCGTAGCGCGGCCGGTCCGTGCCGAGTTTGACGAGGGCCGTGCCGGCCGGCAGCTTGTTTGCCGTTGCCCAACGGAGCATCTGCCCCCAGAACCTGTGATGGTGGACGTCGCCGGCCCGGTACCGCAGGCGCCAGGTCCTGTCGAAGGCGAAGAAGACGACGCGGCCCAGGGCGACGTTGTGTACGGCGATCAGGGCGTGGGTCCGCTCGAACTGGCGCCTGTCTTCGGGCTCGGCGCCCTCCGCCGGACCCTCTTCGCCGGCAGCATCCGGCGATGACGGTTCCGGCACGGCGTACGCGAGCACCGTCGCGCCCGGCTTCGTGTCGAGGATGGGGTAGCGCCAGCGGATCGGCGGCAGCGAGTCCCAGGCCCGGGCATTCTCCTCCGGGTCGGTCGTCTGCCGCATCAACACGCTGTCCCGGCCCTGGGCAGTCAGCGCCAGCCGGAAGGCCGCGTCCGGGCTCTTCGCATAGTCTTCCGCGAGGGGGCTGACGCGCACGGGCAGGATATCCTCCAGGGGCGAGCCCACGTAGGCGTGCGGCATGAACTCGGGGCCTGCGATGGCGATCAGCGTCCCGCCCCGGTCGACCACGAAGCGGCGCAACGCTTCCCGATCGGCCGCCCCGAGCACGGTCGGATCCACGTCGCCCAGCACGATGGCGTCGAACTTGAGCCACTCCAGCTCGCTCTCCGGCAGCGCGGTCGCTGCCACCCGGTCATCCGGAGCGGACACCGACGCCGGAATCCGCGGACGGGCCGCCTCCCCCTCGACGCGATCCGGCTCGAACAGGACGTACTGAAGCTTGACGGTCTTGTCCCTACTGGCGAACAGGTTCTTCAGGTAGCGGAACTCCCACCGCGGCCGGCCCTCGATGATCAGCAGGTTCGTGCGCTCGTGCGTGACGCTGACCGTAACTGGAAACTCGTTGTTCGACAGTATCACCTCGTCCTCGCCGGCCGAGACCACGACGCGGTAGGAGTACAGGCCCGTCTCAGTCGGCACGTCGACCAGCTCCACCCGGGCCCGGTGCTGATCGGTGGGGACTTCGATCGTCTCCGAATGGACAACGGTGTCCGCACGGGCCAGCATGACGGTGGCCTCCCTGCCGGCCATGCCGTCCAGCTTGACCTCCGCCTCCACGTAGAGCTTGTCCTCCGCGCAGACCGTCTCGGGCGCCTCCAGGGACACGATGGCGGCGTCGCGCGGCGGCCTCTCGCTGCCCATCACGACCGAGCAGACGGGCACCTTGCGCAGGCCGAGCCGGGCGCCCAGCGGCTCGACGCGGTCGGCGGCGTTGTGCCGGCCGTCCGTAAGCACAACGACGCCGGCCAGTTGCTCGCCGGGCACGTCCGTCATCGCCCGCTGGAGGGCGGCGGCCATGTTCGTCCCCAGGTCGCCGGCCTCTCCCAATGCAGGCTGCGCCGGCACGTCGCTCTCATTCGCCTCCAGCGCGAAGGAATAGACCTTGACGCCATAGGCCGCCCTGAACGGGCCGAGCAGGCCGCCGGCCCCGTCGTCACCGCCGAGCAGCAGTCGGCGCGCCAGTTCGAGGCGCGTCTGGCGGCTGACCTCCTCGACCATCGCGCGCCGCTCCTCCGTGGCCGAGGCGTAGTAAGCCTCGTCCAGGTGGTCCGCCAGCTCCGCGGCGTCGCCTGTGAGCCTTGCGAGGCCGCCCTGAACAGCAGTCACGATCTCGGACAGCCGACCCGCCCGCGCCGCCAGCACGGACTCATCGGCTTGCTTCGTCAGCTCGGCGCCCTCCTTCAGTCCGGCTGCGACCGCCTCGGCCAGCCGCGCCTTGAGCTCAGAAGCAGCCGCGCGCGTCGCTTCGTCCTGCCCCTGCGGCCCGTTCAGCACGCCGTCCAGAGCTTCGAACTGACGACCGACCGCCTCGTAGGCGCCGTCCAGCTTGCGGGCCAACTCCTGCTGGCCTGCCGCCAGGTGTCTCTGCTGAAGCTCGGGGCCCTGCTGGCGGACCATCGCCAGCCATTGACCCAGCGTGTCGACCTCCGCCCCCACAGTTTTCAGTTCACGCACGACCGTCTCCAGAGCATGGGGACGTCCGATCCGCTCTCCCAGGAACAGATCGGCCAGCCGAACCTTCTCGGGGACGGACAACGCGGTGTCGGGCACCTGCATGGAAGCCGACCTGTCCACCAGCACGGCGACGTATCGGCGCACGCCCTCCCAGCGGTCCGTCCGCAGCACGGGCTGACACAGCATCGCCAGGACCAGAAGCGCCAGCAGGATGCGGAGGGTCACCAGCGCCCGACCCATTCGCCGCGAGATCGTCCGGCGCTCGACGCCGTAGAGGGCCAGCAGCGCTTCCGTCACGACGGCGCCCGCCAGCGCCATGAGCCATATGGGCCAGGGCGTGGCCAGCACGATCCACTGCCGGGCCGCCTGCGCCGTCAGGAACAGCGCCGCGAAACCCACGGCTGCGTAAGCCAGCCCGCGCAGCAGCCCCCGCAGTCCGGAAACTGCCTCCTCCGCCCGCAGGTGCACGGCGATCCACAGGACCAGTGCCACCCCGGCCAGGACGCCGAATCCGACCCGTCCGAACAGGTCGGGGAACTGGCGCACTTGTTGCATGATCGTCATCATGGCTTCGCAGCACCGGCAGTCGTTTCGTCTTGCAGGGCGGGCCGCTTCTCCAGCACGGCCCGCAGGCTCCGGGGATCGACGGCCTCCACGCCGAAGCTGATCTCCTCGGCCACGTGCGACCTGCGCTGGATCGTGATCCACCTGGCGACGGCCACCTCTCCCAGCAGCGTCACGAGCGCGCAGAGCGCCAGGTGCTTCCACAGCTCGGCGCCCGGAATGTCGCCGACCAGGGCCGCCCTCATCTCGCCCGTCGTCCTGGCCGGGAACAGGTCGACGTGCCGCCCCACGCGCTCGAAGTCCGCAGTGGTCAGCAAGCTCAGGCGGCTCTCCTCGGGCTCGCGCAGCACCACGAAGGGGAAGCTGCCGTCCTTCCACGTGCGCCCGCCCTCAGGCCCTCCCATGTCGGGCGGCAGCACCAGGCGGTACAGGCCGGGCTCACAGGTGCCGGCGAACGCGGCGCGCCGGGCCTCGCCTGCGCCCGCCAGCGCAAGGGAGCGCCGTTGCCCGGACGGCGCGACGATCACGGCTTCGCCCTGGGCGGCGTACTCTCCCTCGGCCGCAACGGGCTCCACCCGGGGCAGCAGGTCAAAGGCCACCGGGAAGCCCGCCCGGACGTTCGCATCGGCCACCATCGGAGCCGACAGATAGTAGACCAACTCGTGCACAAAGGGCACGAAGCACTTCAGCGTGGGCAGATTGCTGTCGCGCCGGCCGAGGCCAAGGGCCGTCATCGCCACGTAGCCCTCGCCCAACTTCCGCTCGACCAGAAAGGGCGAGCCATCGTCCAGCAGCCCGCCGACGCGCACCGATCCGTCCTGCTCGTCAACGGCCAAGCGCCAGTACGCCTCAATGGTTGCGTCGCCTGCGTCGGAGCGTCCTTCCTCCGCCAGCAGCGTCAGTGCCGGATGGGTGAACGTGTGCAGGCCCAGGCGAGCGGGGTCCTCGCCCACTTCCAGCCGCCCGTCCAGCGAACATGGCGCGACGCGTCCCCCTTCGACGCTCGTCCAGGCATTGTAGAACGCCGGGGCCGCGTTGCGGCCCGGTGCCACCAGCAGGCCGCCACCTCGGTGCACGAAGAACGCCAGAGCGCGCGAGATGGGGGGCGGCAACTGCGAGACGTCGGCCAGGACCACCAGCCGGTACTGCGTGAAGTCCAGAATGTCCCGCACCCCCGTGATGGGAACAACGGTCGGCTCGACCAGGTACCGGCCGAAAGCGGCGCCACCACCGTCGGGCGGCCGGTCCTCTCCCTCGGACGGGGCCAGGGCTATCTCCATGAAGGAGGTGGCCCCCTCCAGCGGCCGGGTCGAGGGCGAGCCGTCCACCAGCAAGACCGGCAGGCGCTCCAGCACGTTCACGACGCGCAGGTCGGCGTCGTCGACAGGCATGTCGTCCGCCGCCAGAAGACGGGCCTCGACGACGTGCGGGCCCGGCGCATCGAACTGCACGTCATACCGGACCCTCTCGGCCGCCTGGGGCGCAATCGGCCCGACCGGCTGCTCGAAGGTCCGTGCCCCGTCAATCGTGAGGCGGACCGCCGACCGGCTGACCGTCTCGGTGCCGCAGTTCATCACCTTCACGTCGATGCCCGCCGGCCGGTCCGTGCCGACGACCCGCCGGGAGAAAGCGATGTCCCCGATGGCCGCGTTGTGGTAGCGGCGCGGCATGGGGAGCACGCGGCAGACCACCTCCGGCGGCGCCGGCAATTGCGCGAAGCTGCCCTCCAGGAACTGCCACCTGGCCTCGTTCTGCACGTCCCAGCCGATGTCCTGCCCGTCGGTGATCAGGACGATCCTCTTGGCCGCGCTGTGTCCCTCCGCCAGCGCACCTGCGGCGACGTCCAGGGCAGCCAGCGGTTCCATGGAGCCGCCGACAGGCTGAAGCGTCGCCAGAGCAGAGGCGACCTGCTCGTGGTCGGAGGTCTGAGCGACCACCGGCGCCCGGGGCGCGGGCCCGGCCAGGATCAGGCTGACCGTATCGCCAGCCTGGCATGAGTCGAGCACAACGGCAGCGTCCTCGACGGCACGCTGGAAGTTCGGACGGCCTTCGACCGTAAGGGTCATGGACATCGAGCCGTCGATGATGATGGCGATGTCCCTCTCGCCGCCGACCGGCGTCCACTGGCTTCCCTGAAAGAGGTATTCCGCGCTGGAGGCGAAGACGGCGACGCCGACCAGCAGCGCGGCCAGCCCCAGGAGCACCGTCCGGACCAGCCGGCGGGCCCACATCACCGCACCCACGGCCGCCAGCACGGCGGCGCTCAGCAGGGCCGGCAGCACGATCGGCCACGGCACGATGGAGCGGGCGGGCACGAACAGCCTGGCCACGGCCATGACCAGCAGCACGATCAGCAGGCAGCGCAGCACCATCAGAAGCAACTCTTCCAGCAGGATGCGGCGTGTGCGGCTGGCCAGGGAGCTGAGCAGGAAACGCATCGCCCCCCACTCCACGGGCCGGGCCTTCCGCCGGTGGAACAGATGGATGAGTATCGGGATGGCGATGGCGGCCAAGCCCAGCAGGACCGCCGGGTTCAAGAAAGTCATTTCGCCAGGCTCTTGCGGTGCGCCAGGTAGTGCGTCAGCGCCGTGTCGAAATCCTCTCTGGTCGACATGGGCACGTAATCGATGCTCATCTGCCCGCAGCCGGTCTCGATGGCACGGATGAAGCGGCGGACCTGGCCCAGGTAGTCGGACCGGATGGCGCGCGCGTCGAACTGCACGCGCCGGCTCGGCAGCTCCAGGTCACGGAACATGGTCTGGCCCTGAAAGGCGAAGGTCAGCTCCTCGTCGGCCATCACGTGCAGCACGATGACCTCGTGCTTGCGGTAGCGGAAATGATGCAGCGCCTTGAGTATCTCTTCGGGGTCATCAAACAGGTCGGAGATGACGACGATGAGGCCCCGCCGGCGGACCCGTTCGGCGATGTCGTGGAAGATCGGGGCCAGGTTCGTTTCCTCCCCCGGCTCGGTACCATTCAGTTCTTCGAGGATGGCGCGCAGGTGGCTGATGACGCCCCGGGCGGGGATGTATCGGCGTATCTCCTGGTCGAAGGTCACCAGGCCGACCGCGTCCTGCTGGTAGATCATCAGGTGGGCGAGGGAGGCCGCCAGATAGCGGGCGTAGTCGAACTTGCTGAGTGGCCGGCCGTCGCGCGTGGCCGCCCGAGTCCCGGTGTAGGCCATCGAGCCGGAGGCATCCACCAGGATCGTCGCGCGCAGATTGCTTTCCTCGATGTACTGCTTGATGTAGTAGCGGTCGGACCGACCGTAGACCCGCCAGTCCAGCGCGCGCGTATCGTCCCCCGGGACGTACTGGCGGTGTTCGGCGAACTCGACGGAAAAGCCCTTGTAGGGGCTCCTGTGCCGCCCGGAGACAAAGCCTTCGACGGTGCCCCGCGCGACCAGCTCCAGCCGGTGGACCTTCGCGAGCGCCTGCGGGTCGAGCAGACGCATGTAGTCCGGCATGTCCGCTCGTGCCGCCATTTCACGCCTCCGGCTCGCCGCTTCAGGGGCTTCCAGGGGTGGTGCCGCGACCGACTGTGCTGACTGCGCCTTTACGTGAGGGCGTCGCTGCCGGACGGCCGCACCTCTTCCAGCAGACGCAGGATGATCTCCTCGGCCCCGATTCCTGCCGCCTCGGCGTTGAACGTCGTCAGTACGCGGTGCCTCAGCACGGGCAGGGCAAGGGCGCGCACGTCTTCGGTCGTGGCATGGTAGCGTCCGTGCAGCACCGCCCTGGCCTTCGCGGCGAGTATAAGGTAGATGCTGGCCCGCGGCCCGGCGCCCCAACTGACCAGTTCCCCGACGAAGTCGAGCGCTTCTTTCTGCCCGGGCCTGGACGCCCGCACAAGGTCCCGCGCGTATTGGAACACGTGCTCCGCAACCGGCACGCGGCGCACCACGTCCTGCAGGTGCAGTATCTCGTCCCCCGTGAGGGCCACCTCCAGGTTGGCCGCGTACGTGCCCGTCTCCCTCTTCATGATGTCGGTCTCTTCCGACGCCGACGGATAATCCACGATGATGTTAAACAGGAAGCGGTCGAGCTGGGCCTCCGGCAGCGGGTAGGTGCCTTCCTGCTCGATGGGATTCTGCGTGGCCAGCACGAAGAACGGCTCGGGCAGGACATAGGTCTCCTCACCCACGGTCACCCGGTGTTCCTGCATCGCTTCCAGGAGGGCGGACTGCGTCTTCGGCGGGGTCCGGTTGATCTCGTCGGCCAGGATCATGTTGCCGAAGATCGGACCCCGAATGAAGCGGAAGACCCGTTTCCCCGTCGTGCGGTCCTCCTCCAGCACGTCCGTGCCCGTGATGTCGGAGGGCATGAGGTCGGGCGTGAACTGGACGCGGCTGAAGGTCAGGTCCAGCACCCGGGCCAGCGTCCGGACCATCAGGGTCTTCGCCAGGCCGGGCACGCCGACTAGCAGCCCGTGGCCGCGGCAGAAGACGGCAATCAGGATCTGCTCGATGACCTGCTGCTGCCCGACGATGGCGCGGGCCATGTGATCGGTCATCTTCTCGTAGGCCGCCCGTAACGCCTTGACCGTCTCCAGGTCGTCTGTGCGCCGCACGTCCCCGGTCGCCTCTCTGCGGGCCTTGGAAGCCGATGGATTCTGTCTCACGCTGTCTCTCCACGCTGCGAGGTCGCGTCTTTCTCAGGTTCCGCCAAACGCACGTCTACGAACGCGGCATGATAGGAAAGGCCGACCGGCAACGCAAACGTCGACTGCCAACGCCAGCCGTCTCTCACGCCTTCTGCATTCGCACGGCGGTGAAGGACCGGCCCGGGAGCTCGATCTTGAACCTGCCGGTGAAGGTCCCCTCCAGCGGTGTGACCGTCATCTCCCAGGTGTCGATGATCTCCACGCGATACTCGTTCTCGCCGGGCGGCTCGAAGGTGTACTCGGCTGGCTGCCGCTCGCCGAAGTAGAACAGGTAGTAGTCGTCTCCCTTGCCGGCGCCCCACATGTCCCAGTGTGGCCGCCAGCGGACGGGGTCGAGGCCCCGGGGCGGGCCGCCTTCCAGGAGCTTCCGCAGGAACGCAATGCGCGCGGGGCTCTCCCCGTGCAGCACGCCTCCCTTGGACCACCAGAGGACGTCCTGCGGGTGCAGGTACGTCTCCCCGTGTCCGACGTAGCCGCCCTTCACCGTGCCGATCCAGAAGCGGCGCACCAGCTCCTGCGCGCTTATGTTTCCCCAGCCATGCTCGATGTTCCCCTCGTAGCAGCACTCGTCGACCACGACAGGCTTGCGGTAGGCGTCGCGCCAGGCCGCCACGTTGTCCGTGCCGCTCTGAATGCTGCAATGGGTCACCCATGGCTTGCCGTGGTCGTAGAACGTGCGGCAGTTGTGCACGGAGCGCAGGTGCTGGTGCGGGTCCTCCTCGCACAGGATGCGGAAGAAGCGATCCCAGTCGGCCATGCTCTTGGTTCCCATGATGTCGTACTCGTTGGCCAGGGACCACCACACGTTGCGGTAGGCGGCCAGGCGTGCGATAACGTAGCGCAGGTAGCGGTCGTCCTCTTCCGCGCTCATGCGATCGAAGCCCCAGTGCCCGCCGTCGTAGGGGTGGAACAGGATGAGGTCCGCCTCGATGCCCAGTCCCATCAACTGCCCCACGCGTTTCTCAAAGTGCCGGAAGAACTCGGGGGCGAACCGTGCGAAGTCCCAGCCCCCATCCGCCCCCCGCTCGAACGGGTAGTAGACGGGCTCGTTCTCGTTGAATGCGTAGCGCTTGGGAAAGACGCACGTGCGCAGCTTGTTGAACGGCGCCTCGCGCAAGGTGGCCAGCGTCTGCTCTTCCAGTTCGTCTCCCTGGTGGACCCAGGCGTAGCACGTCGTGCCGACCTGGTAGTACGGCGTACCGTCCGCGTAGGCGAAGTGATACGTGTCTTCGACGCGGACCGGGCCGTGGTTGCCGGCGCCCGGCGCGACGCAGACGAACGAGCCGGAACGGCCGTCCAGGGCCTCGCAGTTGCTCTGCGTCTCATAGGTCCACTCGCCGGGCACGTCCGGCATGAAGCGAATGCGGTAGAGGCCGTCCCCGTCGTAGAAACCGTTCACGCCGACGTTGCGGTGGCCGTGGCTGAAACGGGCCTGAAACGTTACGTCAACGAAGGGATTGCCGCCGGCCTCCCCCTCAAGCTCCAGCTCGAAGATGCCCCACCGCTCCACCTTGTCCGCCGACGCCTCGGGCATCGCACGTCCTCCCTCACATGGAATGGGCGGCGCCGCCGCCGCCGGCCTCTCACCCGCGGTCCAAGCCCTGGAAGACTTCTGCAGGACCGCTCCGCACGGTATGTCAGCTCTCCAGGAAGCCGACTCCGCGCGCCGCCAGCTCCTCATGGAGCGCGGAGCCCGACAGCTCCGCCGGCGGGATCCCTTCTTTCGCAGCCAGGGCCGCCGCCAGTCCGGCCGCCTGCCCCATGGCCATGCACGTGCCGGTGACCCGATAGGACGCGTGCGCCTCGTGGCTACCCGATATGCATCGCCCGGCCACCAGCAGGTTGCTCACTCCCTCGGGCACGAGGCAGCGGTAGGGGATCTCGTAGGGCTTCATGGCCGCGGCGTGCCGCGAGGGCACGCCGGAGCCGGGCGCCGGCTCGTGAATGTCGACGCCGAACTTGCAGAAGGTGACGGCGTCCTCGAAGCGCCGACCCTCGGACAGGTCGTCCATGCTCAGGCGGTAGCGGCCCCGTACGCGCCGCGTCTCGCGGATGCCGAGCGTCGGCGCGGTGCGGATGAGCCGGATGTTCGCCAGGCCGGGCAGATGGCGCATGACGCGCATCAGTTCATGCACCTGAACGCGCGCGTCCGTCATCCCGCGGGTGAACTCGCGTGGGTCGAGCGGATTCAGCCGATACACGTGCGTGGCCTGCACGACGGCGCTGTCCGAACGCGGCATCAGGATGATGGCCGGGGCGTAGTTGACCCGGCCGAACGGAAGCTCGACGCCGAGGTCGTGCTCGCGAATCGCCTCGACCATCCGGTCGTAGGTCTCCCGTGAGTTGGTCTGCTCGTAGTCGCCCACGCCGTCTATCTCGAACATCAGGGTCATAGGCTGCATCAGGCCGTCCGCCATGCGCCCGAGCTCGTAGCGAACGCCCGCCCGCGCGGCCACGTCGCCGTCCCCGGTGCAGTCCACCACCACGTCCGCCAGGACGGCCGCGCGCCCGGCCTTGCTCTCGACGACGACGCCCCGAACGCGCCCGTCTTCGACGACCGTGTCCGTCGCCAGCACGTGATACCAGAACTCGACGCCGGCGTCGGCCATCATCGCCTCAAGCAGGCGAACCATCGCTTCGACGTCGAATGTCGATCGGTGGGAATGAAGCCGCCAAGCGCCCTCCGACTCGAGGCGCTCGACGATCTCGCCCACAATCCACCCCTTCTTGCGGAACTCGAAGAAGGGGTTGACGAGCCCCGCCGTCCACATGCCGCCCAGCATGGCGTGACGCTCCAGAAGCAGCGTCCGCGCCCCTTCGCGGCCGGCCGCAAGGGCCGCGCCGACGCCGGCAGGTCCGCCGCCCACGACGAGCACGTCCGCCTCCGCCATGACCGACAACCGCCGGGCGGCTTCGCTCACGGCATCACGGTCTTCATCAATTGAGAAGCCGTGGGGCTGCTCGCGCCGGAACTGGCCCTCAGCCTCGCCCATCGGACCTCCCCTACTCGTTGACGAACGTCACGACGCCGAAGTCGGCCGGTCGCCAGGCCGGCGTGATTCCGCCGCCCCAGTTCATGTGCGCGGCCGGACCGCGCCCGTCGTTGTCGTTGAGCTGGACGGAGAAGGCGAACTTGCCCGCGAACGACGGCTGCACGCCGCCAAGCTCCGCCCAGGGGATGCGAATCTCGTATGTGCATCCGCCGTCGTCGCGCCCGATGGCCATCTCGTAGACCGAGGAGTCGCGGAACAGGTGGCCCGTGCGCAGGCCGCCCGAGTAGGCTTCCGGGCGGTAGATCGTGTGCACCCCGCTGCCGCCGCCCGGCACGGCCGAGGAGACGTAGTAGGCAAACGCCTTCTGCGCTGCCTCGGGGCTGCGATTGGTCGGGTCGAAGGCCAGGATGAGGCCATCGCCCTGCGTGACGGTGTCGCCCGTGCCCGCCGTGTGGTGAGCGTCGTCCAGCACGCGCACGGCCACGTAGAGGTTTGCCTCGTCCCACATCAGGTAGCCCACTCCGTTCAGGTTCTCGGCCGTCCACGCGTAAGACTCATCCGCCACAGTGAGCTGGTTCCGGCCTATGATCGGCAAGGGGCACCCGGTGATCCAGTCGTCCAGCTTGCCGTCCATGGTGGGTGGGGCCGGCGTGCGGCAGCACTCGGCGGCGAAGTCAGTCCCCTCGAACGGCGTGACGCGGACGTTGTCGAACAGCGCCCGTCCCTGCCCGATGGCGAGCGGGGAGAAGCCCGCGTCCCTCAGGTTCCCAGGGGTCTGGATTCTGCTGGTATACATCTGCCAGTAAGGATTATCCTCGCCGGTCGTGAAGACCTGCACGTCATAGAGCGACCTTCTGGAGCCGTCCGTCATGTTCAGGTAGACGTTCGAGCCGGCATGCATGTCCCGGTTCCAGACCCAGGCGGTGTAGAGGTAGGTCTGCCCGCCGCGAAGCCGGAGCGTCTGGCCACTCGAGACGTAGTCCTCGGACTGAGTGTACTTCAGGACACGCTTGCCCAGGCCGAGGCCGAGCCCTTCGGAGCCGGCCCACTGGCTGGTGGTGCCGTTGACGCCCCACCCGTCGGGCCCGCTGCCCGCATCGTCGGCGACCTCGAAGCCGCCGTTGCGGACCAGGTTGCCGACCATGCCGGGCGTAATGGCGGCGATGACGAAGGACTTGCCGATCTCGGGCAACTTGTCCCGGGAGAAGGTGAAGACTGCCTCGGCGGCATGGTCCTCCGGCGGCGCGTCAGCCGGAACGACCACGGGGATCGGCAAGGAAAGCTCCTCACCCGGCGCCAGCGAGAACCGGACCTCCCCCGCCGCGGGCCATCCCCG
>Ga0114922_10004397_pt1 | contig 13057 bp, 9 predicted proteins | sample AartaG_FD_100975 | JGI IMG/M metagenome (GOLD analysis project Ga0114922, IMG submission 100975) | Deep subsurface microbial communities from Aarhus Bay to uncover new lineages of life (NeLLi) - Aarhus_00045 metaG | ecosystem: Environmental > Aquatic > Marine > Oceanic > Sediment | place: Aarhus... | reverse complement strand
TCCCCGGTGCTGACGTACCAGACGATATCGCTGTTCGACAGCGGCCGGAATGCCACCTTCGTACGTTCCCAGCCAATGAGCCGCCGGGCACCGCGGACGAGGGCGAGCCCCGTGTAGACGCTCTGCCAGCGCCCGCTGAGCCGCGCCAGCATTTGCCGGGCGTGGTCGGCATCGCGCGGCTTGCCCATGACTTCGCCATCGCAGACGACGATTGTGTCGGCCCCGAGGACCATGCCTCGTTCCCGCCGTGCTACGCACTCAGCCTTCGCCAGAGCGGCGCGCCGGACGAGGTCGGCGGGCCGGCCGCGCGTCGCCTGCGGCGGCTCGGCCTGGACCTCGGGCACGACCACCCTGAACTCTATTCCCGCGGCGTGGAGCAAATCCTGGCGCCGCGGCGACCGAGAGCCGAGGATGAGCATGGTCAGAGCTGCCCGAGGGCAAGCCGCAGGCGACGCCGCCCCGGCATCTGGGCATACTTCCGCGCCGGGCCTCGGCGCCGACCCATCGGAAGCTGGGCGGAGACACCGAGCTGGTCGAAGACATAGCCGAACCCGTAGTCTATGACGAGAACCGAGAGGATCTCGCGAACGCGACGGAGGTTGCGCAGTCCCAGTCCCAGGTTCATCGGCCAGCCAGAGGGCGCGAAGCTCAGCCTCCCTGCTCCTGCTTGAGTCGCTCCTCGATCGCCGCCACACGCCGTTCCAGATCCTCGACGCTGGGCCGGCGAGCGAGGTCGGCCCTGTTCACGACGCGCTCCGCGACCTCTGCCACGAAGGTCTCCATCTTCTCCTTCTGCCCCCGGCCCTTCTCGAGCATCTGGTCCACCAGCTTCTTGCCTTCGTCGCGAGTCACGGCGCCCCGCTTGACGAGATCGTCGACCAACTTGCTGGCGGCCTCCTTGGTGAGGAGTGCAGCGCCGAGGCCCAGCTCGATGGTCTTCTCCAGGAGCTCACGCCACGATGTGATCTTCGACTGGTCGGCCATCAGGTTCCAACCTCCTGTTGCGGCGGAGTATACTCAGGTTCCGACCACGGCCACGTCGCCACCACAGAACTGACACCGTCCGTCCTTCACGGAGAGGCGCATGACGGTGAAGCCCCGACGCTCGATAACGACCTCTCCGCAGCTCGGGCAGAGAGTGTTCTCGCCGTCGCCCGCCCAGACGTTGCCGATGTAGACGTAGTGCAGCTTCTCCATGGCGATCCGGCGGGCGCGGATGAGCGTCTCGACAGGGGTGGGCGGCTCGGTGAGCTTGTGGTCGGGATGATAGCGAGAGAAATGGAGCGGCACATCCGGCCCGAGAGCGGCCACCCAGTCCACGAGCGCCCGGATGTCCTCGTCCCTGTCATTCCAGTTGGGGATGACGAGGTTGGTGAGCTCGACGAGGCAGCCGGCCTCTATGGCGATCTCGGCCGTTCGGCGAGGCGGCTGGGCGGTTCCCCGGCACAGCTCGCGGTAGAAGTTGTCGTTCATCGCCTTGATATCGATGTTCATGGCGTCTATGTAGGGGAGCAGCTCGCGCAGCGGTTCTTCGTTGATGTAACCGTTCGTAACGAGCACGTTCTTGAGCCCGGCCTCCTTGGCTAACTGTGCGGTCTCAAGTACGAACTCGTACCAGATGAACGGCTCGTTGTAGGTATAGGAGATGCCAAGGCTGTCGGGCTCGCGCTGGGCTGTCTGAACGGCATCCAGCGCGGTCATGCGGCGAGTGCCGGCATTGCCCTGAGAGATAGACCAGTTCTGGCAGAAGGCACAGGCGAGGTTGCACCCCACGGTGCCAAGCGAGAGGATGGGGGAGCCGGGGTGAAAGTGGAAGAGAGGCTTCTTCTCGATGGGGTCCCAGTTTGCCGCGGACACGCGCTCGTAGTTGAGGGTTCGCAGGACGCCGGCGACGTTCTGGCGGACGCGGCAGAAGCCAGTCCGGCCTTCGGCAATGCGGCACCCGTGGGGGCAGAGCAGACAGTGGACTCGCCCATCCTCCCCCTGTTCCCAGTAGCGCGCCTCTTTCAGTGCCATGTGGGCCATCGAGCATCACCCGGCGGCCATTGTATCTCTGTTCAGAGCATTGGGCAAGACGAAGGCGAGGGCGAGGTGTGAGGGAGAACGCCGGATATGGACTAGGACGCTGGGGCCGATGCGGTCTGTCTCCGGGTTCTGAAGAGTGCCCTAGCCCTCCACGGGGGTGTCGCCGAGGCCGAGGTAGGCGAGGGATCCTACCCCGTACAGCAGCGCGAGGGCTGCTGCGACGATCCCGGAGTCGTTGAGAAGACATGCCGCGCCGGCGCCGGCGACGCACGCTACGACCATGGGCACAAGCCAGTCGCGGGTGCGGGCCGCGGCGAGCAGGCGCGGGGGCTGTGCGACGATGGCCACCAGGAGGACAGCTATTGCCGCGAGGGCCAGGTCGCTCCAGAGGGAGACGCGCACGAGGAGCCAGTTCATGGAGACCTTGCGGGCGACGAGCTGGGCTGCGGGCTGCCAGCCGTCGTGGCGCACGGCGGCGACGAGGCGCCCAATGTGGGAGGCCTCCGGCCCCCGTCCAACGAGGTCAAGGGTGACGGCCGCGCCCAGCAGGCCGAGTGCGACTAGAATGCCTGCGACGACCTCGGGAAGGCCGATGCGGTCGCGCCAGAGGTAGAGGGCAAGCACGGCCGCGGCGATGACGCAGCCAAGGCCCATGCCGAGGTTGGCGCCGAACCGAGGCAGGCCGACGAGGGCGGCGACGGCAAGCACCCCGAGGCCGATGAAGACGCGCTCGCCGGCTCCGCAGCGGGAGCGGGGGGAGAGCAGCGCGCCGGCAGCCACGACGCTGGCGCCCAGGAGGACTCCGGCGTATTCGTTTCCGATGCCGTAGAATCGCGCTCCCGCTCCGGGCGAGTAGCTGAGGGGCGACCAGTAGAGCATCCACTGACCGCGAATCAGGTCGTAGATGATGAGACCAACGACGAGCAGGGCGGGGATCGCGTGGCCGGACCGGCCCCCGGTGAACCACGCGCCCACGAGGGCTATTGCGGCCGATAGGGCGAGGACTGCGGCGATGAGCTCAGTGGCGGAGAGCGGACGGAGGGAGGCGAGGAGCATGGCGGGCGGCGCGGCGAGCGCCAGGAGGATCAGGGCGCGCGCAAGAGCGCGAGTCCAGCCGGGAGCCCGATCGCGCAGCAGGAGCAGGAAAGCGGAGAGCCAGAGGGCCACAGAGCCTAGGATCGGCAGCCAGCGGAAGGCGTGCCGCCGAACGGCGTCTGCGACGTCGTGACGGGCCAGGTCGCTGTGCAAGATGGCCAGGGCTGCCTTGGCTGGCTCGCGAGTCATGGGGCGACCGAGAGCCTGCGGAGGCGCTTCGAGGCCGAAGTACTCGAGGACCGTTGGCGCCACATCGGTGTTCACTACGATGCCCGTGCGACGAGTGGAGGGCGAGGTGAGGAGCCCAGCAGGCGCGCCGGCCGCCGTGAAGATGACGGGCGTGAGGGCCGCGAAGTCTTCGCCGACTTCACGCGCCCGTACGTTGGGCGTCAGGATGAGGACTGCCCACTCGTCGAGTCGGATCGAGGAGAGGATGCGCCCGAGGAGCCGGTCGGCGCGCTGGAGGGCTCGGCGGCGGGCGGCGCGAGCCGCGGTCGGCGGCATGCGTTGGGCGTACTCCGCAGCGCGGGAGGTCTCGCCGAGGTCCAACACGACGACATCGGCGGAGGCGGCGGCTGTCCGGAAGGCGTCGAGCAACCGCGGCTCGTCCGTCGTTCGGCCGTAGGGGACGGAGGCGTCTCGGCGGGCCAGGCGCGCGCCGACCGCGCCGCGCTCGACCAAGCCCTGCCCGTCCATCGCGATGGCGGCGGCTTCCCGATGGACTGATCGCACAGTGTCCGCGTTTCCGACACAGGCGACGTGGAGACCGGATCGCCGGAGCGTCCCGCCGAGCAGGCCGAGCTGGAGGGGATAGAGGGCATCGAGGTTGGCGCGGAGCAGCTCTCCGATGCCGAGGTGGACGATCGCGTTGTCGCCGGTCGGCCATCCGGTGTAGGAGCGGAAGAGCCGGGCGGCTCTGGCGCCCTGCCGCGCCTCGGTGGCATCGAAGGCGTAGCCTTCGATGCTTGCCTCTGCCTCCAAAGCTCTGACAGAACAGGCGCGCGAGCCGGCGCCGATGGTAAGGTATCCGCCGCCGTATCCGCGTGCGGTGCGCACGCACATCATTCCCACCGCGCCGGTCTGTGCGAGGTCCCGGATGACGGGGGCTTCGACGTCCTCGTCGAGAAGGTCGTGCCAGGTTACATAGTCAACGACGGCTACGAGGAGCTTCCTCTCGGCCGCCCAGGTCTGAGAGCTCAGAGCACTAAGGGCCAGCAACACGCAGAGAGCGGCCGTCGAGATCCGAGTCATGGCCGGTCACCTCCGGTCTCTATTTCCTCGCGCAAGAGGTCGGCGTAGACGACCTTGGTTCGCTGCAATATCTGCCGTACGTCGAAGTGTGCGGCGGCGCGGCGGCGGCCGCGCTCGCCCAGGTCGCGGGCGCGATCGGGGGATGCGAGCAGCTCCTCGATTGCGCTCGCAAGCGCGCCTGGGTCGCCGGGTTCGACGAGGATTCCAGTCTCGGCGTCGGCGACGACCTCGGGAACGCCGCCGACGGAGGTCGCAACCACCGGCTTGCCGAGTGACATGGCCTCCATGGCCGCGAGAGAGGATCCTTCGGAGGTCGAGGCCACGACGAGCATGTCGAGGGCGGCGGTGAGGTCCCGCGGGCAGTCCACTTCTCCGAGGAGGTGAAGCCGATCTTGGAGCGCGAGCTCTCGGCGAAGGGCCAGGGCCTCTTCCTTGAGCGGGCCCTCGCCAGCGAGCACGAAGTGGGCACTGGGGAATCCGTCGGCGGCTGTGCGAGCGGCCCGTATGAAGTCGGCAATGCCCTTCTGGGGGGCGAGCCGTGCGAGCATCCCGACGAGCGGGGCATCCACCGGGAGGGCGAGGTCCTTGCGCGTCTCGTCGGGCTGGCGCGCTGGACTCGCGTGGGTATCCACGCCGTTGGGAATGGTGACGCACTTGTCGGCGACCTCGGGCCGGACCGCGATGAGGTCGCGGCGCAGCGCTTCCGAGACGGTGATGATGCGGCTCGCGCGGCGGCAGGTACGCGCCATGGCCCAGCGATGCTGTCGGCTGTGCGGCTGCATCCCGTCGGCATCGGGTGGGTAGTTGTGAACCGTCGCCACCATGCGCCCGGTGGGGACCAGAGGCATAGCGAGGGCCCCGACGATGCCTGCAGCGAAGGAATGCGTATGGACGATCTGGGCCCGGAGGTCGGAGCCGGCGCGAGCGACCTGGACGGCCGCCAGCGCCGCGCGGGGCGGCCCCCCGCGAGGGGAGATGGCAATCCCGCAGACCGGCAGGTTTCGGTCTCCCGCCGCGCGCGCCACCGGACCTTCGGGGTCACAGGCGACGCCGACTGCGTAGTTGCTGCGGCAGAGATCGGCGAGCAAGGTGATGACGTGCTGCGCGAGCCCGCCCCGGGCCTCGGGGCAGACCAGCAGCACCCTCGCGGGATGCGCGGAGGCTTCGTTAATCGCAGGTGCGACCGCTTCCACGGACTCCCCCGCCCTAGCTGCGTTCGCTCGTCACCTCAGCGTCGTACTCGGCGACCTCCCGCCTCCAGGCGGCCGCTATCGGCACCTGCGACCGCGCGCAGTGATAGTCCCACACCGCCCCGAACGGAAGGGCCTTGAGCTCCTCGAAAAGCGCCAGGCGACCAAATGCGTCGCCCGCCTCCTCAATCTCCTTCAGGCGTTCGTTGGGCTGAAGCAGGGCCAGCAGCAGCGCCTGCAAGGCGGCCCTCGCTCCAATCACCCAGCCTCCGACCCGGTTGAGGCTGGCATCGAAGAAGTCCAGCGCAAGATGGACGCGGTCGAGCGCGCTGCCCCGGACTATCTCCTCCATGAGCGCCCTGACGTCGTCACTTAATATAACCACATGATCGCTGTCCCATCGCACGCCGCGGCTTAGGTGGAGCAGCACCTCCTCGGAGAATGTGAGGATCGCGGATACCTTGTCGGCGATGGACTCAGTGGGATGGAAGTGGCCGAGGTCGAGGCAGACGAGCTTGCCATGCTCTAGGGCATAGGCGAGGTAGAACTCGTGCGAGCCGACGACAAAGGACTCGCTGCCGATCCCGAAGAGCTTGCTTTCGAGGGCATCCTTCATCTCATTGGGTGGGTAGTCGGTCGCGTAGATCTCGTCGAGGGCGTCTCTCAACAGGCGGCGGTGGCCCCACCGGTCGACCGGGGTGTCCTTCGAGCCATCGGGGATCCAGAGGTTATGCAGGCAGGGGCTTTCGAGCTCCCGGCCCATGAAGGCGCCTACGGCGCGGCAGCGCTCGACGTGCTCGATCCAGAACGCGCGGACGGCGTCGTCTTTGCTGCTGAGGGTGAAGCCCGAGTCGGCCTTCGGATGCGAGAAGCAGGTGGCGTTGAAGTCGAGCTTGAGGCCGCGGTCGCGCGCCCACTGCACCCACCCGCGGTAGTGATCCACCTCGATCTCATCGCGGTCCACTCGCCGGCCCCCGAACTCCCCGTAGCTCGCGTGCAGGTTGAGCCGGTGTCGGCCCGGGATGAGGGAGAACGCCTTGTCGAGATCGCAGCGCAGCTCCTCGACGGTCCGCGCTTTTCCCGGGTGCCCGCCGGTGACCTGTATGCCGCCGCCGGCGAGGTGGGCGTCGGGCCGCTCGAATCCGCCGATGTCATCGCCCTGCCAGCAGTGCAGGGCGAGGGGGACGCTCTCGAGCCTGCTCAGCGCGCGCTCGGTGTCCACGCCGATGTCGCCGTAGCGCTCGCGTGCCAGCCGATAAGCTTTCTCGATCTCGCCTGTCCCCACGCTCAGCACCTCCTATTGGTTTACGGCCCCCTCGTGGAGCTCCTGGAACCGCGCGTACGCAGCGTCCCAGTCGCCTGTCTGGTCCGGCTCGTGCTCCCTGACCGGGAAAGATTCTCTGACGACGGCGCGGATGTCGGCGAAGGAGGCGATGTCGCCCAGCGCGAGGGCCTGTACGAGCAGGTTGCCAACGGCCGTCGCCTCAGTCGGGCCGGCGATCACGGGGATTCCGACGGCATCGGCAGTGAGCTGGCAGAGCAGTTCGTTGCGGGCTCCTCCGCCGAAAACGTGGAGCCGGTTCACCGGGTGTGGGTACACCTGCCGGACCTGATCGAGAACCAGACGGTATTTGAGGGCGAGGCTCTCGAAGATACACCTGGTGAAGTGGGCCGGGGTCTCGGGCTCGCGCTGGCCCGTCCGACGGCAGAAGACGCGGATGGCCTCCGGCATGTCGGGAGGACTCAGGAAGTCCGGATGGTCGGGCTCGATGAGCGCGGCGAAGGGAGCGGCCGATTGGGCGAGCTCGGTGAGATCTCCATAGGTGTACGAGCGCTCGCCCTGCCAGGCCTGGCGGCACTGCCGAAGGAGCCAGAGGCCCATGATGTTCTTCAGCACGCGGAAGGTGCCGCCGACGCCGCCTTCGTTTGTGAAGTTGAGGTCGCGGGACCGCTCGGTGATGATCGGCTCGGCGCTCTCGACGCCCATGAGCGACCACGTTCCGGAGCTGATGTAGGCCCAGTCGCGGCCTTGAGCAGGGGCCGCGGCGACGGCGGCCGCGGTATCGTGGCTGGCGGTGGCCACCACTGGCACGCGCGCGAGGCCGGTCTCGCGGGACGCCTCGTCATCCAGGGTGCCGATGACAGTGCCGGGCGGGACGATGTCCTGCATGATGTCGGGCGAGACTCCGAGCGCGTCGAGAAGCTCGACCTCCCAGCCTGCCTTCACCGGGTTGTAGAGCTGTGAGGTGGTTGCGAACGTGAACTCGGTCTGCTTCTCTCCGGTGAGCAGGTAGTTGAACAGGTCGGGCATGAAGAGCAAATCGGCGGCGGCGGCGAGCAACGGCGAACCATCTCGGACCATTGCGAAGAGCTGGAAGAGGCTGTTGAGGGGAAGGAACTGGATGCCGGTGAGCTCGTAGATGCGCTCGCGCGGGACCCGCTGGAAGAACTGCGCCATCGCGCCGTGCGTGCGCGAGTCGCGGTAGGCATAGGGAAAGCCCAGGAGGGAGCCGTCGGAGGCGAGCAGGCCGAAGTCTACACCCCAGGTGTCCACGGCGATGCTCTCGGGCTGGGGCGTCACCTCGGAGGCGCAAATCGTCATCGCCCTCTTCATCTCCTGAAAGAGCTGGACTATGTCCCAATGGAGGTGGCCCCGAAGGCTGGCCATGGCGTTGGGGAACCGGTGCAGCTCTCTGATGTCGAGGCGACCGTCGCGCAGGGAGCCGAGCATCGCGCGCCCGCTCTCGGCACCGAGGTCAAAGGCGAGAAAGAGACGCCCGCCCATCACGTTCGCCTCATCGCACCATCACCTGGCCGCTGTCGGACACGATAGTCTGTCCGGTGATAGTGCGGGCCTTGTCGGAGCAGAGAAAGGTCACGGCGTCGGCAACATCCTGTCCGGTGATCCGGCGTTTCAGCGCCGTCATGTTGACATAGTAAGGTATGACCTCGTCGGGCTTGATGCCGTGCTTCTCTGCGCACATCTTGATGTAGCCGGGGTTCCAGATCTTCGAGCCCTCGAAGACGTTTCCCGGGGCCACGGAGTTCACCCTGATGCCGTGCGGGCCGAGCTCCAGCGCCCAGCCGCGGGCCATGTGCAGCTCGCCGGCCTTCGTCGCGTTGTAGGGGGTGTTGCTCTTGCTGGCCTCCAGGCCCGACTTGGAGCTTATGTTGATGATGCTGCCGCCCATGCCTTGCTCGATCATGAGGCGGGCGGCCTCCCTCGCCATGAGGAAGTAGCCGGTGAGGTTGACGTCCAGCGCTGCCCGCCACTCCGCGAGTGGCAGGTCCACGAGGGAATGCGCGGGCGCGATGCCGGCGGCGTTGACGAGGATGTCCACTCCGCCCCAGAGGCGGCGGATGGCTCGAAGCGCTGCCTCCACGTTGCGCTCCGCCGTCACGTCGCAGACCACAACCGTCGAGGATGCTCCAGGCGCCGCTTCGCGGAGCATGTTCGCGGTCTCTCCCGCGGCCTCTCGGTCAACGTCGGCGAGCGCGACCGAGGCGCCCGCGCGGCCGAGGCCGATGGCGATGCTCCTCCCCAGGCCGCTGGCCGCTCCCGTCACGACCGCGATGCGCCCCGCCAGTTCCCCTCCTTCGGAACCGACGGCGACCTGCCGGCGATATCTCTCGCCCTCCCACCGCATTATGAACTGGCGCTCGGCCTTGGGCAGGGATCTAATGCCGCCCACATCGACGGCGTGCCCGCGGATGAGAAACGAAGCCGTCGTCACCTCCCTCACGATGGGTATGGTGCGATCGCTGCCGGCCGCGAAGAGCCCGAGCCCCTCCACGAGGAAGGCCGCCGAGGGCCGTTCGCCCCTGCGTATCTGAGCTTCGATCTTTCGGGCCACTGCGGTCGCCGCAGAGGCACTCAGCCACATTGCGGAGTTGCCCACGTAGGCCAGCTCATCCGGCGTCAGCGGCGCCGAGGAGGCAAGCTGTCTGGCGTCCGGCCTGGCCATGAGACCTGCGATGGCGCGGTCGATAAAGTGTTTCACTGCGAGGCGCCGGCCGGTCGTCTCCCACAGAGCCCGGCGGATGGACGTCTGAGCCGCGGCGACTGCGTCGGCGTTGGGCCGCCTCACGCTGCGAATACGCGGCTGCGTGAGGCCGCTTTGGCAGAGCCCGATGACTCTGCTGACCTCCCGCACCACTCTGGCGGCAGTGTCGGCCGTCACCAAGAGCCCGTGGTTCTGAAGGAACAGGACGCCGGGGATTTGGCCGTGACGCCTAGCATAGGCGGCCACCAGGCGCGCGACCTTGGCACCGAGCATGTATCCGGGCCTAGTATAGGGGACCCATACCGGGGGCAGATCGTCGTCCCCGAAGAGCTTCTCGAGCTGTGCCTTGCCGTTCTTGGCGCAGACGTAGGCGCCTACGGCGACAGGGTGAAGGTGGACGACGCAGCGGCCGAGCAGCGCGTGCAGATGTGACTCGACGGAGGGCCGGGCACCGCCGGGCGCGCCGTCGGCCACCGAATCTTGCAGGCGGCGCACGACCTCGGCCTCTCGCTCGGCTTCAGCCATCTTGCGGAGATCGGGGGCGTCGAGGATGGCGCGAACCGAAGCGACTGCGAGCTTCCGCCAGCCGCGGCGCTCGCCGATGTCCTTGATCGGAACGCCGCTGGCCTTAATGTACATGTGCTTGCCGTCCGCCGTCTTCACGGAGGTATTGCCGCCTCCACCCTGCACGAAGCTCGCTTTTCCGCCGACGGACTTCGAGATGCGAATGAGATCGGCAAGCGCGGGGGCCGATTTTGTGTCTTTGCCGTTCATAGCTTCCCATCTACGGCCGCGCAAGTCTGTCGGAGCGCATCCTCCGCCTTCCGGTTCCAGCGGCCTTCGTGCAGCCGGCGCGCGACCGTCGGAAGCCGAGCTGCCAGCCCGTCCAACGTCACCAACTCCAGCGATTTGCACCACGGGTAGACGATGACCTTCCCGGGTATTTCTCTCCTCTCGATAGACCGGATGCCCTCTGTGGCGCCGCCCAGGCCGCTGATGGCGGCCACTGAGAGATCGGTGTCAAGCTCTCCGCTCTCGGCTTTGGCCAGCACGGACCTCATGTCATCCAGAGCGGAGCCGCTGGTGCCGAGGAGGTAGAGCTGCTTCTCGATATAGGTGTCGAGGTCGAGCTGGCCCGTCACATCGGTGGGAATCCCCGCGAAGATGTTGATGATGGCGTTGGCATCGGCCACCCCGATGGCTCGCGCAACGAGCTCGGGAGCGGGGACGAGGAGCACGACATAGTCGAACGGTCCCTCGGCCTCGCTGTCCGCGGGGTCCAAAGCATCAAACGCAAGCCCGTTCCGCTCGGCCAACGGCGCCGCGACCCGCTGGAGAGAAGCAAGCCGCCGGGGATCGAGGTCGGCGGCGTGGACCTGGATGTTGGAGACGCCTCGGCAGAGGGAACGGACGACGTGCATCATACCCATCGGCCCGCCGGCGCCCACGACATGTATTCTGTCACCGCTGCGAATCTCCCCAGAGGCCGGTATCGCGTGCATGGAGGCTGCTGGGTCAGATCCGACTGTGCCGACGATCCTGATGCCGCTGTAGTGCACGCGGCCGACCGGAACTGCAACGGGTCGCCCGAATCGCCCGCCACAGAGGGCGATGTTGACGAGCCCGTGAGGAGCTGCTTTCGGCAGCACGGATTCGAGTGTGTCGGCATTGGCCCCGAAGTACACTAGGTCGTCGAAGCTGGTACTCGGGAGCTGCTCGACAGCGGCGGCTCGGGTCAGTGCGATGCCGAGATTGTCCGGCACAGCCGCGGGGCCGACACACACCAGCTCGCCCGGAGCGCCCGAGGCTGCAAGGAGGTTGCCGATGGCGGTTTGACGCAGGCCGGGCTCGACAATCACGAGCATCCGACCGCCAGACTTCAGCGTCTGCCGCTGCTTCTCCGCGTAGGCGTCTTCGACGCAGGCCCAGGGCTCGACAAGCGCGAGGGCGGAGGCGGACATGGCCTCGGAAGCGGGAAGGAGCATCAATTCACCGCCTGGTGAAGTAATGGCCCTCTGGTCGAGAAGGACGTACTCCTGAAGCGCTCCTTCGAAGTTGTAGCCGAAGGCGGCGTTGGCCTTGGCGGTGTGGAGCCAGCGGTAGTCAGTCTCCACGACATACCGCTCTCCGGGCCGCAGCGCGGGGACCTGTTCGCCGACCGCGGCAATTCGCACGGCGGCCTCGTGCCCGCACACGGTGGCCCGACCGCCGGGGACGTAACTTGGAATCTGCGCGAGCGTCTCCCGATCGAGCCCTGAGGTGATCTCAGATTTGCGCGGGTGGTCTGCGAACTGCTTGACCAGCTTGAGGTCGGAGAAGCAGAGGCCCACGGCATCCACGCGGCAGAGGATCTGGTGAGGGCCGGGCAGCGGGACCGGCTTCTCAGTGACGAGGCGGAGCCGGTCCGGCCCCACTAGCTGCACCGCATGTTGTGTTTGCGGGATTCGGTCGCACATGCCAGCATCCAGAAGCCCGGTCAAGCCTCTGTCCTTTTCAGAACCGCCTCCGGCGCGGCCTCCGGGCCCAGGCCTGCCAGGCAGTCCTCTGTGTCGGGCCGCAGACGGACTCCGAGCGCCTCGAAGAACCCGCTGCGGCTCTCTCTGTCCGGAAAGTGGTTCCGCGCCCACTCGCTGGTGTATCCGAGGCCTGAGAAGCGCTGAAGGACTGAGTGCGCATATACGATATGCGCACCCTTGAGGAAAATCGGAGCCAGAGGCGAGAGCTCATCGCTGTCGAGATCATCCACAAGCTTCTGGCCCGGCCTGTTCATCTCGGTCCCTGCCACAACTATCAGGTGCAGTCGCTCGGCGATGTCCACAACCTGGTAGAGGTTGTCGAGCTTGACGTCACGTGCGCCGGGCGTGTAGCTGCGGTCGGGAATGACGTTGACGGCGCAGACGCCGCTGTCTATCTCGACGCGAAGCAGCTCCTCGATTCTGCGCTCGCCCTCGGAAGTTCCGTCGAGCCAGGTGTGGGTAGGGATGCCGCCGGCCGCGAGAATGAACCGGTTGGTGTCCTCGAGCCTGGGGAAGGAGCCGGCGTCCGGCTGCACATACCCAACGCCGCCTTGCTTCATCGTCTTCGCGCGTATGAGCTGTTGGAGCCGAGTGCCGTCGGGGAGGTCCAGTTCGCCGGCATCGATGCAGAGCTTGCGGCTCCAGAACGCGGCAAGCTCTGCATCAGCGGGAAGCACGTGCCGGGCCTTGCGAGCGTAGGCAAGGCAGATGTGGCGCTCGGTTGCGTTGCCGGAGGGGGTGAGGGGAAGCACGTCAGCGTCGTAGTCCAGGACGACGGGGTCGAGATAGGCATTGACGCGGGCCAGGAGGTCGCGGTTCCGCTGCGATGAGGTGCGTCGCAGGCGCGACAGGAAACTCTGGAGCGGGGGAGCGAGATCGGCCGAGGGGAATCCAACGCCCATGTGATAGGAGATGCCGGGCTCGCCGGGCGAGTTGATGACGTGATCGGCGAACTCGGGCACGAAGACCCGAGTCT
>Ga0114922_10004396_pt1 | contig 13058 bp, 16 predicted proteins | sample AartaG_FD_100975 | JGI IMG/M metagenome (GOLD analysis project Ga0114922, IMG submission 100975) | Deep subsurface microbial communities from Aarhus Bay to uncover new lineages of life (NeLLi) - Aarhus_00045 metaG | ecosystem: Environmental > Aquatic > Marine > Oceanic > Sediment | place... | reverse complement strand
GGCGGGCGTAGGGGCGGCCCGCCCTGGCGCGACACCAGAATAATAATCGGTGCCATATAAAAACCCGGTCTGGGCCAGGGGTTTACCCCGCCCTCTTGGATGACTCCAATACTCCATCACTCCCCGTGAATGGAATAGATAGATCGCTACGAGAAGAAACTATGATTTCAATAAGTTGTAGAAATTCCGAAAAGTCTATTCAGGAACGAAACCATCAACATTAGGTCTTCACGCTTTGCTACAGCTTCCAACGGCTGCGGGAGACCACCTTCTTCAATTTCTTTTGCCCGATCCAGAGCTTCCTGTTCGTCTCCAGGTCGTGGATCTCGAGATTCACCTGGTAGAGGATCACGTACTGACCCCTTATCTGGTCCCGAACCGAGTTTAGCGTTCCCTTGAGCATAAAGTCGGCCCCGAGCTCGCGTCCCATTTCCCTTGCTGTCTCCGCTGAGGTGAACCCTAACTGCATGTCAGCCCGCTCCTCCCTTAGCTCTCTTCTCTCGTCACGGGAGGCAACGAAGTCCACTAGCCCGGAATTGATGAGCGCCCGTTCCAGATCCTTCACAAAGACCCGCGTGTCTATGTGCTCGTCCGAGCGGTTGAGCACTGTGCCCACAATCACCACGGGCTTCCTTCCTTTGCGGGACTGGAACACAGCCAGCCAGGGCTTGTTGAGGCAGTCTTTAATCATCTCGCTGGCCACCATCCGGGAGTCGGAGTCATTCCAGCGGCCGGAGAGATCTATAGTCTCTTCCACCGCAGTGCGCCGGACCTTAGGGGCGGAACTACACCCTACCGCAAGCGCCAGGACCACCAGAAGCAAGAAGGCTAATCTAACGTTTCCTCTCATCGTGTAGACTCCTTTCTTTAAGGGTTTTTGAATTCGAATTTGGTTCTTCATTAAACTACAAATCTGCCTTTGCAGTCAAGGACGGATGTTCGTGTTTTGAATGGAAAGGGCATGGCAAGATATCCCTGTTTCGGGACAATATCTACCATTTCCGGATGGACACCAGTTAAGAAATCTCTTGCCACAAGGGTGTGATTTTTGTTATTAGACCAATATTTTAGTGCTTGAAAATAGGGCTCTCCGGCCCATCTGTTTGAACCCGGCATTTACCCGGGTCTTCGGGTGGGCTCCCGAGGAGATCTTGGGCAGGAAAATCGATTTTGTTCCTGATGAGAACTGGCCTGAGACGGAGATGTGGGAGATGATTCCATGAAAAGCTATCGAAAAGAGCTATGGTTTGAGGTGCCAACCCGGCGCGCCTTTATCAATATTACCCCGCAGGTTGAAGAATGCCTCAGAGAAAGTGGCGTCAAAGAGGGGCTTGTGCTTGTAAATGCCATGCACATAACGGCTTCTGTGTTTATAAACGACGATGAATCCGGACTTCACCACGATTACGACGTCTGGCTGGAGAAGTTGGCACCCCATGCGCCTGTTTCACAATATCGGCATAACGTGGGCGAGGACAATGCAGATGCCCACATGAAAAGGCAGATTATGGGCCGTGAAGTGGTCGTTGCTGTGACGGAGGCAAGGCTCGATTTCGGTACATGGGAACAGATCTTTTATGGCGAGTTTGATGGTCGAAGGAAAAAGAGGGTACTGGTCAAAATCGTTGGTGAATGAAGAACGCAACCTTAGAACAGCCCTCAGGCTGGACCCAGGCTTCAAGGAAGCCAGGGAAGTCTTGAACGCCACAGAGATAGGCCTTGCTTCGGAATAGTGAACACGTTATCTGGATAGAATCGCGCAACGATTCTATGACTTGTGCAACAGGGGGGTGCCATGCAAGAATACAAAATTTATCCGCTGGTGGTTGGGGCCAACGAAACAGACCAGGGGATCATGACCTATCTTCGGGATTACGGACAAAGGATCTGGATTCCTATCTATGTCTTTTATCTGAAAGGCGGTGACAAGAATATTCTTGTGGACACAGGGCTCGAACAGTTTGTAGTGCCCGATGACCTGGGAAAAACTTATGGTTTTGATGTCCTGGAATTTGAGGAGGCCCTTGCTACCGTAGGACTCAAGCCCGAGGAGATAGATGTGATTATTCACACCCATCTCCACAATGATCACTGCGAAAACGATTACAAATGCCATCGTGCCAAGGTGTATGTTCAAAAGGCGGAGATGGACTTCTTCAGAAACCCACACCCGATCGACCACAGGTATTACCCGGATGTGCTGGACGGAGTCGATGTGGTTGAGGTGGAGGGGGATGCGAATATCCTTGACGGGATTGATGTGATCTTCAGCCCAGGGCATACTGTTGGGGGCCAGTCAGTGTCCATCAATACCTCAAAAGGGAAGGCAATTATCACCGGGTTTTGCTGTAACGACAAGAACTTTCCGGCCACCGGGCCGGCTATTGCTCCGGGGGTCCACATCAATGTCATGGAGGCCTACGATAGCATCCAAAAGATCAAGGAGATGGCTGAAATCCTGATTCCCCTTCATGACCTTTCAATCGGGAAGATGAAAACCATCCCCTAATCAGCAGGTCAAATGAAAGCCAGCGATAAGCTTCTTGCCATCCTGGAAGAGTCGATTGTACGTATCGCACGCTGATTCGGTTTTTTCGATCAGGACCTTGATACCCCGTTTTTGGAAGGCAGACTTCACTGCTTCAGATACTCGCATGAGCCCGGAAGCTCCGGTGCCGAATATGCAAATCTCAGCGTCTGTATCGAGCAGATCCTCCACATCGCTTAGCTCTACACGGTGACCAGTCGAGCGCCACCAGTCCGGCACCACTCTCTCGCCAATGAGCTTGATGTCCTTCCGGTAGGATTTGCCATCGATTTCAATGTAGCCAAAGTGGTATGATTGAATCTTCATTGTTCGTTACCCGTTATGCCCGTTGAGCCGGTTTGGCCGGTTTGGCCGGTTGAGCCCGTTGAGCCGGTTGACGGGCTCAACCGGCTCAACGGGCTCAACCAACTCTTACATATTGTAAACCCTCTCGTCATAAAGAGTGATCCAGTTGTTCTTTAAGACCTTAACTGCTTCCTCGGTGTTATCAACCTCCAGGATCAGAATCGGATCCCGGGTTTCAAGGCAAGAATAAATATGGAGAATGTTGATGTTCGCCGAGTGTAATAACTTTAGGATTGCATTCAATCCGCCCGGGTGATCCGGAACCCTGGCAGCAACAACATCCATGGTCTTGACCCTGAAACCGAGGCCGGTTAAGACCAAGATCGCTGCTTCTGGATCGCTGGCAATGAATCGAAGGGTGGCTTTTTTGTTCTCGGTGCCTACCCAGAAGGCAGGGACCTTCACATCGTTTTCATAAAGATGGCCGATGATGCGAGAAAGCTCACCTGGCCTGTTTTTGACTCCCAGGATGATTTCCTTTACGGTCATGAATAATCTTCCACCTAACCCGGACAAGCCGGAACCAAACGGAAACTTCATTAATTTCGAAATTCGAAGCACGAAATCCGAAACAATATCGAATGACAGAAATTCAAAATCATAAAACGATAAGGATTTCTGCCATTTTTATCCCAAATGAAACTGCTTCAAAGGTTTTCAACATTTGAACATCAGATATTCGGATTTGTTTCGAGTTTCGATATTCGGATTTCGGATTTGTTTTCTGCCAGAAAAAACACCAGTTTTAGAATTAAGCGCCTAAATTGCTCGGCTTACGACCCCGATACTCCGTTTACAAATGCGGCACCTTCCTTGATGGCCAGGGTATTCATCTTCTGTACCTTTGAGCCCTTTTTCTCAAAGATGCCCTTTGCGCTCTTGATGACAGACTTCAAGGAAACTAAACCGGTTTTTTGGACCAATGCACCGATCATAACCATATTTGCCCCCCGGACATTGCCCAGTCTCTCGGCGATGCTGTTAGCCGGTATGGCCACCACTTGAATATCGCGGCGTTTGGGCCGCAGTTCCACCAGGTCACCGTTTAAGAAGACTATGCCTTCCGTTTTTACCCTTGTCTCAAACCTTATGAGAGAAGGGGTGTTCATCAATACAGCAAAGTCCGAGAATGATGCAACTGGCGAGGCAATCGGCTCATCGCTCACCGTGACAGTGCAATTGGCGGTTCCACCGCGTACCTCTGCCCCGTATGAGGGAAGGAAGGTTACGTGCTTGTCCTCATGCATACCCGAAGTTGCCAGCACGTATCCCATCATCAGGACCCCCTGCCCACCAAAGCCGGAAAATATGGTCTTGGTTATGCCCATTAGAGTTGTTTGCGCTACTGGGTGTTGTTTAGTCAATTCCTCTTGTCTGGGGAGCATTGACAGGTTCTTACACGGCTATGAATAAATCCGAAATCCGAATATCGAAATTCGAAACAAATTCGAATGACCAAAATTCCAATGCCCTGAACCACAAAGCCATTGCCCTGAACAAATCAGGTTTGGGCTGTTTCTAATTTTGAACATTTGAATTTCGAATTTCAGATCAGAATACTTTGACTCTAACACAAAAACTTGACACAAATCTTAAGATATTAGCTTATGTAGACCGCCAGCGGATGTGATATCCTTGATTACCCCAAGGGGGTAAGTCTTCACGACCTCTTCTTCGACCCACCTGCAGGCCTCAACTGGCGAGAGTTTCCAGTTTATCGGGCATTGAGACAACACCTCAACTAAGGCGAACCCGAGATCATCCATTTGTACCTGAAAAGCTTTTTTTATGGCCTTCTTAGTCTTGATGATATTTTTCGGCGATGTGACGGCTGTCCTCTCAATGTAGACACTCCCGCCTGCTACGACCAGCATTTGACTCAGGTCTACGGGTAAGCCATCCCTGAGGGGGGATCGACCTCCGGGTGTAGTGGTTGTGGTTTGGCCCAAGAGGGTGGTGGGTGCCATCTGGCCCCCTGTCATTCCGTACACCCCATTGTTCACAAAGATAACGCTCAGACGTTCCCCCCGGTTGGCCGCATGAACGGTCTCAGCGGTGCCAATGGCAGCAAGGTCTCCATCCCCCTGATAGGTAAACACGATCAGGTCGGGCCGGGCTCGCTTTATCCCTGTGGCCACTGCAACAGCTCGTCCATGGGGGGCCTCTCCCATGTCCACATCAATGTAGTTATACGCCAGCACAGCGCACCCGGCAGGCGGCACCCCCACAGTCCTGTCCCGAATCCCGAGTTCGTCGATGACTTCAGCTATCAGTCGGTGGATGATGCTGTGGCCGCACCCAGGGCAATAGTGAAAAATGTTCTCTTTTAGAGCCTCAGGCCTTTTGAATACCTGCTTTGTCATAGGATTCCAAACCTATCTCCGCTTCGCTCCGCAATTGGTCGAGTAGTTGAGTCGTTGAGTAGTCGAGTCGTTAACCACTTGACCTTTTTCCCACTCGACCACTTAACTACTCAACTGAAGTCGTATTTCAATAAGTTGTAGAAGTTCCGAGACATCTAGTCATCCAGTTCATACCTGTAAATCAGCTTGGTGATGGCGCCTGTGATATCATGGGGTGTGGGGATGATGCCTCCGGGTCTGCCATGAAAGTGTACAGTAGCCTGCTCGCCCACGCTGATCTTCACATCTTCCACCATCTGGCCAGAGTTCATCTCAAACACAAGGAGATTTTTGATGGTGCGGGTCAGGGCCCGCAGTTCCTTTCCAGGAAAGGGCCACAAAGTTATAGGCCGAAAGAGGCCTGCCTTCAAACCCACTTTTCTTACCTGGTCAACAGCACCCTTGGCAATGCGAGCTGCTGTTCCAAAGGCAACCACAGCAACGACAGCATCATCGAGAAGATACGACTCGTGCGCGGTTTCGCGCTCGCATATGGCAGCATACTTTCTGGCCAGCTTCCAGTTGAATTGCTCCATCTGGACCGGGTCCAAACGCAAGGAAGCAATGAGGCGGCTCTCTCGGCCCCTGGCACCATCCAGTACCCAATCCTTTTGTGGTAATGTGGCTGGATCAATTGGATCCGGAAAGGTCACGGGCTCCATCATTTGGCCTATGAGACCATCACCCAGCAAGATTACAGACATACGATAGGCATCAGCCAGATCAAAGGCCTTCCTCGTGAGAGTAACCAGTTCCTGGCCCGAGTAAGGGGCAAGCACGATTGTTCGATAGCCCCCGTGTCCGCCGCCTCTTGTGGCCTGAAAATAGTCCTGCTGGGAGGGGGCGATATTCCCAAGACCGGGACCTCCCCGCATAATGTTGACCACCACGGCAGGGAGTTCCATACCGGCCATGTAAGAGATCCCTTCCTGCTTAAGGCTGATCCCCGGGCTGGAAGACGAGGTCATGGCCCGGAGGCCAGCCATGCTTGCCCCCATGACCATATTGATGGCAGCCAGTTCGCTTTCAGCCTGAATGAAAGTGGCATCTTCGAGCTCGGCAAAGCGCTTAGACATGTATTCAGGAAGCTCGTTCTGCGGTGTGATGGGGTAGCCTGCAAAAAAGCGGCACCCTGCTCGCGTTGCCGCTTCGGCAATCGCATGGCTCCCCCGCATTAACTGCTTAGTCACGGAACACCTCAATGGCAATGTCAGGGCAAATTATTGCACACAGGGCGCACCCGGTGCATTTTCGGTTCTTACTCTTTTCCTTTTCGGTATATTCGGCTGGATGATAACCCTTGATGTTGAGATTGTTGCTTATCCTGATCGACCTCTTGGGGCATGCTTCAACACAGAGCCCGCACCCCTTGCACAGTTCCCTGTTGATCCTAATGAATCCCTTCTTCAAAGGTCGATCTCCTAAAACGGATAAACCGGAAATACGACACGAAGTGAAGCTTGCGCTAACCACGAAATCCGAAATCCTAAACAAATTCAAAAATTAAATGCTCAAATGTTCAAAACCGTAGGAGCGGCCTCAAGCGCGATTGAAAATGTCAGAACTCCTTATCGTTTTTCTGATTTTGAATTTTGGTCATTCGATATTGTTTCGTATTTGCGGCTAACGCCTTGAGAACAGTACGATATTCGTATTTCGAATTTATTTTCTGCCACAAAAAACACGAACTTGACAACTAACGGACTAATAAGTACTTCAAAAACAAATAAGTACGCTTAGTTGCATGCTTTGTCAAGGACAATTTCCGTTGACGTTTTGCTTGACAGTGCCAGATAGGGCCTGATAATTTGGCGTAAATGAATCAGGAGCTTCTTTGATGCCGTGAAATATCCTTGTTCGGGAATCATCTTGTCAGGCGGGTTGAATACACGGATGGGAGGCAAGAACAAGGCATTTCTTTCCGTAGGGAGTCAGACCATCATGGACCGCCTTTACAACACCTTTCAGGGGCTTTTCGATGAAGTCTTGCTGGTCACGAACAACCCTCTTCAATATCTCTCGTGGGACTTGATGATCGTAATGGATCTTTTTCCGATACGCAGCTCTCTGACCGGCATCCATGCGGGGCTGTTTCACGCCTCAGCGCCCCATGCTTTCATCACGGCCTGTGACACGCCGTTCTTGAAAAAGGAATTGATCAGGGCGCTTTTGGAGGAGCTTGAACCAAAGTGGGATGTAATCATACCTGTCACGGAGGAGGGTAATCAGCCGTTGTGCGCCATTTATTCAAAGCGATGTATAAAACCGATTGAGCGTCAGCTCAAGAACGAAGATCGTAAGATCCTGAAGTTCTTTCCAAAGGTCAAGGTGAAAGAGATCCCGGAGGCCCGGCTTAGACCAGCAGACCCCCACCTCATTTCCTTCTTTAACATTAATACGCCGGAAGACTTCACCTCCTCTGAGAAGATGTTAAGAGGAATGCGGTCGGCATAAAGCCGACCCTACCTGCCCGCCACCTGCCCGCCATTGCCACGTATGCCGGCGTTTGGGCTGTATGCTGTGCCTGGCGATGGCAGGCGGGTCGCGAGCGCTCAGGCGAGGCGGGCGGGCGTAGGGGCGGGCCCGCCCTGGCGCGACACTAGGGCAATAAACTGTGCTATATCAAAACCCGGTCTGGGCCAGGGTTTACCCCGCCCTCTCCCTGGCTAAATTCCGGGCGGTCCCTGGACCAGCATTTCGGCCAGAGTCAAACTAACCCGGGGCAAAGTCTTGATGTTCCGTCCAACAAAGGCCATCTCCAACGAGGCCAGATTCCGGTAAAAACCTGTTCTGTCCAGAACGGGGGCCTCGTCCAAATGCGAGTAAAGCTGCTGGCACCTGAAGCAGCCGGGAAAACACATCTTTTTACCATCCGGCCTGACAAAGCTGTTCGGGACCCCATGCATGCGGCAGATCATGAGCCTGTATTCGTAAAGCTGGCAAAGCCCGTTATCGTTCAAGGGACACATGATGCGGGGTTTCAGGCCCTGAGCCAGGAGACCTCGGCTCTGTTTGACGTACTCCCCGGCTCTGTTCATAAACTCCCGCTGTTTCTCATCGGGACGGGATTGCATCCCCTTCCAAAGGTAAGCCCATTCTATATACGTATGGTGCTGGAAATGGCTGGTGCAGCAATTGTCAGGACATCCCGGGCAGGAGAGGCCGATCTTGCAGGCCGCCTGATTGTAGGCCTCCTCCATCTCGGAATATAGCAAGGACAGCTTTCTAAAGAGGGTACTTTCTAATGGTTCTTTTTGCATCATACCAGAGTTGTTGTTTAACAAAAAAGGTAGGCGTTCACAGGTTCAGAGTTCACCCTGTTAAATTTCCCGACCTGCCCGCCATCGCGAGCATGATCTCGCTCAGGCGAGGCGGGCGGGAGGGAACCCTATTTAACGGGGTGAACCGTTCAGGGTTACAACCTCTGAACCCGTGAACGGTTACAGAATAGGAGAACTGGAGTCGTGTGTCAAGCGAGAAGCCGTCACAGGACATAAGGGCTCGCCCTTATGGTTCAAAGAAGCAGATTCCATGAGAAAAATACGTTCAGCCTTGACTCAAACCAGCGGCTGTGACAAATAACCTAACACCAGTCCGCCATCGGCGGACTCCACTCCCATGGGATGGAGCGCCTTGCCTCAGAACAGGGAACTGAATAGTATAGGAATTTCCTTGCCCTCCCTCTTGAATGGGGAGGGTTTGGGTCAATACCGTTGAATCAAGGCAATCTTTTCGGGCGGGCAGGCAGGCCTTGGCAGGCGGGTCCCCGCCCGGAGTCTTTCCCAGCAACACAGCGGGAGAGGCATTTGGACTTACTGATAGTCAAATAACATGAAAATCAAGCGTTATGGCCTGGCAGCGCTGATGGTTTTTTGCGTTGTTGCAGGAGGACTCCTCGCTTATAGTTACAGGCTTTTTTTATCGACGGACACGAAAGAGGGGCCCGAGCCCATGCCCAGGAAGTTTCTCCCAAAACTGGCTAAGGTGAGGACCCACCTTTATTTTTTGGGTCCTGATCATCGGTTTCTCAGTGCTGAAGAACGCAACCTGGTGCAACAGGATGCGGTGGTTGAGCGCGCCAGAAGCATAGTCCATGCCTTGATTGAGGGGCCAGAGGGTGACCTCCTGCCCACCGTTCCAGCCAAAACAAGGCTTTTAGCTCTTTATGTGGCCGAAGATGGTATTGCGTATGTAGATTTTGACAGGGCCATCAGCGACAAGCATCCTGGGGGTAGCTTGTGCGAGATGTTCACGATATTTTCTATTGTCAATACCCTGGCCCTCAATATCCCGGAGATCGAGGCTGTAAAGATCCTGATCGAGGGACGTGAGGCCAAAACACTGGCAGGTCACATAGATATTCGATTTCCTTTTAGCCCAGACATGCTTATGATAAAATAAAATGTTTATCTCTCACAGAGCCCACAGAGCCTCAGAGTTCTTGAGCTGAATTCCTGACCCCGGAGGAATATGCTGCGCATTCCACAGGGCAGGGAGGGAAATTCAGCTCAAGAAGCCGTCTCTCGCGCTGCCCGGGATATCTGAAATGATCATATGCCCCGCCAGGGGCTGAGCGTTTTGCCTGATTTTTCGTCCTTGCCCCGTTAAATGCTTGCCCCGTTGAATCCGAAGCATATTCAACTCGGGCGAAGCCTATTTAACCGGGGTCAAAAAATCAGACAAAGTGTGTTTCTCTGGTGGCTCTGAGATCTCAAGCGACTGAAAGGAGCGGGCGAGATAAGGTGATCGGATTCATTTAGGTTGTACGCCGATCTGACTCGTGAATCTTAGAACGGATAACGGTTTTCGAATAACGACTAACCAATGGGAAAAACTTTACCTATCAGCAAGATTCGAAACATCGGCATCATTGCCCATATTGATGCAGGTAAGACTACCATCACAGAGCGTATACTCTACTACACGGGTCGATCCTACAAGATGGGCGAGGTCCACAATGGTGAAGCGGTCATGGACTGGATGCCGGATGAGCAAGAACGCGGAATCACCATTACCTCGGCAGTAACAACCTGCCACTGGAAGGGGGCCGAGATCCATATCATTGATACACCGGGACATGTCGATTTTACCATTGAGGTAGAGCGGTCCCTCAGGGTTTTAGATGGTGCGATTGGCGTATTCTGTGCGGTTGGGGGTGTACAGCCCCAGTCAGAGACGGTCTGGCGCCAGGCGGACAAATACGGTGTGCCCAAGATTGCCTTTGTGAATAAGCTGGATCGTGCCGGTGCTGATTTCTTTGGAACCGTTCAGATGATGCACGATCGTCTGGGTGCCAAGCCTCTCATCATGCAGATACCGGTGGGGATTGAGGAATCCTTTCACGGGGTAATTGATCTCCCAAGTATGAAACAGCTTGTCTGGGATGAAGAGACCCTGGGAACAACTTTCAGGGTCACAGACATTCCAGAAGGTTTGATGGAAACAGCTCTTGAATATCGGGAAAAGCTCCTTGAATCAGTGGCAGAGATTGACGATCAAATAATGGAGGCTTATCTTGCCGAAGCCCCCGTGACGCCTGAGATGCTTGTTCCCAGCATCCGAAAGGCCACCACTTCGCTGACGCTTGTCCCTGTTTTTTGTGGCGCTGCTCTCAGGAATAAGGGCATACAGCCGCTTTTGGATGGTATTGTTGACTTTCTCCCGAGTCCTCTGGACGTGCCACCCGTGGAGGGGATAGACCCCGAAACAGGGCAAGCGAAGAAGGCCGACCCTTCGGATCGGTCACCTCTGGCCGCTTTGGTGTTTAAGGTCATGATGGACCAGGGCCGGAGATTAAACTATGTGCGGGTCTATGCGGGCCGGCTAAATACAGGTGACGAAATCCTTAATCCCACCAGACAGACAAAGGAAAAAGTCTCAAGGATTCTTGCTATGCACGCCAACAAGCGCGAGCGTATCAGTGAGGCGCGTGTCGGAAACATCGTGGGCGTTGTAGGCCTGAAGGCATCGGGCACTGGCGACACCCTTTGTGATCCGTCAAACCCCATTGTGCTTGAATCGATCGATGCCTACGAGCCTGTGATCTCTGTGGCTGTGGAGCCCAGAACGCATGCTGATCAGGAAAAAATAGAGCAGGCCCTTGGCAAGCTTGAGGCTGAAGACCCTACGTTTCGGGTCAAGCATGATGAGGACACAGGGCAGATGATCATCTCTGGTATGGGAGAGCTTCACCTGGAGATCCTGGTGGGCCGTCTAAAGCGTGACTTTCATACACAGGTCAATGTGGGCAAGCCTCATGTTGTCTATAAGGAGACCGTGGAGCAGGCGGCCCAAGCAGTTGCCGTATTTGAAAAAGAGATTGGAGGGATTCGTCACTTTGGCAAGGTGGCGCTTGAGCTGACACCCAGGGAGCGTGGCAGGGGGAATTGGTTTGTAAACAGCTTACCCAACGAGTCGTTGCCGGCAGAATTCGTTCCGGCTGTTGAACAGGGTGTGATGGAATCGTTTGAAAGTGGCGTACTTATGGGATATCCTGTTGTGGATGTGGCGGTTGCCCTAATTGGTGGCACGTACAAAGAATCTGTTTCCACCCATTTGGCCTTCAAGGTCGCTGCCTCCATGGCTTGCAAGGAGGGGCTTCACAAGGCCAGACCGCTTCTGCTGGAACCAATCATGGCCGTGGAGATCCTGGTCCCTGGGTCCTTCATGGGAGATGTGATAGGCGATATCAATGCACGGGGAGGCAAGATTGAACACTTGGAACAAAGGGGTGAGGTCCAGATCATAGACGCAACCATACCTTTGTCCAAAATGTTTGGTTATTCAACGGCCCTCCGGTCTGCCACCCAGGGGCGCGGGACCTTTACCATGCACTTTTCTCATTACGATCGTGCCCTTGAGCCCCCGAAAGCTCTTTAAGGGCCTTCTCAATGGTTTGTTTCCTTTCGCTGTCTTTGGCCAGCAAATTGAGGGCACGATTCAGGTGGAATTTCGCATTCTTGAATCGTCCTTTTTCCTTATAGTAGATTCCGATGTGGTAGTGGGCTTCCCCCAGGTTGCCGAGCTTTCCGTAGGTTTCCCCTAAATAATAGGTGCCGGGCAAATAATCGGGTGCCGTGTTCACCAGGGTTTTGAAGCTGTTCAGGGCCCCTTGCAGATCCCCCATCTCCATTTGCGCTCGCCCTAAGAGAAACCATCCCTCCGGGTCTTTTGGGCTGAAGGCAAGAGCCCCCTTTAGAGTCTTCAACGCGCTGGCATAGTTGCCCATGTGAAAATAGGTCTTGCCCAGGTCCCGGACAATGTCTGAATCCAGTGGGAGGAATTGCAGGGCCGTTTTTAGGTTTTCCACTGCCTCTTGCCTCTTACCGTCTCGGTTGAGGACAAGCCCTTTGCCATAATATGCCAGGGCGTTTTCAGAGTCTTTTCGGAGTTCGGAATCAAATGTGCTGTGGGCTGCCCCAGCATCCCCGTAAAGGGCGATCAACTTAGTGCGGACTTTACGGAAGCCTGTTGGATCTACAGGACGAACTGACTTGGCCGCTTCGGGGTGGGCCTGAATCCATGTGTCAAGGTAAGCCATCCTGGCTTCAATGGCCGGATGGGTAGTCACATAAGACGGAATATCTTCAGGGCCAAACCATCGTTTGGCGCGTATCTTTTGTAAAGCCTTCAGGAGCCCTCCACCGCCGTATCCAGCCTTTGTCAGGTATTTGAGTCCGACCTGGTCGGCCTCAGTCTCGTTCTCGCGGCTGTACTTCAGGGAAAGGGACTGGCCGGCTGCAATCGAACTGGTGGTAATAGCG
>Ga0114922_10004395_pt1 | contig 13061 bp, 13 predicted proteins | sample AartaG_FD_100975 | JGI IMG/M metagenome (GOLD analysis project Ga0114922, IMG submission 100975) | Deep subsurface microbial communities from Aarhus Bay to uncover new lineages of life (NeLLi) - Aarhus_00045 metaG | ecosystem: Environmental > Aquatic > Marine > Oceanic > Sediment | place... | reverse complement strand
TTGACAATGTTAAATTAGGAGTTGGGTTAAGGGATTCAGCAATCCATACGTAATCAGATAGACTAACCAGATTTATAACGAGTAACCCGGATTCCGTTAATCCAACCCAACCTACAAGGAAATTTAACATTGTCAAGATATATACGCGTCAACATTCTTGACACATAATCCGTCCATAGATTACAAAAGTGCTGGGATTCTCCTATATGTAGAGATCGAACGCGGGAGGGATATATGATCTGGCTGATTGCGAAAAAGGAGTTCCATGATAACTGGATAAGCCACAAAATAACCATAGCATTTGTTTTGTGCATCGTGCTGCTAATGGTGAGTTTATTGCTGGCCTTGAAAGATTATTCGGAGCGGCTTTCCAGTTACAGTCTATCGCGGTCTGAAGATGCGCTCTTCCTGGACAGAATCGCGACATACACAATTGTCGATAAGGAGGGAATAGCTACCCAAGGAGGAAGCAATATAGGTGATATGATCGATACCATTGGCATCTACAGACGTTCTGTTGAACTCAGCGTTCTTGCCAGAGGTCTGGATGATCGAATGAATCGACCGATACGTTTCCTGGATATTCGCAAGCTCGGTCCCCAGGCAGAAATAAGTGTTGGGAATAAGCAGGAAAGGAACAAGCTACTCGCCCTTTTTCCGCCTGTCGACTTTCTTTTCATCACAAAAGTGATGGTTTCTTTACTCACGATCTTGTTTGCATTCAGCGCGATTGCTGGAGAACGTGAGACAGGAACGCTCAAACTAATGCTCTCCAATTCTGTGTCACGTGGTCAGTTGCTCCTGGGGAAGTTTCTGGGTGGATATGCCAGTTTGGCAGCTCCCTTCCTGGTAGCAGTGCTGATAGCTGTTCTTCTGGCAGCGTTTTCGCCATCCGTCGCTCTTGGCAGTGCAGGCTGGCTGCGAATTGCACTTATGATACTGGTTTCGCTGGTCTACATTGCGGTGTTCTTCTTTATCGGCATCGCAGTTTCGGCTTTGACTCGGCGATCCGCGACGGCAGTGTTACTGTTGCTGGCTATCTGGATAGTTCTGGCACTTGTGGTACCGAATGTGGGATGGCTTGTAGCCAAGCAAATTGTGGTAGTGCCGTCGGAACAGCAGATTGATACCGAGAAGTTCAAAACTGCGCGACAGATCGAGGATGAAACAGAAAAGAAACACCCTTCGGGTTCATACATGCCCGGCTATGGTCAATATCACGTGGAGGCACAGTCTGAGATCAACCAGGCATTGAAGGCGATTGAGGAGCGTTATGAGGTATTGAGACAGAAACGGCTGAGTCTTTCCCGGCTACTCACCCGGTTTTCGCCGGTGAGTTCTTATGTCTATAGCATTGTCGGTCTGGCTCAGACGGGTATTGAGGATGAGGTAAAATACCATTCATTTATGAAGCAGAGTCAGATCAGGATTGCTGATGAGGTTGAAAGAGTCTTTAGCACCGCATTCAGTAGCGAATTCCGGCAGAATCCGCCGCCAAGGGAGGATCCTCACGCTTACCACGCCTGGAGAGTAAAAGGCGATGAGGCCATGTATGATAGCTTCAGAAAAATGTACATTCCCGTGTTGAGTCTCACCTTTGAGAAATTATCGCTATCAGAGACATTGAGTGCTATCCGGCTGGACCTATTGCTGCTATTGGTATGGATAGGACTGACTTTTGTCTCTGCAACACTTGCAGTGATGAATTGTAAAGTGAGGTAGGTATATGGGGATATAGGGATATGGGGGTATAAGGGTATAGGTTTATGGGCTGATATGGAGATAGGAGAAATGCTGCGAACGATTATTGGAAAGGAATTTCTGGAGAAGCTCTTAACGCTACGTTTTGCTATGGCTTTGATTTTGAGCGTGGGATTGGTGGCCGTAAGCGCGTTCGTGCTCTCAAATGACTATACACATGAACTCAAAGACTACAATACGCGCGTTCAATTCCACAATGAAATAGCCAGTGAGACCATGGTAATTGTGGATAGAAAGCCATTGCCTCTGGCGACCATGTTTCATGGGATCGCCAAAGATTCGGCATCTTCTATGCGTCTTTCAACTGATACTTATCCTGAATCCGAAGAGACTATAGATGACAACCCACTTTCCGTTTTGTTCCCTACTGTAGACCTGACTTTCATTATTGGCGTTGTGATGTCGCTTCTGGCAATACTGTTCGCTTATGATGCTGTGTCCGGCGAGCGGGAGGCTGGGACACTGGCTCTGATCTCGTCCAACCCGGTGAAAAGGCCCATGCTGATCTTCGGAAAATGGATCGGCGGCTACCTGAGCCTGATTTTGCCATGTTGCCTTGGGTTGCTCACAGGCGCGATTGTAGTCTCTTTCCATCCCATGATCCAGTTTACTGGTGCCGATTGGGGTGCCTTTGCGCTGATCTTTCTCGGGGTTTTGCTGTATTTGTCTTGTTTCTTCGCCCTGGGGATTCTGGTCTCCGCGCTAACATCGCGCTCTTCCACTGCTGTTCTGGCATTGCTTTTTATCTGGGCCTTGAGTGTATTCATCGTTCCTAATGTCAGTCCCAGCATGGCGAAAGCTCTCTACCGGATCCCTTCCTTCGCAGCTCAGGCACGCAGCATGAACCTCGCGGTGATCGAGCTTGAGCAACAGAGGCGAGAGGAGCATACTGAAAAGGCTCTGGAAGTGATCAACAATCGGCTTTGGTGGGATGACAGTGGGAGATTGATGAGGGAGGTCGAGGAGCGCTTCATCAACGCCAAGCGGGACAGATTGTCGAAACTTACCTCGGACTACCGCCGCAAGCTGCTGAAACAGGAACAGATCTCAGCAGGGATAGCTTCCATATCGCCTTACGCCTGTTTCACGCTCTTTGCAGCCCGGCTAGCAGGTACTGACCTGGGGAGTGAAGATAAGTTCATAGCTGCAACGGAGCGATACTACAACGAGTATTTCGAGGGCACCTCGGTGGTATTTGCTCCAGGGAATCCGCGTGAGGAGAAGCCTGCGTTCTCACATAACGAACCAGCATTGGGCGACAGATTGAGATCTGGCATCGCTCCGCTCAGTATCTTGCTGTTGTTTACTGCCCTGTTTCTGATAGGTGGATATGTGATCTTCTTACGCAGTGGCGTGAAGTAATAGCCATTTTGGTTAGAAATGAGACTTACTCCATCCACAGATCACCCCCATCCCAGCCTTCCCCCATCAAGGGGGAAGGAGTTCTGATGGTCGATCTGATAAGTGTCATTTAAAACAGTAAGAGGTATAATACCATTTCCATTATTTGGTTGTGCATTGCAGACGGGACATTCCTGATACTGTTGGCGAATCATGGATTCCCCCTTAAAAAAGGGGGCCAGGGGGTTGTATAGAATCTATGAACAGCCTGCAAAGCTTCAATAGTGTAGCCAACGATTCACGGGGAAACAACCCCCTGGCCCCCTTTTTTAAGGGGGAATACTAAGTACATAACACCGTAAATTCTCAACAGGTTCGGCACGGACATGGACAAGCGGGACGCTTGTCTTACTGGGGCTTCTAACTAGACGAGAATTTATGGCGTAGTGTACTAAGCATCATTCCCCAGAACCGAATTCGCCAACAGTATCATTCCTGTCCCGTCTATAAACATTTATGGAATTAGTATAATATATGCCCAAACATAGAGGGAAGAATTAAGGCTCTTGAGTTGTTTGTATATATGGGTAGACTCTGAATATGATTTTGTCCCGATTATGGATTTGAGTTCCATTGAAAGAGCATATCGGTAGAATACTATTATCAGAAGATATAATACTTGAGCGCGTAAGACAGTTAGGACAGCAGATCTCAAAAGACTATCGCGGCAAGGAGATTATCATTGTATGCGTGCTGAAGGGAGCTGTGGTTTTTCTTGCTGATCTGCTGAGGAATCTTGATATACCTGCGGATCTCGATTTTATTCAGATCTCCAGTTACGGCAATGAGACAGAATCTTCAGGTGAGGTGAGAATATCCCAGGGCCTGACCACTAATATCGAGGGCCGGCACATTCTGATCGTTGAGGATATAGTAGACAGCGGATTGACATTGAGCCGTCTGAAAGAGGTTCTGCTGGCTGAACGACCGGCTAGTCTGAGATTCTGCGTCTTACTTGATAAGGATAGGACCGAGGACGTGAAATTCGATTACGTGGGATTCAAGCTCCCGGCCCATGAGTTTGTTATAGGTTACGGCCTGGACTACGCCGGGAAGTACCGCGGTCTGCGGTATATAGCAACACTGGAGATCTAGACCCTTGATACTACGGCAAGTGTGTTCTGTGAAATACGGAATACTACCTGATCAAGAGTTGCTTTTTGACAGCCATAGGAAAAGGTTATAAAGGTACATTCTGTATGGTGAGGAGACGGATATATGACAGATGCTGAGATCATATTCCTTGTAGAGGAATCAGATGATGGCGGATACGAAGCCAGAGCCCTTGGATTCTCCATATACACGGAAGCTGAAACCTTCGAAGAACTGAGAGAGTTGGTTCGTGACGCTGTTCAGTGCCACTTTGGAGGAGATGAAATACCAAGGATCATCCGCCTGCATCTGGTGCGGGATGAGGTAATCGCCTTATGAGAGTTCCAAGGGATGTCAGTGGTGATGAACTCGCTTAAGGAAGCTATTTAATCGCCGTTGTTGCTGGGTGGAAATACAATCTTGACATAGGAAGATTGCAATAAAGGAGTTACTTGAGTGCTGTGCCAAGAGCCCCGGGACGTGGCAGATAAAAGCAGAGATCGTGACTTAATGCGCTTGACATGATAGATTCAAGGTGCTATAATTTATTTGAGCTAAACGGTTGGAAATATATATTTATAACGCTGCCGTTTGGTGGAAAAGAGCAATAATAGAGGGGTATAGATGTGAATAAGAATATTCGCAGTATGATCGTATGGTTGCTGGTAGGAATTGTGCTCGCCTATACCTTTTGGAGGTTCCTCCTGAATGAGCCCACCAAAGTTTACGACCTCAAGGCAAGTGATTTCTACAATATGATAGATCCGGAGAAGAATCCACAAAGACGTATAACGGAAGTGGAAATACGCAAGGACTGGATCACAGGTAAATTCTTGCCCGGGTCTGAACCGGAACCAGGTGTGGAAAAGTTTAAGACTCCGCGTGACATATACTCTAACTACGAGCTTGCGCAAAAACTCCTGGCTGGTGATATAGATTTCGATTATAGCAAGCCATCGCGCTTTCCAGAGTGGCTGGGCTTCTTCGCTGGAGGGTTTCTGCCACTGCTGCTTCTTATAGGCTTCATGTATTTTATCTCCAGACAGATGCAGGGCACAGGCAACAGGGCTCTGGCATTTGGAAAGAGCAAAGCTCGTCTGCATTCTAACAATGAGCCAAAGGTGACTTTCTCCGACGTTGCTGGATGTGATGAGGCTAAGGAGGATCTTCGGGAAGTAATAGGTTTTTTGAGGGATGCCAAGAAATTCCAGAGGTTAGGGGGCAGGATACCAAAGGGTGTTCTTCTCGTGGGGCCGCCTGGTACAGGTAAAACGCTGCTGGCCCGCGCAGTAGCCGGGGAAGCAGGCGTGCCCTTTTTCAGTATCAGCGGATCAGACTTCGTGGAGATGTTCGTAGGTGTTGGGGCGTCCAGAGTTCGTGATCTGTTCGAGACAGGCAGGAGAAACGCTCCTTGCATCATCTTTCTCGATGAGTTAGACGCCGTCGGTCGCCATCGAGGCGCGGGTATCGGCGGCGGACATGACGAACGCGAGCAGACCCTTAACCAACTTCTGGTAGAGATGGACGGCTTTAACACAACTGAAGGTGTTATCCTCATGTCTGCTACCAACAGGCCTGATGTCCTGGATCCGGCTCTATTACGCCCTGGTCGTTTTGATCGGCAGATCGTTGTGGACTTTCCCGACGTGCGCGGCAGGGAAGGGATCTTTAAAGTCCATACCAAAGGCAAAGTTCCATTGTCAGAGGATGTGGAACTTGGCATACTGGCGCGCAGCACGCCGGGTTTCTCGGGAGCGGATATAGCCAACATGGTCAATGAGGCTGCTCTCCTGGCAGCACGCAGGGATAGAGAGACGGTTGATATGGCGTGCATGGAAGAGGCTAAAGACAGGATATTGATGGGGCCCGAGCGTAGAAGTATGCTCATAAGCGATACCGAGAAAAAAATGACGGCTTACCACGAGGCTGGACATGCACTGCTGTCACACCTCATTCCTGAAGCTGATCCTAACTATAAGTGCACGATTATCCCTCACGGTCGGGCGCTGGGTATTACCCAAAAGCTTCCGGCGGAAGAAAAGCATAATTATGGCAGAAGCTATCTGGAAGCTGAGATAGCTGTTAAGCTGGCCGGCCGCGTAGCTGAGCAGATGAAGTTTGGGGAACCATCCACAGGCGCTAAGGACGATCTGGAAAGGGCCACTGATATGGCGAGAAAAATGGTCTGCGACTGGGGAATGAGCGAGAAAATGGGGCCTCTAACATTTGGCAAGAGAGAGGAACAGATTTTCCTGGGTAGGGAGATCGCTCAGCATAAGGATTATAGTGAAGAGACAGCAGTCGAGATCGACAGGGAGATCCGCAGAATCGTCGAGGAATGCCTGACCAGAGCAGAAGCTTTATTGAAAGAAAACGAGTATAGACTCGATAAGCTGGCAGAAGCTCTTCTGGATCGAGAATCGCTGAACGCGCAAGAGATAGAGGAAATTCTAAAAGAAAATACAATTACAGCGGAGATCAGTTAATCTTAACTACAGCCAGGTGATAAGTGATTACTGGCAATCTATCCATAGTTCATTGCTCATCCACTGTCTAAAGGGAACTGGAAGGCTTTCTGTATTTCAGGTGAGGCGGCTTTCCACCCCAATCCTTATGGACGTGGTTTCCAGCCGCGATTTAAGGTAAGATGAAGTACCCAATGCCTAATGTCCGTTCTAAGCCCGGCATGACCCTCAAATGTCGCTCCCGAAAGCTGGAACTGGGTGGGTATACTCTTATAATGGGTATCCTCAATGTAACTCCTGACTCCTTTTCTGATGGAGGACTGTTCGCCAAAGTAGAAGCAGCCGTGGAACATGCCGAAAACATGGTTGCCCAGGGTGCGCACATTATAGACGTGGGCGGCGAGTCAAGCCGGCCTGGAGCTGATACGGTCTCAGTTGAGGCCGAGAAAGCCAGAGTATTGCCCGTAATCGAAAGACTGGTGGGGACAGTCGAAGTTCCGATCTCTATAGACACTTATAAGTCATCTGTGGCCAGGGATGCCTTGAGCATAGGGGCCTGTATAGTCAATGACATAACTGCTCTAAGAGGTGATCCGGACATGGCCTCGGTAGTAGCCGAAGCAGGCGCGCCTGTAATCCTGATGCACATGAAAGGTACACCGAAAGATATGCAGCTCGATCCCCATTACGATTCCCTGATTTCCGAAATAACTTCTTTCCTCAGAACCAGAATTCAAGCAGCAATAGACGCGGGAATACCTCAGAATCAGATTATAATCGATCCGGGAATCGGTTTCGGGAAAACAGTCGCTCACAATCTGGAAATCATCAGACGCTTACGTGAGTTCAAGTCTCTGGGGAGACCGATCCTGATTGGTACGTCCAGAAAATCATTTATCGGCAAGGTGCTGGGGCTTTCTGCAGACGACAGATTTGAAGGTACAGCAGCTTCTATAGCTGTGGCCATCGCCAACGGCGCCGATATTGTTCGTGTTCACGATGTCAAAGAAGCAGCGAGGGTCGTACGTATGACTGATGCCATTGTGAGGAGCGGGGAAGAGGGAGTAGGGAGTAGGGAGAAAGGGAGAAGGGAATAGGGGGAAGAATCATTACTCTTTTCCTCCGTCGCCTGAGATTTATGTTACGTGCTATAGCTCTTACAGTTATTGATATCCTGGTGGTAGCATTCATATTCTACAAGGCCTTTATGCTTATACGCGGTACACGCGCTGTTCAGGCTCTCAAAGGTCTTGGTATTCTGATTGCAGTATCCTCTATTGCCTCTCTAGGCAGGCTTCAGACTTTGGATTGGTTATTGCGAAAGTTCTGGACATGGGGCGCGGTAGCTTTCATAATACTTTTTGCTCCTGAGTTGAAACGCGCTCTGGCACGTATGGGGCGGACAGCGGCATTTCTTGGTGGAAGTCTCCCTGACGAACGGGAATACATCCAGGAGGTAGTGGATGCTGCCGAGAGGTTATCAGCAATTCGTGCAGGCGCAATTATTGCCATGACTCGGGAGGCTACCCTCGACGAGTTCATAGAGTCCGGGATTCCCATGGACGCGAATCTCTCACGCGAACTGCTCATGACTATATTCTATCCTGACACTGATCTGCATGATGGCGCCGTAATAGTAACAAGTGGGCGAGTTAGGGCAGCGAGTTGCACATTACCACTTTCACAAAGCCGTAGATGGGAGCAATCCCTGGGAACCAGACATCGAGCCGCTATTGGTCTGACAGAAGAGACTGATGCTGTGGTAGTTGTAGTTTCAGAGGAGACAGGTGTCATATCTGTGGCCATGGACGGAGAGATAACGCGCTATCTGAACCCACAGACGTTGTATAGAATCCTTGTGGATTCTCTGGTAGTTGTACCCGAAGAAGCCGAAGTTACCCCGGAAAAGGCATCCGATGAAAATACGTAGATTATTTGATAACATTGAGGTCAAGCTTATATGCCTGCTTCTGGCTGTTGTGGTGTGGCTATATGCCAACAATCCGAGAGGTACAGAAACTATAGACAGACTCGTGAAGACCATATCGCGGGGAGAGCAGGGGATATTAACATTTCATAAAGTTCCAGTCAAATTAGTGGGTGATCAGAAAGAGTGGAAACCCAAGGATGCGAATCACGAAAAGATCTCTATCGAAGTCAAATCTCCAGAGGCAGGGATTGATGCAGGCGCTCTCCAGGTAGAGGTGAATCTGACCAGGAATGATGAAGAAAATGGAAGCGTTACTCTTACGGAGGATAACGTCGCTCTACCTGAAGGATTGGAATTTGTGAAATCAGAGCCAGAGGTAATCGAGATCACACCTGCTCCATAAGAGCGATATTAGAAAAGAGCAAACCAGTCAGATGTTTGAGGGACAGAGAATAATAGGCATAGGTTACGACATAGTGGAGACTTCACGCATCGAATTGGTGTTATCCCGCTGGGGCAAGAAATTTGAGGAACGTGTATTTACCACGCAAGAACTGGAATATTGTAACGATAAGAAGAACCGGACCCAGCGGCTGGCAAGCAGGTTTGCGGCAAAGGAAGCTGTTTTTAAGGCTTTGGGAACTGGCTGGCAGCGGGGTGTCGGATGGACAGAGATAGAGGTCACAAACGATGACCTAGGAAAGCCAGCCATTACCCTCCGCGGCAGGACAAAAGAGCTATCGCGCCAGCTTGGAGTGCGGAATATATTCGTGTCAATGACAAATACCAGCGATTATGGTGCGGCGCAGGTTATATTAACTTCGTGAAGGCCGAAATGTGAGGTTACTGTATTGATGGTTCGGAAATGTTTACTTGCTATGACGATTTTATCGATCTCAATTCTCCAATCTTCCTTAGCATCCGATGAGAAATACGGCGCGGATTTCCTGCAACAGTTGACTGCGGCTGAAGTCGATGGCATGGGCGAGAGTTTTGTCGCTTACTCTGTTGGGGCTGCATCATTAAACAACAACCCGGCGGGATTGTCTAATGCTAAAGGAAGCGAACTGCTCATAAATGCTCACAAACTTCCGCGCATCGTCGCAGTTATCATGAAAGAGGAGGAAGATGGAAAATGGGAAGATTACGGTAAATATAGTATCGAACCGACTGAGATGGGGCTCATCAGTTATACCTTGCCGTTAGGTAAATTCGGAAATCTGGGGATGGGCTTCGTCTTTCACTACGGCGGCAGATTCATCAGAGTGGATAAAGAAGGCAAGGCTGTCGGCTCGTTTCCAAGAGACGATATGGCTTTCACCATAGGTTATAGTTTCAGAATCCTTCAATCTGTATCGCTTGGATTGGATATAAGATCCATTCGCTCGAAGGTTCCGGTGGAGGATGGAAGCAGCATTGGAAGGACAACTTCTATGAACGTGGGCTTTTTACACCAAATGGGCGACCGCGTCAGAGTAGGAGCAGTTCTGCAAAACATTGGTGGTAACTTGTCTTTCAATGAGCCGGATATCCCTGATAGCCTGCGCAGAAGATTGCTAATGGGAGCTAATTACATTGTGAGGGATAGCGAGAACAGCGTTTTATCCTTATGTATGGATGTGAATCCTCCTTTTGACGATGGCCCAAGGTATAATATTGGTGCAGAGCTTATGTACGCAAAGCGTTTGGCGTTCAGGGTGGGATACATGAGGAGTACCGAGACTTACTATGAACCCCTGACAAATCTGCGCGATGGTTCATCTGTATATGAGAGCCGCGTCTGGGTACGCAAGGGCTTAACTATTGGTGTGGGGCTCACTCTCAGAGGATTTGACATAAACTTCGCGAGAGCGCCACGGCGTGAGCCGGTTCTGGAAGAATATGAAAAGTCGAGGCTGGAGAAGCATAAGGCTATAATGTCTTTATCTTGCACTGCAAAATTTTAATATCTGGTTCTGTGGAACGCGTTGACAACGGAAAAAACGATCAATATACCACAATTCGTGGCATATCCAGAGCGGATCTCCGCGTCAAGAAATCCAGGTTCATTGGTCTTGCAAGATCCGTCGCTGCGGAAAAGGATGTTGCAGAATTCATCTCTTACGTAAAAGCGGAGTTTTCGAATGCCACGCATTACTGCTATGCTTTCAGCATAGGAACCGGCGCAAGGAGGCTATTCAGAAGTAGTGATGCTGGTGAACCTGCCAATTCAGCCGGCAGGCCTATACTTTTGGCTATTGAATCTTCCGGGCTTCACAACGTAGCGTGTGTTGTGGTTCGATATTTTGGCGGTATAAAACTGGGCATAGGCGGCCTTATCAGGGCTTATGGACAGACCGCCAAAGACTGCCTCAAGGATGCCGAGACGGTTGTTTGTATCCCAACTACACGTCTGCAAATAGAGATGCCTTATGATCATATAGGCGACGTTGTGAATCTCGTTGCTCGACTTAAAGGCAAAATTCTAAGCATGGATCATGGCGAGAAGGTCAAAGCTGTGGTTCATATCAGATGTAGTATGGTTCCTCCGCTTGAGGAGCACATCAGAGCGATAAGCGGGGATATAGTGGTAAATACTTCAAAGTGAGGGTCTACTGTGAGATACTCCAGAACGCATGAATGGGTTGAAACAGAAGGTGGCGGAACAGTCGCAATTGGTATAAGCGGACGCGCGCTGCTGGCGTTTGGCGAGGTAGTCTTTGTAGAATTTCCAGAGGAGGGAGAAGAATTTGAGCAAGGCGATCCTCTGGGAAGTATTGAATCTATAGATGGAGAAGTGATGCATATTCACTCTCCCATAACAGGCGAAGCAATCGAGGTGAATGCCGCTTTAGAAAGCTCGCCTGATCTGATGAATAAATCTCCAGAAGGTGATGGCTGGATCGTCAAGATGCGCGTTGACGTTCCCAAGGAACTGAATGCGCTTATGACACCAGAAGAGTATGAGGATTACGAAGAGGAGCTAATGGAAGAAGATTACGATCTGGACGAAGAAGAAGAGGAGTATTGACAACTGACAATATTCTATCCTTGAGCAGAGGAGTGATGGCGGCGTCGTATTTTACGCCGCCGAATTTTTATGATCGCTATTTCAACGTTATGGAATTCAAAGTACGCGGAGAACGCGGAAGAGATAATATCGCAAATCCTGGATATGGGATTTGAGGCCATAGAGCTTGACTACCACCTGACAGGAGTCGTGGTCAATGGGCTGAAACAGATTCTGGACAATGCTCTCGAAGTAGTCAGCGTACATAATTTCTGTCCGATCCCCGATATACTGCCCAAGGAAATGGCTGGCAGCGATGCCTTTCTACTCTCCTCTTCTGACAGTGAGGAGCGCGAAAGGGCTGTAGAATATACTATCAAGACCCTGGAATTGGCTGACAGTTTTGAAACCAGTGTCGTAATCTGCCATTTCGGGCACGTAGATATGGCAGATCCGACAGGGAATCTCATTGAGTTGTATGGTAGAGGAGAAAAAGAATCTCACGACTTTGAATCCCTCCTGCAAGAAGCGAGAGAAAAGCGGGAAGCTAAACGACAGAAGAATCTCGACGCCGTATTCTTCAGTCTGGATAAACTGATCCGAAGAGCGGAAAAACTTGATGTATTCATAGGCGTTGAGAATAGACGAGAATTCCGACAGATACCGGGGCTGGATGAGATAGGGATCATTATGAGCGAGTTCCGGGGTGCAAACATAGGGTACTGGCATAACACAGGATATGCGCAAATCCATGATAATCTTGACATAGCAAGACACGAGGATTTTCTGAGGCAATATTCGGACAATATGATAGGAATCCATATTCATGATATAAAGTCGAATGTAGTCCATCTGGCTCCGGGTATGGGAGATCTGGATTTTAAGATGGTGAGTGAGCATTTGCCGCAGAACGCGGTCAGGGTTATGCAGTTGACACCAGAAGTAACGAGTGAAGAAATAATGGAAGGCTTGTCTCACCTGGAAGAATTGGGAATATAAGTAGATAGTCAGTAGTCAATAGTGGATGCAATGTATCATACACCACCAGCCGATAGACGGGACATTCCTGTCCCGTCTGCAATGAAAACAAATGACGGAAATGGTATAGCTTTTCAGCCAGCTTTCACAGAAGTTTCCCCCAAAGACCATTAATACTCCCCTGCACAAGTAAAAAAGAAGCTATCTTTATGCATTTAAATGCCCTCCCGGGGAATTTACAGTTTGCTTTTTCAGTTCTATAGTATGGACTTTTTTACTGGCTCCTGTGGACTTATACCCATTTTGGTTAGAAACGAGACTCATTCCATCCTCCGATCACCCCCATCCCAGCCTTCCCCCATCGAGGGGGAAGGAGTTCTGATGGTTGATCTGGTAAGTATCATTTCAAGCTGGAAAAGGTATTATGCTAAGAGAGTGAATGGAT
>Ga0114922_10004394_pt1 | contig 13061 bp, 8 predicted proteins | sample AartaG_FD_100975 | JGI IMG/M metagenome (GOLD analysis project Ga0114922, IMG submission 100975) | Deep subsurface microbial communities from Aarhus Bay to uncover new lineages of life (NeLLi) - Aarhus_00045 metaG | ecosystem: Environmental > Aquatic > Marine > Oceanic > Sediment | place: Aarhus... | reverse complement strand
GACCTTCTCTTTACCGGAACCCCGGCTGGAGTGGGTCAGGTGCACCGGAATGACCACCTCCAGGCTTTTATTCAGGATAAGCTGCTGCTGGATTTTTATGTGAAGTAGACGGCTTCGCCGTAATGTACTCATCACGCTTTGGCGTGATTCGTGTAATTCATTCTCCGCCATTCGGCGGATCATGTAATTCGATGGTAATTCGAGTTACCACTGAGTTACCACTGAGTTACCATCGAATTACTACCGAGTTCCTACCGTCCGAAGGACTCATGAATTATCATCTTTTGTATCCCCCACCTCCTCTTGGAGCAGGCGAAAAAAATCGAGAACGTAGGGATCAGATGAGGTTTTCTCAGCCTCCTGGATAAGCTGTTCGAGGGGGAGCTTTTTCTTCAGGACGGATTGTTCGATCTGGTGAATTACGGCGGATGGGCCGGTAGTTTGCGAAACATTCCCTGTTTTGTATTGCAGAACAAGGTCGTGATAAAATTTTTGAAGGATCTGGAAACGGATCCGTTGCTGTTCAGCAAACCGTTGTAGAAATCCATATGTGTTGAAAAAATGCTGGAATCGGTTAGCTGAATTGTCCAGGACTTGTATCGCAAGATCTTTCCCTTGAATTTCACGCAGCATGTAGATCTCTGCATAACGGTAAACCCCGGTAATTCCAAATGCATCCATGTCATCTGATGCATTCACAACAGGAAATAATCCAGCAGGAGACGATGATGATTCTGACAAGCTGTTGGAATACTCCTTGTCATCATGCTTTTCGATAATGGTCAGCACCTCCTCTAAATCATCCATGGGTTTTTGAACTGACCGGTTAAGAAAATCTTCGGCAAATTTGCGGCTATACTTTCCATGTTTTGCACCGGGTTGAAGAGACATCCCGGTATCATGAAAGAAAACAGCAAGGATTATTTTCTCGACCTGATTCACATCAACGGTGAAGTTTGCCTGTTCCAGTTCTTGGACCAGCTGTTTTGCAAAAAGCCAGACCCTGAAATGATGGGCCTCATCGTGCGAAGGCAGGTAGGTTTGGCTGAAGATCTCTTTGCAATGAGTAAACAGGGGTTGAAGCCATTTTTTTTCCACTGTTTTTAGCGTAGAATCAATGGTATTCACAGCAAAGAGTGTTTGATGAAAAGATGAAATACGCGTTGATGATGTGGCTGAGAAGTTATCTATTTCCCGGACATCTGCTCAGCAATCTCAAGTATGGTTGTATCGTCCAGTGTTACAATCCCTCCATCGGGACCCTGTTCTAAATGGATCCCGGCAGTCTCTCCCTTAATATAATTCGTACCCCCAAAATAATTACGGACTGTCTCTTCGTTGACATTGAGTTTCCTGGCTATGATCCCCATACTACCGTCCGGCAAACTGTCTTTGATCCTCCTTAATTCATTGAACGTGATTGTTCTGGCCATTTTATGTACTATTATATTTTATTTTGAGCCATCAAAGGTAGAAATATAATCAATGAGACTCAAACTTTATCATGATAAATCGATCTGATCCGGGTCACGGATGATGTAGACATCATAATCTCCCAGGTATTCAAATCCCAATGATTGATAAAGGTGTATTGCATGCTGGTTATCGCGGTTCACTTCCAGTTTTATCTGTTTTTTCATCTCCCGTGCAAATTTCAGTGATTCCAGTGTAAGCCATTGACCGAGTCCCCTGTTTTGAAGGTCAGGTTTTATGCCAAAGTGATGGAGGTGAATGCGGCGGCCATCGAAGGTCATCCAGGAAGTGCCTACAATTTCGCCGGATGTTTTCCGGATCATCACCAGGAGTTTCCCTCCCAGGCGGATACTCTCTGTAATGACTTCTCTGGAATCCCCTCTTTTGTGATCTCCGAGGCCGGTTTCAATCCAGAGTTTTTCCACTTCAGGGAAATCACTATCCCTGTAATCCCGGATTGCAAACTGATCTTTTAAAACTTCAGACATAACTCTGTACTCTGTGTTTGATACTTCTCCCTTCTCTCCGATCGGTCAGGCCTTTCGCTCCGTAACCCATAACCCGTAACTGCTCACTGCTCACTGATCATCCCTAATTTCTCCAAATCTGATGATTTGGTAAGAAATTCTGCCGAAGGCATTCCTTCGGAAGAGGATCCTCGAAAATCAATCGAATTTTCCAAAGAAAATTCGATTGATTTTCGGGACTATTCACTTATCCGTAACCACATAGATCTGTCCTGTCTCATCCCGCACCACGATGATTGGTTCACCTTTCTCAATGAATCCCCGATCCGATTTTGCATCATAGATTGTTCCCTCGATATTAACTTTTCCCGAGGGTCTCAAGACGGTATGGGCTGTTCCTTTTTTCCCGATCATCTCTTTCTGAGTTTTGCTATCCACCCCTACAAATCCATTACTGGTATTTTGTACTTTGCTCAGTGCCAGGTTAGGAAAAGTCCGGGAGGTAAATAGTTTTTTACTGATCCAGAGCGAGAGCAGCAAAGAGAACAGACTGGATGTAAGCACGATAAACAGCGCCTTCAGAATTGCTTCCAGGCCGGCCAATACATCGAATTTAAAAACGATATTATCGATCATACTGAGAACCAATCCGGCAACAACCATGAGCACTCCGGATATCCCTGCCACACCAAAACCGGGTATGGCAAAGATCTCCACTCCGATCAATACGATGCCAGCAAAGAAGAGGACCAGTTCCCAGTGTTCAGCAAGTCCCTCCAGGTACAGAGGCGCAAAATAGAGGATTGCCGCAACCAGGGCTGCTGCAAGGGGAAACCCGATACCGGGTGTCTGAAGCTCGAAATAGATCCCTCCGATAATGATCATGATCAAGAGCCCGTGGACTACCGGATTAATCAGGAGCCCGATGATCTTGTCAAGGGTGGTGGGAACATGCTCCTTTATTTCGTAATTGGAGATTCCAGCAATAGTCATCACCCGTTCAATGTTTTCAGCCTGTCCTTCGCAATATCCGTTTCGGATTGCCTCTTCGGTGGTGAATGTGAGTACCTGACCCGTGTCAATAATCCCTTCGATATAGACAGCGGGATCGACCATTGCCTCGGCAATTTTCGGATCTCTGTGCCAGACCAGCGTGGTATCAGAACCGGTGATCAGGGTGTCTTTGCCGTGTGCTTCAGCTGTAGCCCGCATGGTCGACCTCATGAATGATTGATATTTGTCCGGGACAACTTCCCCGGTTGCATTTACCACGGTTGCAGCACCAATGCTGGAACCGGGTCTCATGTATATGCTGTCGCAGGCAATGGAGATCAGGGCTCCTGCAGAAGCGGCATTGTTATCAATGAAAACAAAGACCGGTATTTTGCTGTTCAGGATCCTGGTGCGGATGGAGTCGGCAGCATCCAGCAAACCACCATAGGTGTTCATATGGATCAGAATGTAATCCGCCCCGATCCGGTCTGCTGCCTCAAAACTCTTTTGTGTCATCCGCCAGACCGGAGCAGCGATCTGTTCCCGGATATCGTACTTGTAGATCAGGGTTTTTTCTGTATTACCAGTGCCGGGAAGAGTACCTTCCTGGAGCAGACCGGAGGAAAAAAGTACCAGGGACAGAAAACTTAACGATACAATAGGGAGCCTTTTCATAGTGATTTTTTTACAAAAATAAAAGATGTTTGTTAATATACCCTACTCACACTAAAATATGTACCTTTGTTATTTTACCAATGGTTTCTGATCCATGAAGATGCATTCCTTACTGGCAATTTCGCCAATTGATGGTCGCTACAGAGACAAAGTTAATGAACTGGCCGATTATTTTTCCGAATATGCCCTCATAAAATACAGGCTTCTGGTTGAAGTTGAGTATTTTATTGCACTTTGTGAAATTCCCCTTCCCCAGTTGAAAGGGGTAAAACCATCCTCCTTTGTAGAGCTGAGGAGTATATACAAAGATTTTTCGCCTGAAGAAGCGGAAAAGGTGAAAGAGATTGAAAAGACGACCAACCATGATATCAAAGCGGTTGAGTATTTTTTAAAGGAGAGATTCATGGAGCTGGGATTGAATGATCAGAAAGAGGTTGTTCATTTCGGGCTTACTTCCCAGGATATCAACAATACGGCTATTCCTTTTCTTTTCAGGGATGCTGTGAACGAAATCTATTATCCCCAGCTGGATGATATCATTTCTAAATTGACAGAAATGAGCCGTGAATCGGAAGGAATACCCATGCTTGCACGAACACACGGGCAACCGGCATCGCCAACCCGGCTGGGAAAAGAAATCCGCGTTTTCAGTGAACGGTTGTCCAAACAGTTAAACCTGATGAAATCCATTCCATGTTCTGCAAAATTTGGCGGAGCAACCGGTAATTTCAATGCACATCATGTGGCTTATCCAAAGATTGACTGGGTCAATTTTGCTGACCACTTTGTAAATGAGACCCTGGGGCTGGACCGCACACAAACCACAACGCAAATCGAACATTACGATAACCTGGCTGCATTCTTTGATAACCTGAAACGAATCAACACCATTCTCCTGGATCTTGACAGGGATATCTGGCTCTATATCTCCATGGAATATTTTCACCAGAAGATCGTTAAAGGGGAGGTGAGTTCATCCACCATGCCCCATAAAGTCAATCCAATCGATTTTGAAAATTCAGAAGGAAATCTCGGGTTGGCAAATGCAATTTTTGAACACCTTTCGGCAAAATTACCCATATCGAGACTTCAGAGGGACCTGACTGATTCTACTGTTCTCAGAAACATTGGAGTACCTGTTGCACACACATTGATCGGTATGAGATCGTTGATGAAGGGAATGAACAAATTGATCATCAATCAGGAGAAGATCAGAAGAGACCTGGATGACAACTGGAACGTTGTCGCGGAAGCCATTCAAACCATTCTGCGGCGGGAAGGATATCCTGATCCTTATGAAAAGCTGAAGGAGCTGACCCGGACAAACAAAGCACTCAGTAAATCAGTGTTGCATCATTTCATTGAATCACTGAATGTTTCTGATAAAGTAAAAAACGAACTGAAAAATATTTCTCCCGAAAATTACGTTGGTATCTGATGATGCCGGACTGCTTTCATAAAGGAAAACCTGAATGAATAATTTTTTTAAGATCTTTAGTTACCTGAAACCCTATTGGTTTTATGCTCTGCTGAATGTATTGTTCAATGTCCTTGCTGCTTTTGCAGCACTGTTCTCCTTTACCATGGTGATCCCTTTCCTGGGTATCCTTTTTGACACACAGGAGATGGTTACTGAAGCAATCCCTTTTGAGTTCTCAGTTGACCACATAAAGCATGCCTTTAATTATAATGTTTCCCAGTTAATCATAACCCAGGGAAAAGCCACGGCTTTGTTGCTTGTCAGTATAACAGTGGTTGTTATGAGCCTGTTTAAGAACCTTTTCCGGTTTATAGCACTATACTATACAGCTCCCATCCGCACCGGAACCGTGAGGGATATCCGGAAACAGATATTTAACAAGATCCTGAGATTGCCGTTATCCTATTATACCGATGCCAGAAAAGGAGATGTTATCTCAAGAATAACGTCTGATGTTCATGAGATTGAGATCTCCATCATGGCTTCACTGGAAATGCTGATACGGGACCCGTTGACTATCCTTATTTTCTTGGCATACATGTTCCTTGCCAGTTTGAAACTTACCCTTTTCGGTCTCCTGTTATTACCCATCAGTGGATACCTGATCGGCAGGATCGGGAAAAAATTAAGGACCACATCATTCAAAGGACAAAAAAAACTCGGATTCCTGTTATCCATTATTGAAGAAACACTTGGGGGATTAAGGATCATCAAAGCATTCAATGCAGAAGAAAAAGTTACCCGGCGGTTTGACAGCAACAACAATTTTTATACAAGGATCATGAACAGAGTGTACCGGAGGCGGTACCTGGCCAATCCTTCCAGCGAGTTTTTCTCCACTTCCGCCATGATGGTACTGATGTTCTTCGGCGGATCACTGGTGCTGAAAAATGCCAGCACCCTCTCGTCGGAGGCTTTTATTGCTTACCTGGTCATATTCTCCCAGATCATACCCCCGGCAAAATCACTGACAACCGCTTTTTTTAATATTCAGAAAGGACTGGCTTCACTGGACAGGATCGGCTACATTCTCGATGCCGAGGTTACCATTAAAGACAAACCCAATGCACTTCCCATTGATGGATTTAGCGAATACATTGAATACAGGAACGTGAGTTTCAGGTACAATGAGGAGATGGTACTGAAAAACATCAACCTGCGGATTGAGAAGGGGAAAACCATCGCCCTTGTCGGGAAATCGGGAGCCGGAAAGTCCACACTGGTCGATCTTCTTCCACGATTTATTGAGGCAACAGAAGGGGAGATCGTGATTGATGGGAAACCGGTAAATGACCTGAAACTGTTCGATCTTCGTCAATTGATGGGAATCGTCAGTCAGCGATCCATCCTCTTTAACGATACGTTCTATAATAACATTGCTTTTGGACTGGACCATGCTCCGGAAGCGGATGTCATATCTGCAGCAAAGGTCGCCAATGCACACGATTTTATCCTGGAAAATAACAATGGCTACTATTCCAATGTGGGTGAGGGGGGAAGCAAGCTGTCAGGCGGACAACAGCAGCGTGTCAGTATCGCGAGGGCTGTCCTGAAAAATCCGCCCATTCTTATCCTCGATGAAGCGACGAGTTCCCTCGATACCGAATCGGAAAGACTGGTGCAGGAGGCAATCATTAACCTGATGAAGAACAGAACCTCCATAGTGATCGCCCACCGGTTGTCTACCATCAAACACGCCGATGAAATCATCGTTCTCGAAGAGGGAGAGATCGTCGAACGGGGGAAGCACGATGACCTCCTCAAGGAAAACGGATACTACTGGAAACTGCACGAACTGCAGATGAGGTAAGGTGGATAAAGTTAAAGTTATAATTTATACGGTAATAGGTTGATTCTAAATGATAGCATTTGACGCGTTGTGCGGTTAAAACTGTGGCATAAAAAATTGGCCACCCCCAAAGGGATGCCTTTGGCAAAAGACACCAAAACACTAAATTTCACTAAATCAATTAATTGGTTTTCCAAACCGCACAACGGGTTAACATTTGTATATTCAGGTTACTGTAACTAACACCCAACATTCCTATGATAAAATCGAGAAAAAGATTGTTCATTTTATTAGCTGTCGTTATTTCCTATTCCCTTCATGCGCAGGAGGATGCATTAAACAAGGGTCTGAATGCCATCACGCAACAGGCAGTCCAGGGGCAGCTTGAATTTCTTGCGTCTGACTGGACCCGGGGGAGGGGAACGGGTGATGCGGGAAGTTATATGGCTGCCGATTACATTGCCAGCATGTTTAAAGTGTATGGTTTACAGCCGGGAGGTGACATTGAGACCATCTATCCATCCCGGGAAGAGAGAAGTGCAGGAGCCGTTCCCAGGCATATCAGAACCTTTTTCCAGAACCTGGAACTCATTGAATATTACCCGGGAGAGGAGCAGAAACTCTCCATTACCTCAGAGTATCGTGGGACCATTGAAAAGATAAACTTTGTCTACAGGACTGACTTTTTTGTCAATACATCGGATGTTGGAATGGAATTGAAATCACCGGTTGTTTTTGTCGGATATGGAATGGTGGATGAGGAAAACAAGTATGATGATTTCGCGGGGCTGGATGTGAAAGGGAAAGTAATTTTGCGATTGGCTGGATTCCCGGGTCATAGAGACCCTGATTCAGAGGCCTATAAGAAGTTTCACTCAGATGACCCATCCTTTGTTTCCAATTTATACCGGGAAAAATCGAGCATTGCTGAGGAGAAAGGGGTAGCCGCAATTATTGAAATAGCACGGGAAGGCGATCCCTCACCGGGTTGGGCTGATAATATACCCTTCCGGTACAACCTCCCCTTCTATGAAGGCGATGAACCCCTCCGGGAAATCTATACCCGTATGAAGCTTCCCGGTGACGAGATCGGATCATGGCGTTCCACGATATCCGTTACCATGAGGGTTGCTAACCAGATTTTTAAAGGAACGGGAGTGGATCTGGATGACTATGAGGAGAAGGTCATGAAATCGATGAAGCCTGCATCGAAAATCTTGCCGGGCAAATCCATTGAGATAAAAACAACCGTTAACTCAAGAGTCATTCGTGAACGGAATGTCATCGGAGTGCTTGAGGGCAAAAATCCCGAAAAGGTGGTCGTGGTGGGTGGCCATTATGACCATCTGGGTGAATTGAAAGGATACATCTGGAATGGCAGTGACGACAATGCTTCGGGAACAGTCGGCGTCTTAACCCTTGCCAAAGCCTGTATGGCTACCCGTGTGCAGCCGGAATATACTATTGTTTTTGCCGCATGGACTGCCGAGGAGAAAGGTCTCCTCGGATCACACTATTTTGTCGATCATCCTCTTGTTCCTGTGGAAAACATCCAGTTTTACCTGAACTATGACATGATCTCACGGAATGCTCCTGAAGACACCCTGGAAAACCAGGCAACATTGCGATACACTCAGGCCTACCCGGAAATTGAGGAAATGACCCGAATCCATATTAAAGAATATAGACTTGATATGAATCCCAACTTTATCAGCATGGAGAGGCCCAGAGGGGGAAGTGATTTTGCCTCCTTTGCAGCCAGTGATGTCCCCATACTCACCTTCAATGCCGGTTTCACTTCGGATTACCACCAGATCAGCGACCACTCATCCAAAGCGGATATCGGTAAAATGACCGATATCATCAGGGTTGGATTCCTGAATGTCTGGAGAATAGCAAATACACCAGGTTTCAGGAGATGAAGAAGTACTGATAATGAACGGTCTGACGGCTTAAGTCCGTCTGACCGTTAGGCCGAAAAGGCAGCTGTATCCGTCAGACCCCCATTGGGTCAGAAGGTGGCATAATATAATATACAGGAGTACCCTACAATCCCAAACCAAATCCTTCGGGAAATTTTAAGTTGAAATTATAGTAAGGTGGAGTTGGTTTGCCCCTGAGAATCCATTAAAATTTGGGGGTGCATGTTTTCCAGGGATTACTCGCTCTCCGCCTGCCGGTGGATCGCTCGTGATCCCATTGGAGAGATCCTGCAAAAATGAAAAAAGCTCTAACGAGCTCATTTTATTTTTATTCTCATTTCCTTCAGAAAACAAGCTTTCTTTGGGATTACTCCCCGCTTACAGCGGGATCGTGATCCCAAAGAGGGATACCTGGAAAGCAAATTACTCCCTCCTTCGTTGCACTCATGAGGTATTTTTATTTTCATTCGTCCTCACTCAGACAAGTCTGGTTCGACCATCTGAAAATAAAAATCCCGCAACAGGTTGCGGGAGTAATTTGTTTTGCGGAGAAAGAGGGATTATTTCATGATCCCTGAGAGGCGATCCAGCAATCCAAAACCAAATCCTGACGGATTCTATTTATTTGACCATTTCAGCTTTATGAGAACAAGTTCTCAACAGCTTCATGTCCAAATAAAAAACTGCGCTGTTGCGCAGTTTGGTTTGGGATTGCGGAGAAAGAGGGATTCGAACCCCCGGTCCCGCGATAACAGGACAACGGTTTTCAAGACCGCCGCATTAGACCACTCTGCCATTTCTCCGGTGATGCAAAAGTAAAATTTTTTTCAAACTTTATCCAATAAATCAAATAGTACAAAAACCTGACAGGTTTCAAACCTGTCAGGTTTATCCACCGATCGATTTAGACCTTTTACTCACCGGGTGACAACCGGTGAGTTTATTAGGATCGGGTTTACTCCGCTTTTTCAATCCTCGCAGCCCAGCCCCCGCCATTCGATAGTTGAATGGTCAATGTATCCCCTGACGAGATGTTTATCACCTCCCGTTTGTAATCAGTGGCAAAACGGTCGGCATTTATTCCGTCTTTGAACACAGTGGCATGATAGGCTCCTTCGCCCAGGAATGAGAAATCGAGTGTCAGCTCCCGGGCAGTCCAGTTGCTCATTGCACCAACATACCAGGTATCCCCCTTCCGGCGGGCAAGGGCTACGTATTCCCCCACTTTTCCGTCCAGTGGCACCGTCTCGTCAAATGTGGTCGGAACAGTGGTGATGAAATCGGTGCATTCCTGCTCTTTCATGTAGATCGTGGGATTATCAGCCAGTATTTGCAGCGGCACTTCGTAAACGACATACATTGCCAGTTGATGGCACCGTGTGCCCTGGCTCATGGGTTCTGAAAAGACCGGTCTGTAATTTTGCCGGCTGGAATTTCTCATGGCACCGGGAGTATAGTCCATAGGACCTGCCATCATCCGGATATATGGAATACTCACATCATACCGGGGGACGTCCTCATGCGCCCATTTTACATTTTCCAAACCTTTTACTCCTTCATACCCGACAACGTTGGGATAGGTCCGCTGTAGCCCGGTGGGTTTATAGATACCGTGGAAATCGATGATTAATTGATGCTCGGCTGCTTTTCTGGCCATTTCATAGGTTGAAGCTACTGCCTTCTGGTCGTCGCGGTCAATAAAATCAATCTTAAAACCTTTAATTCCCATCCCGGAATAGTGAGCAAATACCGTATCCATCTGCCGGATAAGCGGGTGCCACATAGCCCATAGAATGATACCCACCCCATTCCGGTTTCCGTGTGCTATGAGTTCCTGCAGATCAATCGCCGGTATTACTTTCGTCAGGTCAAACCCCGCCGCCCCGCCCTCATCAATGATGATGTAACGGATGCCGTTGGCAGCAGCAAAATCGATGTAATACTTATAGGTGGCTGTATTCATCCCTACCCGGAAATCAACATGGGAGATGCCGATCGCATTCCACCATTCCCATGCAGCCTGGCCAGGCTCGATCCAGGAAACATCCTCCAGACGGGGTGGTGATGCCAGCTTCTGAACGATGTCATTGCTCAGTAATTCTTTATCCTGTTCACTGATCACAACCACACGCCATGGGAAATGGCGCGCTCCGCTGGTTCGGGCAATGTAATCGGCCCTCCTGGTGGGGATCAGGTTCCTTCTGACCTGTTCCTCTTCCAGCGGGTAGGGTGCATACACACCCATGAATCCTTTTCCGGTGTGATTGATGTTCAGGAACATGCCGGGATAATCCTCCAGATCAGCTTCCAGGATCACTACCTTTTTATCATTTCCGACATCGATCAGCAACGGAAGGAACGCCAGGGAATCGCTCATGAATTGAGAAATGTTCTGCTCTGTATAAAGGGATTCAAAGGAGCAGTTGAATATTTTGCCATCCCTGTAATCCCGCATGTACGGTATAAAGGCTTTATGGTCGGCGGCAAAGTTGAAGTTGGCTTCTTCATTCTGTACAACGATTGAATCTTTCTTCTTTGTGAAAAACCGGTATGCCACGGCATCATCGTACGCCCTGAAGATCAGACCGTAGTCATCATTGCACTGTATTGTAAGCTGGTTACAGTGATCGGGAATGATAGCCTTCTTGTAGTTGATGGCATGAATCTCACGATTGATCTCTTTTCTGTCTGAAGAATGCACTATTGCATTTTCTCCCAGTGATTCTCCCCCTGCCAGTTGCAGGGATATGGTCGAGGGGACAATCATCTGTTGCCCTTTATGCCGGACAGACCATTGGATTTTGGTCCCGACATCTATTTGTATAATGATGCCCCCATCCGGGGATTCGAGTTTAAAATCCTGATTTGGTTGAGCATTAATGATCAATGGGCTTAGCAGTAGAAAATGCAGTAGCTGGAAATGTCTTTTCTTCATCTTGTTTTTGTTTATATTGATTGATGGATGTCCGGTTCAGGGGTGATAATGATATAAGGTATTGCAGTGCTTTCCCTATCCAAAAGTACTTCATCCCGGGAATTTATCCAAAGGAAGGAGTCCACAGTCACCAGTCTCCATTTGCCAGTCTGCTTTACCGAAATATACTGGCTTTACTAAAAGCACCACTTCTTCATCCCCCCAGGCTGCGGCAGGCAAGGCTGCTACCTCACATGCCACCACACATCCCCTTCGCCATTTCCTCTTGACTGGTATTGTTTAATGTCTTAACTTGTATCTGATTAGCAGACAAAGCTAAACCTGAACCCAAAAACTAATACTATATTACCATGAAAAGACTTCTACTTTTACTCATCACTCTTCACTCATCACTCATCATTCTTTTCTCGCAGGCACCACAGGGTTTCAACTACCAGGCGGTAGCCCGGGATGATGGAGGAGAACTTCTTGCATCCCAGACGATTGATATAAAGATCGGGATCCGTGCAGGAAGCGAGAGCGGCACTCTGGTATGGGAAGAGACCCATACGGTAACGACCAATGAGTTCGGGCTGTTTACCCTGAAGATCGGAGATCCGGAAGCCACAGCCGGTTCCGGTTCAGCAGCAACATTCAGCGATATTGACTGGAGCACCGGTGTACACTACCTGGAGGTAGCGGTACAGGTGGATGTCACCTTTATCCCGATGGGCACTTCTGAGCTGTTATCCGTGCCGTTTGCCCTGTTCGCTGAAACGGGAAATGATGGGCCACAGGGACCGCAGGGACTGCAGGGGATCCAGGGGCTGAAAGGAGATACAGGAGACCCGGGCGAACCGGCAAGCGATGACCAGGATCTGCATATATCGGGAGATATTCTTACAATAGACAACGGATTGAATGAAATCGACCTGTCACTCTATAGTGATGATGCCGATGCAGATCCAACCAATGAATACCAGGACCTGACTTTCACAGGGGACCAGCTTGGTTTAACAAGCAGTGGTAGCTCGGTAGACCTTTCGGGATACCTGGATAATACCAACTACTGGATTGAGAACGGTGACACGATATACTATATGAGTGGAAATGTTGGGATCGGGACCACCTCTCCACAGGGAAGACTTGAGGTGCAGGGGGATGGACTTGAAGTCCCGGATGAACCGCTTTTTGAAGTGAAACGAAAAGACGGGCAAACTGTATTTGCTGTATATCCCGAAGGGGTGAGGATCTATGTGGAAGATATTCAGGATAGTAAAGGGACGAAGGGTGGCTTTGCCATTGGAGGGATCAGGCCCGGGAAAGGTATTACCAACGAATACTTTAG
>Ga0114922_10004393_pt1 | contig 13064 bp, 9 predicted proteins | sample AartaG_FD_100975 | JGI IMG/M metagenome (GOLD analysis project Ga0114922, IMG submission 100975) | Deep subsurface microbial communities from Aarhus Bay to uncover new lineages of life (NeLLi) - Aarhus_00045 metaG | ecosystem: Environmental > Aquatic > Marine > Oceanic > Sediment | place: Aarhus... | reverse complement strand
GATGCCTTGATTGTTATTCCGCGCTCCCGCTCCAGGTCCATATTGTCAAGAAACTGTTCGGTTTTTTCTCGCTCGCAAATCGTACCGGTCAACTCAAGCATACGATCCGCCAACGTGCTCTTGCCGTGGTCGATGTGCGCTATTATAGAAAAGTTTCGTATATGTTCCGTATTCATCTATTCTTGCTTCCAATCTCAAAACCTCGCATTTTAGCAGAAAAACCTCACACAAACAACTATCACATCAAACACAACAGATAACGTTCGTGCAAAGTGTTTCGAGTAGGCGCGATTGTACTTGATTGGTAGGTAAAAAAAGGCCCCCGTGCCGGCGGAGGATACGAGCATATCCGGCACAGAGGCCCCAACACAGTTAGATTTTCTTTCGGACCGTCCGAAAGCTAAAAGCCGTACACTGGGCGTAGTTGGTCTTGGTTCGGCAACTGGTTGTAAATCTCGCCCCTTGGGCCTATGTATGCAGGGCCGTTCTTGGCTAATCTGACGGGTACCTGGGAGCCGTTGCTGTTGGTAATCCACACAACGCTGCTGTTTTGGTCGGCCCTTATTGCGTCCCGCTCTGCAACAGCGGCCTTTTTATCGGTTTCGTTGCCCAAAATGTAGCCGGCACCTGCGCCTACTGCGGCGCCAATCAGGGTGGCTTCCGTGTCTCCGCCCGCCAATTGCCCGATACCGGCGCCCGCGAGAGCGCCAAGGGCAGAGCCGAGCTGTGCCTCGCCCCCGCAGCCCGCCAAAAATAACACGCCAAGGCTTAAGACAAGAGACGGCATGATCTTTGTTACATTCTTGGTCATTTTGCACCTCCGTTTCGTCTCAAAAAAAGTTTTTCGTTCTGGATTCCCGCTCCCCGCTTTCGCGGGGACAAGCTTCGCGCAAATGACAAAAGGGTCACCGTTGTCAGCACACTGTATGGCAGAAGTACACTCGGCGACTTCGCAGCCGGTGGGGATGACGGCGTATATATTAATTGTGTCAATTCCTTCTTTTGCATCGTTCGGTCTTGGATAGGAGCTATTTTGGTATTTTCGTCCGCTTCGGTTTTGATTTTCTCCAAAAGTTCCAGCAATATCGTTGCAGAAGCTGTATTGGTCGAATCCAGTTTGGCCTGCTGAAGTGGCTCAGCGGCGGCTTCATGTTCTCCTGTACCTAACAGTTGATAGCCTAAGAGAAGCTGCAGGTCGGGATCGAGGCCACACAGCGAGGCTCTTTCAGCAAGATGGTCGATTTGTGCAAAGAGGACATCCTCTTCGGGATAAAGACCGCGAGGGTAGAATACCCCTTCTTCCTCGGCGGGGACTTTTGCCAGGGCTTCGCGCAGGGCCTGGGCGGCGAGGAGGTACTTTTTGTCTGCGAAAAGGGCCTGGACGTAGGCAAACGGGAGCACCATGTCATCCGGGGCCAGTACTATCGCCTCGACGAACTTGTCGGCCGCTGCACTGTAGTTAGCGGCCTCGAAGGCCTTGACCGCCTCCTCAAAGTAGGTGTCAGCCAAAGTTTGCACATCGGGGGCTTCGGCCTGGGCGGCGAGCTTTGCGCGGACGTCCGCGAACGTGTTTTCGTCCACAGTACTGAGGAGCTGAGCCGGCTGGGTGGAATCTGTGGTCGCGCCCGTGTCGTCGTAATAATAATTGTAGGTATAGTAGTTGTATGTATCGCTCTGTACTTCGCGGGCGACCGGACTGTAGCCGCACCAATCGTAAAAATGGGAGGGATACCAGTAATAACGGGTGTATCTGTAATGCGAGGGCCAGTATCCGCCCAGACTGACAAAAACGTATCTGCGGTGATAGTAGGGATACACATATCGCAGCATCCAGTACGGTCCACATTCATAGTACACCGGGAAATAATACCTCGGCCAGATTCTTCTGTGGTGTATGTGGTTGTGGTGGTCCCGGTACACATGCACGCGGTGATGGCCGTGTCCCGCTACATCGCTTCGTTCTTCGTATTTTCTTCTTGATGACATTCTTCGGCGCCTGTGATTCCTGCGACCGCTGCGCTCGCTGTCAACACTTGGGGATTTGTCGGGATTCCTGACGGTCCCTATGTCGTTGACGCTTCTGTTTCTTTCACGTCTGTTTCTCACGCCGTCCGGGCTCGTGGGCTTGACTGCATCTCTTCGGGGCGCCGACTCGAGCTTTCTTGTTCTTGATTCAGTTGATATGCTGTCGGCAACCTTGGCTGAAGGGCTTTTGCCTCTTCGACCTGCGCGTCGGCTCAGGCCGGGCTTTGTGTCGCTTTTACCGGGCTTGGCGGAACTTACCGGTGTTGTAATGAGCGAGGTCTTGGCCGGGCTGACGCGCCTGGGTGAAACTGGCTTCGGTGCCTTTGTTGCGCCACCCACGGCAGGAGTTTTAGCGGGACGGACCGGCGTTGTAATGAGCGAAGTCTTGGCCGGGCTGACGCGCCTGGGTGAGGCTGGCTTCGGTGCCTTTGTTGCGCCGCCCACGGCAGATGATGGTTTCGCTGCATTAATCCTCGTAGCTATGCGCGAGGTGTCTGCGGTGTTTGTGCGAGTCGGCGAGCTTACAGCCGGATTGGTTTTCGCGGGAAGCACGGCAGGGCCTCTGGCGGGACGCACCGGCGTTGCTACGCGCGAGGTCCTTGAAGGGCTGACACGCGTGGGTGTGGTCGGTGCCGGTTTTGACGGCCTTCGTGCGGTTAGTGCGACAGGGGGCCTGGATATACTCCGAGACTGAGCGAAACTGCGAGGGGGTGATGACATCTTCGGCGGACCCGAGCGGGGTGCCGACCTGATGGGTCCCGGGCCACTGAGTTTGGCCGCTGTCGGCGGCGGGCTTCTCCGGCTTGGGCGAACTGATGCTCGCGGCGCCGGTTGAGACCTGACAGGTCGTGATGGGCTGACAGCCGGTCCGCGGCTCCTTCCAACATTTGAAGGCCTGTTGCCCCTGGCAGAAGGGGATGACTTTGGAGCCTGACGGCTTTGTGGATTGCTTCGTCCCCTTGACCCGGAAGACATTGAGGCACTGTTTGCTAACATCGGTTCGGCTACAAGGATCAGTGCAAGCGCGAGTGCAAGAAGGGCAATAGCGGCCTTGCTGTTTCTTTTTTGTTTTGGCTCCAACATGATAAACCTCCTTTCAAAGATACTGTCCTGTTCAAAACGGTGACAACCAATTTCCTGCGATAGTCGTCAAAAACGTTACATTCGACACATATATCAAATAGCTCAAGGCTTAACGCCTCTATATTAGTATACGTCCCATAAAACAAAAAAGTCAAGTCTTTTTTTCATTTTTGTACAATTATTTTTGCTTGATAAAGTCTATTTTTATAAACATCTGCTTTACAAGGACTTATAAGGGCTGGAAAATCGCTGTAAAAGTGAGATTTTGACAAATTAGTTTGCTGTTTTTGACGTGACAGTGTATAATTGGCTAAGAGGAGTAGGACGATGCGGGGGATGAAAGGGATTGAGATATAAGGAAAAAAGTATGGTCCAGAAGGTTAGGAACCCCTTGGCTCAGGCATTGGGTCTTGTGTTTCAAAGCACGAGAGACAAGATGGGGGGAGTTTCGTCAACCCAGATAGCATCATCTTTGGGCCTGGCTGCATCTCACTACCGAATGATTGAGGCGGGGTCTGCGATACTTCAACCGGCAAGGGCGATAAAGGTAGTTCAAACATTTGAGACAATCGAGTTTGTGCCTCTGTGTCAGGTCCTGGTTTCAATCCAGATACTTGACTCTGTAAGGGGCTCGATTGACGATATGAGAACAACGGCCGAATTGTTGACACAGGCAAATCCCGCGCTTGGAAAAACACTAACGTTGTTTGACAACCTCTGGACCGTGATAAGCAGCGGGCAAACCGGCGAGGTGGCACGGAAAATTGTCTCTGTCGGAATTGTAGAGGAGTTGGAGTCTTTTTTAACAACCGAACCTGTCGCCCTCTCGGCTGAGGCGATTGATAATTTCATGACCCCCACATATCAGTATCCGATTTCAGGACAGTTGTACAGTAAAATAGGAAACATTCTGCAGGGTGTCGCTCCGTTTTATCTCGATGTGATATTGGAACTCGTCGATAATCTGAAGGGCATTACACCGCGTGCGACACCGGGTGAGTTGGCGCAATGGGAAGCAAAGCACAGTAACAGGTTCTCGCATGTAATCGGGATTGTAAGAAAACCCGAGGTCATATTAGACGTTAATACCTTCGACTACAGCTTCCTGTGGCAGGATAACTTCAAGAAGATGTTCATAATTCACCGCGACAGGCCGAAGGTAAAAACCGGATCGGTAATCGATGAGCTTGTTGACGGTCTGAGAAAAAGATACGAATCAGAGCGACTCAAATATGAACGACAGTTACAGAGCTTTGACGAGACAATGAATGAGAAGCTGGCTATTGAGTTTAGAAGTGAGCTGGCAAGTGATATAGACGAAATATTGTCGTACAGAGACATCGAAATGAACAACCTCTGGGTGTATATTATGACAAGCGGATATGCGGTGCTTTTCATTGATAATGCCTCGGTTGGTACCGAAGCGACAGATATTTATGGCACAAGTCTTGCATACGACGAGACGTGTCAGAAATTGGTTAGTATCAGGGAAATATGCAGTCATGTCGGATTTGGACTTTGAAAATCTTGACTTGCCTTCAATCAGCATAGTAAGAACCACACCGAAGGTAGCTGAGGACGAGCTTTTTACGCACAAGCGCTGCTATATGGGCATTAGTCTTGATAATCCGGGTTTTCAGGGAAAGAATCTGCAGGCGCTGATGCTGTGGGCGCTTGGGAATTTTGATAAGTGCCTCGTAGTCGTTGGGGACCACCTGTGTCGATTTAACGAACAAATCTTTAATACTTCCAGACTTAATGAAGCTGCCGAAGCTGCCCAGCGGAGGGGCGATTCGTTTATGAACAAGACAACCGAATTTTTCAAACAGATCCCCGCCAGGCGGCTTGTGCTTACACGATGGCAGCCGTGCTTAAAGAAAAATGAGTATAATGAGGCAAAAGTTGTTATTGACAACCTTTTCGCTTCGGACTCGGCCTTTCGGGCTTCTGTCGAGAGGGATGCCTTTTCCTTTGTCAAGAGACAGAAAAAACGCAATCAAAAACCGATAGTTACAACAGAAGAGGCGATAGAGCTTTCATGCCGTTACCTCCTCGAAGAGATAACGGTTTTTGCCGCACTCTCGACGCAGGGCTGGGAAATTGAGCTTTATCCCGGCCCGGAGCTGGGTGTGCTTGTCGATATTGCAAAGGGCAAATATCTGCACGTACCGGAGGGCCTGACTAAGAGAATTAACGTCGAACTTGCGATACACCCCAGCGGAGCCGGTTAACTATGACAGCGATTGTTGTTAGCGCACTGCTTCTTGCATTTATTATTTACATGGCGGTCGGGCTTTTCCTTGGCACCCGGACAAAAGGCATCGCTGATTTACTACCTTTGAAGTTGAGCAGGCAGGCTCGAGTAGCAAACGCCCGGGAATTTTCCGCCAGTACAGTGGCAACTACAATATCTCTGGCAACTGTTGTCATGGCCTTTTTCGAATTGGCCGGACGTTTCGGAGTGTGGCTTTTCTGGACGGTGGTTACTACGTCGATGGGCCTGCTTGTTGTGCGTTTGTTCGCAAAACGGATCTGGCAGCGCATCAGCACCTATGATCACCGCCCGACATTGCACGAATTTTTGGGTACGGAGTTCAACAGCCAGTTGCTTTCGTACGTGGGAGCTGTTTGCGCCAGCCTGGGCTTTCTGTTTGCCTTTGCGGTTGAACTGATAGTGGGCTCGAGGTTTTTCGCAGGGCTGGTTCCGGGCGTGCCGGCGTGGGCGGTGGTTGTAGTGCTTTCGGTAGTTGCGTTCGTATATACCGCGCTCGGAGGCTTTCGCGCGGTAATCGTAACGGACAGGATACAGATGATTTCGATCTGGCTGCTTTTGCTTGCGCTTCCTGCATTCTACCTGTATTACGTCCTGGCCCACGGCGGCTGGGCCCAGAACCTTGAGAAAATCCCTACCGGAATTTTGGATTTCTCTTACAAAGAAGGACTCGGCGCCTTTCTTGTGGGTATCTTCGTTATTAACGTTCCGGCGTTTATCTCGGACATGAGTATATGGCAGCGAATAGCGGGGGCGCAAAAACATCAGACGGTGATGGGCGGATTATTCAGAAGTGTGCTCACGAGCGCCGCTACCTGGGGGCTCTTTGCGTTTCTTGCATGTTTTGCATTTATGATGGTAAAAACCGGCGGCGGTGTTAATCCGCTGGTTTCGGTGGTGAACGTTATCGGCAACACTAAAGGCGCTCTTGCCGTATTCATTTTGTTCTTCGTAACTCTCGGCTTATATGGTGCTATGCTGTCAACTGCATCGACACAACTTATAGCGGTCTCGCACACATTGTATGAGGATGTTTTCTCGCGAATGAGAAAACGGGCACTGAATGACAGGCTCGAATCAAAAAAAGAGCTGCGCCTTTCCAGGTCCATACTCATAGCTGCGGCGGTCATCTCAACTATACTGGTTCAGTTCTTGTCGTTGGCTGGATTTTCCATAGCCGACCTTGTATTTGCGATATATGGTGCCCAATTAGGACTTTGCCCACTTGTGATAGCAGGCTTGCTGTTGGGTAGAGAGCGCCTCCGGCGGGTGTCTAACTGGGCGGCATTGGCGGTAGGAGCAGGATTTGTAACAGGGTGGGGCACCGCCATATACGGCAGATTGACCGCAAACACGAGCCTGGTTTTCTTAGCTCCGGTTTGCAGCCTTATCATCTCGTCGGTAATACTTTGCACCGGCTTTGTGGCCGGCAAAAAGCCGAATTCATCGGTAAGAACATGACCTGGATACTGATAAAAGCCGTCATCAAAGCACGAAGGGAAGGCTTACTACGCCTGGTGCCGGCGACAAGCGCGACCCGCCTTGACTGCCTTATGGATAAGTGCGCCAGGTGCTGCACCGCTTTGGGTACGCCGGTGGTAACGCCAGCCGAAGCTGAAGAGATTGCCGCCGAATCGCTCATAGAAGACAAACACGGCCGAATTTTTACAAGGTCGGAAAATTCCGTCTGCTGTCTGCTCAAAAACGGGCTTTGCTCAATATATCCGGTCAGGCCGAGGGGCTGCCGGGAATACCCGTGGTATAACATCGACGGCCGGCTCTACTACGACAGCGGCTGTCCGGGAATGAAACATGACCAAGACCAACGCCCCAAGATAGAGGATATCGAGCCTTTCGAAGATTTTTTCCCTCTGACGCCCAAATTTGTCCTCTGGGCGGCGAAAAAAGCCTGTGTCAAACGATAGGAACCGGGCAAGTTCCCCGCAAAAACGGAAAAATGCCGGACCATGCACCGACAGCGATGAGCTTGAGTTCATCGAGCCTCAGAACATCGGCGATACGATGCTGTATTTGACCGGCGGGGCGTGAGCAACCGCTACAAGGTCTATCGGTCCTCCAGAGCTACCGGATCTTTTGTACTAATGGCCTCGGCAAATGTCGGAACCCTCCGGAAAGTGGGATGGTCTCTGTAATCCAGATTCCGCCGGCCGTACCAGGAGCCGTAGTACTGGGCGTTGGCATCGACCCAGGTGGTCAGTTTGAGCATCTCTTCGCGCGAGAGCCGGATGTCATTGTGGCCGGCGCGAAGCTTTTGTATGAGTTTGCTGGCATGTGAGCCTACAGTATGTGGGGGTACGGGTTCGGTGCCCTCAAAATCCGAGCCTTCGTCAAATGTCACTACCAAATCGCGCCCTAAGATGCTTTCGTATGAACGGGTGAACGTATCAGTCATCTGGCCGGTAAGGTTGAGGCGGGCGGGGGGCTTGTCGCCGCTGTGGCAACTGATGCAGTGCCTGTCAAGAACCGGCTGGACGTCGGTCGGATAGTGAATGACTCTTTGTGCGGTTAGGTCACCCGGCTGTGGGGCAGGTTCGGACGGCAGGTAATTGAGCGCCATAATGGGTTTGTTCGCAGGTGCCAACTGACGCATCTCGTGACAACCAATACACGAGCGTTTTTCCCCCGGCCGGTAATTTATGTAAGTCCTTTGTCGCTGAACTTCCATGTAATATTCATCCAGGACCTGGAAATAGATATTTTTGTCGGTCGGGACGGTAAAGTGCGCCGAGCCATCTTCATAGACTGGAACGATTCCGTACATAACCTTAAGCCCGAGGACACTTCCTGCACTAACGGCAGGGGCGCCCTCGTCCCAGAACTGCCGGCAGTCCCACGGTCGCGGAACCTGCTCCATAATGCGAATATGCTTTATTGTGCCGCGCTCGACTCCCCCTAAGCCGACATAGACATCGCTGAGTACGACAGTTGCAGGCTCACTGGTCATGGGACGCACCGAGGGAATAACAGTGGGTTTCTTCCGTGGCCGAAGCGGTGTGGGCTGCCAGCAGGAAAACTCCTTGTCCTTGTATATCAGGATATGATTACCAAACTCATCCAGAAGGTACAGCCCGTAGGCCCTAACGTCGTTCCAAGGCTTATCCGGGTTGTGTGAGACTAAGAAGAATTTTTCACTCAATGGGAGTGGGTCCATGTAGAGTGGGCCGTTGGGATTGCGCTCCCACCCGTCGCCGACCCTGTGGTGGAACCCCCCTTCGGTGCGAATGTCGATGTTTGGCGTGATGTAGGTCATCGGCTCGCGCGTGCGGATGGGCTTGTTGATGTCGAGCCGAATGACGGTGCCTACGCCGGATTGAGGAAAGTGCGGAGTGCCGAGGGTTACGAACAAATTATTGTTGTAGCCTGGAATCGATCGGCCGTGGTTGAAGACGGGTGGCAGGGCGATGTCGTTTCCAAAAAGCTCAGCCGTGCCGCTGCCGTCTGGACGCATAGCCCAAAGACACTTGACTCCGATTTGTCCTTTATCGACATATTCCCAGCGGGAATAGATTATTCGCCCATCGTGCATTATGGCGGGTGAAAACTCGCTGACGGGACTATTGGTCAGTTTGACCATATTTTTGCCGTCGGCGTCGATTCGGTAGAGGACGGCGGTGGAGAGCTTGTCAGGCCCATCACACAGCGTGCCGTATTCACAACGCGTCGAGGTAAAAATTATCCGGCCGTCGGGCATATAGCATGGGTGCATGTCGTCCGTGTGATGATGATACACGCGTGCGGTTCCTTCTGTGTCATGATGGTTGTATTTTTTGACTCGTGCAGGCTCATCCGGCGGCTCAAAGGTGAGTTGTCTCAGCCCTTTGCCGTCAATACCAACTTCGTAGAGGCGAAATCCTTTGCCGATGCGTTCTTTCCAGTCGAATACAATACGCTTGCCGTCAAAAGACAAATCGTATCGACCGAAGATGCCGCCGGCCATCGAGGGCAACAGTTCGGTAACCTTCCCGTCTTTTAGCGAGAGTATGCACAGGTTTCCGCCGGGATTCTCGGTGCCGTCGATGAAATCTGTATAATAATGACTCGATTGATAACTGTATCGCTTTACAAAAAGCAGTTTGTCGAAGTCCATGAGAGGATTTTCGGTTATCAAGGCGTCGTATCGAATCCGGTCGAAGTTGTCGTTAAGGTTTTTGATTGTCCCAGCGTCTGCGGGTTGCGCAGCTAACTGAGCAAGCTGCTTGTTAATTTTTTCGAGTTGTGTTATGTATCGGGGTGCATTTGAATATGTTTCGAACTTTTTTGCGAGGTGTGATATAGCGGGTTTTAATGTCTTGATTTTGGCGCTTAAGTTCGAATACGTTTCGTGGTTTGCAACTGAAAGATGATAAAGATCGCGGACCTTTTTAAGGTCGTCGGTGGTATCTACTGTTGCAGCAAGCTTATGAGCTTTTTCGGGCAGAGAGCCGATGTTAATCGTGGCTGATGCATACCTTTGGGCTAATTTTTTCAGGTCGCCCGGCCTCCAGTCGGCGGTCCAGATATTATCTTGCCTTTCGCGCTCCATTTCGATTTTACTTTGTTCGTCGGGAAAGTTTCGTTCAAGAATTTCCCACATTTGTGCCCTTGCTCTGGCACCTTCGGACAAAGGTAGTTGCACTCTTCCCCGGCCGGTAAATTCAAGGGCCTTTCCCTTTTTGCCTTTTGTGATTTCTGCCCGCCGGACCCTGCCATGGTTATTATTTCCGGAAGAATCATTTGCCACGTCCTCTTCGTTCTCAAATCTCCACCACCCGGCCAAACCGTCTCTGACAGCGGCGGGCTTCTTGTAAACGGCCTTGATTTCAGCAGCCGACAGCTTTCGGTTGTAAATCTGTACCTCGTCGATAAGTCCTCTGAACCCGCCCCCTTCGGGGAAACGTCCGGAGCCTGAGCCGATTCGGAAGAGGTGAGAAGGGTCGTCGGGCATGAGTTTTTCAAATGCCGAGAGGCGGGCACGCTTGACCTGTGCGCCGTCCACGTAAAACTCCATAGGGTTGTTTCCTACAAGCACAATATGATGCCATCGGCCGTCATTAATCTGTACTTTGGCATCAAACGCACCGGCATTTCGGATTTGGTAAACGGGCCTGCCATCTTTTAGGAACAAGGCCTTCATTTGCGATTGCGGGCCCCTCCAGGGTGGAGCCTTTACGAGGATAGCGCCGGAATCCGAGTCGGTTTTAATCCAGGCCGTGATGGTAAAGTCCGAGCCTCCGAGATTCGGCAAGGGCATCCCGATTTGGCCTGCCTGTTCCATTTCGATGAGTTTTTCCCGCGAGGCGCGCATGGTTTCGTGCCAGGTTTGTTTATGTGTGTAGAAACCAGGGGTTTCGGCAGCGGCCGCTGCGCAGAAAACAACTACCAATATCAGGCCTTTGTATAATATTGTCTTTCTCATCCACAAGCTCCTTTTTCCGACGAAGTTCTGCCTGACTGTGCCAGAACTGCTTTATAGGGTTCTCACCAGGCAATCCATCATATCATATCCAACAGAAAAAAACAAACCTCGGGTGGAAATTATCGACGGTTTTTTTTTGCACGGTCCGTTTGTGCGGTACAATCGCGCAATCTTTGTGCAGATTCATTCTTCTGTGTGTTGTTTTTATCGCATTGACAATATCAGCGGTCGTTATTTTCCTTTGTCGGCGTCTTTTGCAAATAGCAAGTAAACGTTCAGTTTTTTACATAAGGCCGAGATGTTTTAGCCAGGCCTCATACCATGAGGCTAATTCAGGCTGCATAACAGTTATCGTTATTGTTTTTGAACTGTCGCTACTTCCGTCACTGGCAATGAAGGTTACCGCGTGTGAACCAGTCTGATCATACCAGGGAGTCCAGGTGAATGTGTTGCCGGCAAAGGCAGCTCCTTCAGGAAGATTCTGCACCGAGTAATTAATAGAATCGCCATCAGGGTCGGCCGCATTTATGCTGAAGATTAACATCTTTCGAGCCATTACAGATTTGTTCTCAATTGCATCCAGGACAGGTGCTGTGTTAATATTATATACTGTTATCGTAATAGTCTCGTTATCTGTATCCTGACCGTCACTGGCAATAAAGGTTACCTGATACGTTCCCGCCTGGTTATAGGTCGGCGTCCATGTGAAGGTGTCGCCTGCAAATATTGCTCCCGTCGGCAGAGCGGTAGCACTATAAATTACCGCATCCCCATCGGCGTCGGTCGCAGTTATGCTGAAAGTCAGTTGGGCATTTTCGGCTATATATTTATCTGTAATAATTGCAAGGACAGGGGGCCAATTAATAATCCCATATGTGAAAGTCAAAAGAGATTTTTCCGGCGGACCCAGATAAGACTCAATGGTGATTTCCAGAGAGACCCCATCGTATCCGTAACCATTAAGGCCGTTCGGGTCAAAACCAAACCCAAAACTTGTTCCGGTCCCGGCATAATCGATAATTGTCAGCAACGAAGAAGAATAAGTAACTATTGAGGAATCAGCAAGTATGAAATCAAATGGATAATCAAAAACCCGCCAAACCGATGATAATTCGTCATCCAATTGACTCAACGTGTATGTAAGTTCCTCCCTGCCTTCTATAAAATCCTGGTAAGGAGGTTCCAGGATTACACCAGGATTTCCAAAAATATCAGCGGCGATATTTTCGACATATGCTTTAAAATCTGTAGGGGGATTGTCAATAAGGTATATGTATAAGATATCATTTTCACTTTCGCCCGGATTCGTTATGCCGTGAATAGTCAAAACGGCTTCTGTAATGATTTGGCCGGGGGGAATAAACAATTCATCATTACTTATCCCCCAGGTGTAGTATTGGTTTGGATCTATCGTTTTTGCCTGAAGCTTAAAACAAGTCCCGTGAATCACAAATAAAGCGACCCAGGCACCCCAAAAAACAAATTGTCTATTCATCACCCTTTATCCACCGGTAACATTGATACGCTTGCTAAAAAACACCCCCATGGTTAATTTCGGATATTCTACCAGTTCTGCCCTTGAAAGTTCAAGTTATTTTATTTTTATTCGAATGTTTTTTAGCCCCAATAGTGACAAAATAAGAATTTATCGGTTCGCAATTTGCATGGAGACGTATCGAAACCACCGAAACTGTAAGAAAAACGTATTTTACAGTCATGTTCAGCATCATCCATTCCTTGGGTGTACGTGAGCAGGCTTCAAGCAGTGGATACACTCAGGAATGTCGTGGAACGCCGATTTTGAGACAATCACTTCTGCGATCTGAAATTGATAGTCTACCTGAGCAGCTGCGCAATTTTACACCTTGTGTTTTTAGCCAAACTCAGGCTTTAATTTTTTATGAAATCAAATCATTTTGCCGGACTTATAACACCTAAAACTTCTCGCCGGCCTGCTTCCAGAACGCTAAACTATTGATATTTGAGGAAAAATTAAACGTTAATCGCAAGCCTTAAGATGTCACCCCCGCGCAGGCGGGGGTCCAGGAAAGCCTCGAAGAGAAGGGGATTCTCGATTTCACGGGAATGACAACATCCTCGAAACGATTCCCTACAGGTTCAATTGATTTTTCAAAAGTCAATAATATCGAGACTGTAGCATAGTTACCGGGAGCATATCATTCCAATCCGTTCATTGTGGAGCATTGTTATAGTTCGTAAACGCCCTTGGGCCTGTTCGTCACGCTGCATATCAATGGCAACACGCTG
>Ga0114922_10004392_pt1 | contig 13067 bp, 10 predicted proteins | sample AartaG_FD_100975 | JGI IMG/M metagenome (GOLD analysis project Ga0114922, IMG submission 100975) | Deep subsurface microbial communities from Aarhus Bay to uncover new lineages of life (NeLLi) - Aarhus_00045 metaG | ecosystem: Environmental > Aquatic > Marine > Oceanic > Sediment | place... | reverse complement strand
GGCTACGTGCAGGAAGCGGTCGGGGTAAATCTTTTCGGTAACCACGCTGTTGCCATCGGCCAGGCAGAGCAGGGCCATGACCTGGGCCTGCAGATCGGTCGGGAAACCCGGATAGGGCTGGGTGGTGACGTCCACCGGCTCCAGGCGGCGCGCCGAGGAGACGGTCACGCCCGTCTCGCCGCGTTCAACGTTGACCCCCACCCGGCGCAGGCGATCCGCCAGGGCCAGCAGGTGCTCCAGTCGGCAGTTGACCAGTTCGAGCTCGCCATTGGTGATGGCTGCGGCGATCATGAAGGTGCCGGCCTCGATGCGATCCGGGATGACGGTGTACTCGGTACCCTGCAATGAGCTAACGCCGTCGATGGTCATCCGGGGCGTGCCCTGGCCGGTGATCTGGGCACCGCAGGCGTTGAGAAAATCGGCCAGGTCCACCACCTCCGGCTCGCAGGCGGCGCTCTCGATGACGGTGCGCCCTTCGGCCAGAACGGCGGCCATCATCACGTTGGCGGTCCCGGTCACCGTCGAACCGAAGGGCCCACCCAGGAACATCTCAGCCCCGCGCAGCTTCTTGGCCTTGACCAGCATGTCGCCGTTGACCAGGTCGTGGTCGGCGCCCAGGGCAACCAGACCCTGCACGTGGAGGTTGACCGGGCGGTCGCCGATGGCGCAGCCGCCGGGCATCGAGACCTGGGCCCGCCGGCGTTTGGCCAGCAGCGGACCCAGCACGCAGACGCTGGCCCGCATCTTGCTGACCAGCTCGTAAGGGGCGTGGCAGTTCATCTCGTCTTCCACGCGCAAGCGCACCGCCCCGGAGGCGTCCCATTCACTCTTCACGCCCAGTCGGGTCAGCAGGACCAGCATCTGGCGGATGTCCTGCAGGTCGGGCACGCCGTGAAGGACCGTTTCGCCCTCGCAGAGGATGGAAGCGGCCATGATGGGCAAAGCCGCGTTCTTCGCCCCGCCGATGCTGACCGCACCCCGCAGCCTGTTTCCACCGTTGATCTCCAAGTAGTCCACCGGATCAACCTCCCAGGGGAACCTGTAGGGGCCGATGAGCACGGCCGAGCTGCGCTTGACCGTGCCACCCGACCGATGAGCGCAGCCGACCTGCGTTTGACCATGCCACCCGATTGTTATGATCTTCGGCCGACTCGGAGGTCGGCCGCTACTCGCCTCGAAACACGAACTCCATCACCCGGTCGTGGGGGTCGCCCGGATCCCGCCAGGTACCGGCGTGCTCGAAGACCCGGTCGGCCTCCATGACCCGCCGGACCGCGTCGCCCATGCCGGCGCCGATCTCCACAAGGACACTTCCGCCGGGCTCTTTAAGGACCGCCGGGCCGGCATCGTGCAGCACGCGGTAGAAAGCCAGCCCGTCGCGGCCGGCCGACAGGGCTGCGCGCGGTTCATGCTTGCGCACGTTCTCCGGCAGGGTCTCCAGATCGCCTTCGGCCACATAAGGTGGATTGGAGACGATCAGGTCGAATCCGCTCTCGGGCACGGCCCCATCGGGGAGGTCGAGACCGTCGGCCTGGACCAGGGCCAAGCGGTCGGTCACCGCGTGACGCTCGGCGTTGCGCTTGGCGACCGCCAGGGCCGCGGCTGAAACGTCGCTGCCCACGACGCGGGCGCTGCTCACCTGGGATAGCACGGCGATGGCGATGCAACCGCTGCCGGTGCCCAGGTCGAGCAGGTGCACGGGGTCGGGCTGGGCCTTCCGGCAATAGGCGATGGTCTGCTCGACCAGGGCCTCGGTCTCCGGACGGGGGATGAGCACGTCCGGCGTAACCTCGAGGGTCAGCGAATAGAACTCCTTTCGGCCGGTCAGATGGGCGATCGGCTGGTGCTCGGCTGCGGCCCGGACCAGTTCGCGAAACACCGCTCGCTCGTTCTCACCGGGCGTCTGGTCGAACCTGGTGTACAGCTCGATCTTCGGGCAGGCCAGGGCGTGGGCCAGCAACAGCTCCGCCGAGAGGCGCGGTTCGTCCACCGCGGCCCGGGCGAGGTAGTCGGTGGTCCAGGCCAATAACTGACCGATGGTCCACTGATCTGCGGCGGAAGCGGGATGGGCACTCATCAGCAGGGAATATACCTTGCCCGGCGGGTGGAAGAAAGGCGGGGATCAAGAGCGGTGCAGACGGCCGGGCCCCGAACGATGGCAGGCCGGATGCCCCGGATGACGCGCCGCCGGGCCGGCCGAACGTGCTTGGCATACCCCGAGCGGCAGGTTAGCATGCCAGCCATACACGGCAATGCACGTTTCAGGGTCGCGGAGGAAGCGATTCTGAGCCTATCTAGACTCTAACCGGAGGTAGCTGTCATGTCTCGCTCAAATCTGTCCGCATTGGTTCGTTTCGCGGCCGTTGTGGCCCTTGGTTTGACCGTCGGCTGTGCCGGCGGTGGTGGCGGCGGCGGCGGTGGCGCAGAGGGTGAGGGGGAGGATCTCTGCGCCGATGTGGTGTGTGGTGCCGGCCAAGCGTGCAACCCTGAGACCGGCGAGTGCGAACCCGTCGGTGGCGAGGGCGAAGGAGAAGGTGAAGGAGAGGGTGAAGGTGAGGGAGAAGGCGAAGGTGAAGGCGAGTTCACCATCGCCGACAGGACCTTTACCGCCGAGCTAACCGGGCTCGACGCATTTGAGGTTGAGGGCGACAGCCTTTCTGTCTCCCAATCGGTGGTCGTCTCGCTGTTTACCGACACTCCCGTAGACACGCCATCCAGCGCCGCCCTGACGCTCGACGCCGACAGCATTGGGGTTGCCCCGCTCGGCGCCGGCAAGTGGCAGGTTGCCGCCCAACCGATAACAGGAACGGCGGCGGTGACCGTGGGCATCAGCTCCGCTTCGCTGGACGCGTGCGCAAGCGGAGTCTACGCCGACGTCTTCTGGTTGACCTTTGATGAAGGAGCTGTGTCGGTTGACAACCCCTCACTGCCAGTGCCGCCGGAGGCTCTGGCGCACGTAATCAGCGGGTCTTTCGGCATTTGTTTCGAGGTGGCGGCCGGTGTGACGATGAGCCTCACGCTGAACGAAATCGGCGTTGAGTTCGGGCCTGCGGAGACCGGTGGCGAAGGCGAGGGCGAAGGCGAGGGCGAAGGCGAGGGTGAAGGTGAAGGCGAAGGTGAGGGTGAAGGTGAAGGTGAGGGCGAAGGAGAGGGCCTGGTTGCGAATCACCATGCGGCAGACAGCTTCGACTCCATTCCTGAGTCGTGGATCGAAGAAGCCAAGTCCGCCTTCCGGATCTTCTATGGCCACACCTCGCACGGCAGCCAGATCGTCACCGGCATGAACATGGTCGATTCCGGCCCGGGCACGCTCAGCATGGAAGAGGACGAGGGGGTGGACCTGGGCCATGAAGGAGACCTCGGGTGGGTCGATATAACCCGCGACAGACTCGATCAGCCCGGCAGCGACATCAACATGGTCATGTGGTCCTGGTGCGGCGGCGTGAGCGACAACACCGAGGAGGGCATCGACGCCTACCTTGAGGCGATGGAGCAACTCGAGAGCGACTATCCGGACGTGCTGTTCGTTTACATGACCGGGCACCTCGACAGCAGCGGAGAAGCCGGGAATCTGCGCGTGCGCAACAACCAGGCCCGGGGTTACTGCCGAGCCCACGGCAAGATCCTGTTCGATTTCGCGGACATCGAGAGCTATGACCCCGATGGGAGCTACTATCCCGACGGCAGCGACTGGTGCGAGTGGTGCTACGACTGGTGTGAGTCGGACACCTGCCTGACCGGCGGTTGTGTCAACAACGAGGACTGCGAGCATTCGCACTGCTTCAACTGCTACCGGAAGGGCCAGGCCTTCTGGTGGATGATGGCCCGGCTGGCCGGCTGGGACGGAAGCTAAGAGCGCGTTTGAGAAGTAGCGGCCGGCGTCCCCGCCGGCCGTGGAAGCGCGGGAAAGCCCGATGGAAACGGCCTGCGGGGACGCAGGCCGCTACACTCGGGGCTTCTCACACACGCTCTAAGGAGCCGGCGACGGATATGCTCGGGGGGGGGTGTGAAGATCCTGGCCCTGGAACCCTATCACGGCGGCATCCACAGGGCTTTTCTGGAGAGGCTGGCGGCTCCTATCTAACGCTACAGCGCAACGTTGCTGTCTCGTGCGTAGCGGCCGACCTCCGAGTCGGCCGTTCTGGATCTCCACGGCCGACTCGGAGGTCGGCGGCTACAGGATTGTGAATACCTTGCGCTGCAGTACTACTCCCCTTCCGCGAAGTGGAGGAAGACGATGCCGTTGGAGACCGTGTTGGCCAGTTCTTTGCTCGTGTGGTACTGGCTGGTGTCACCTTCGTAGTAGGGGTCGGCACTGCCGGTGTTGAAGCTCGGCCGGGCGTAGTCGTCCAGCCAGGCCCGATCGCCGGTGATGGCATAGCCGTAGGCGAAGACGTCGGCCGCCAACAACATCCAGGCGTTGATCTCGGCGTATTCCTCGGCGCAGTTGTACAGCCAGGCCCGGTCTCCCTCGCTTTGCAGGTTATCCGCCAACGCCTGCACGATATCCGTCATGGCCGGCTCGGCTTCGGGATCCGGGGCGAGGCCCGCATCCTGAACCGCCGTGATGTACTCGCCCATACTGCGGCCGAGCAGGGCGTGCGGCCAATTGGCGCAGGAGAAGTTCTCGCGCTCGCACTGCTGCCAACGGGCCGCCCCGGCCGCCCCATCGAGATAGGCCTCGTCACCGGTCAGACGATACGCCCAGACCAACAGACGTTGGGTGTTAGCCACCGGTCGAGTGGGTGGGGGGTCCTCTTCAAACACCAAAAACCCCTCACCGTTGCCGCCACCCCACGCGCTGCGGGCACAGTTGGTGTCGGCGCTGTTCAGGGCCCGCCAGAGCGTGTTGTCGGCCAGTTCGACGGCTGCTTCGCGCACCACGTCGTCCCCGGTCAGCAGGGCCCAGGCCACCATCCCCACGCCGCCGTAGTACAAGTCGGGGTGCGGGTTCGCGCAGTTGCGGTGTGGATTAGTCAGCCCCTCTTCGTTGTGATAGCTGTGCCCCCAAGTGCCGCCTTCATACCAAGGCCGGTCCGTATCATAGCCGCGCACGCGGGCGTGCAGAATGTCGACGTCGGCGGTATGAATATTGAACGCATCGGCCAGTTGCCACCAGCGCTCATCGCCCGTGCGCAAACTCTGCTGGAGGAAGCCGAAGTTCAGGTCGTATTTGGGGTCGAACGGGCTGCGGGGATTCTCGAAATCGGTGGGTAGATCGCCGAAATCGGTCCAGCCGTAGTAGTCCCAACGGCTGCGTGCTTCGAAGATACTGCGCGCACAGTCGTCAAGGTCGTTGTTGCATACGTCGCCGTCATAAGCGCCTTCATCGAACTGATCGTCAAGGTAGTTCTCGTAGTCCTCGAACTCCCCCGCGACGCGCGGCCCGATGTAGCCCAGGGCGTGAGTCGCCCGCAACCAGCCGAAGGCCGGGCAGGCGTATGCCGGCCAAGGCGGGACGGCCTCCGTGTCTAGGCACACCCAGACGTCATGCGTCTTCTGCTCACCCGCTCGCAGCCGGTGAGGGTTCGAGAATTCGCCGGGAAAGACGCCGAACTCCAGGTGACCGTCCTGAACTCGCAAGGCCTTGGGAAACAGCTCGCGGAACCAGGGCACGTGGAGTCGCACCCCGCCGGCATCCAGAATCCCCTCAGCAAGGTCGCCTTCCTCGATCACCTCGCCGTCTCGCGTATGGCGGAATCCCCGGAAGGTGACGCCGGACTGCATCCGCGGCCCCAGCCCCAGGTAGTAGTCCCAGCTAGCGGTCCCACTCGAATCCTGATAGAGCACTTCGTCCGCGCCGGAAGCATCGGCCAGACGCAAGGTCCAGGTGATATCCTCGAACTCGATGCCACCCGCGCTGAGCAAGCCGTTGCAGGCCGGCTGCCCGGATTGGGGCACGGCACAATCGCCCACACCGTTGTCGGAATCGGGGGCTTCATCCCAGGTGGGACAGGCGGTGTGATTGGTCAACGTGATCCGCACCCGGGCGTAGGGCAGACCGGCGTAGAAGTGCAGTCGGCCGGTCAGGTCCAGACCGGAGACCGCCTCCTCGGCCGACACGCGGATCATGGCCCGGAGTGGACCGGCATCGACCACCTCCACTTCAGCCGGGGCGTCCGCTCCCCAGGTCGCCCCGGTCACCAAGGAATCGCCGCCCGGGCCGGTCACGCCGGCTAGCAGGGTGCTCGTCGCCGGAATTTCCCAGCGACCCGCGCCTGTATCCACAACCACTCCGCCGTCCGCCTGCTCGACGACCTCGACCGCAGCTTCGGCAGCCGGCGCCACGCCTTCGTCCAGCGAATAGTCCGAACCGGGCTGGGCCTGGAAGTCCAGTAGCAGCCAGGTCATACCGTCGGCTTCGCCGAGCTGTACGACCTCGCGCAATTGGGTCGGGACCGGTCCGGCCGGGCCGACTACGGTGAGCCCATCGCTCACAGCCATCTCGGTCGGCAGCGGTACGCCCACCGTTACTGGGACCGGACCCACGGCCTCGTCGGGGAACATGATCGTCAGGGGGATGGGCAGGCCTTCGATCGGTGTGGGATCCGGCGGTGTTACCTCACCCTCTCCTTCGCCTTCACCCTCGCCCTCACCTTCACCCTCGCCTTCACCTTCGCCCTCACCTTCTCCTTCGCCTTCACCTTCGCCCTCACCTTCTCCTTCGCCTTCACCTTCGCCCTCGCCGCCGATCGGTTCACACACGCCCGTCTCAGGGTTGCACTCTTGACCGGTATCACAGACTACGTCGGCGCAGAGATCCTCTCCTGGGCCGCCACCGCCTCCTGCCCCACCGCCCTGAGCGCAGCCGCCGATCGCGGCCGCCATTGCCACCATGCACGTCAGCAGCGCGAGTACGGCCGTCAGTCCACTCTTCAGTCCAGCCATGTTAATCCCCTTCCCGGCGTCGGTCGGATGTTGGAGCTTGATCTTCGCCGCCGTGTCGAGGCCCCGAGTCGATCCTGCCAGACATCGACACCTCTGCCAGCCAGAGATCATTCGTCTCGGAGGGTACTCGGGGCAGACGCCTCGAGCCGGGCCCGAAGCTCGCTCAGCGCCGCGGCAAGCTGATCGTCGATGAGGATCTCCGGGCCGCCGCCGGAGGATGTCTCGCCGCCCTCATCGGCCGGTGCGGTGGCCGGCACCGACGGCGCCCGGTCCACCTGGCGGCGCCGCTCCTGGATGGCCAACTCCTGCTCCGGCGGGATCTCCACGACCAGGTCCGGCAGGACGCCCCACTCGTCCGTGGGGGAATTCCGCGGAGTCTTGTGGATGACGCGCCCGTTGGGCAAGCGGTAATGGGCGACCGTGAGACTGATGGCCGCGCGGTGCTCGGTCAGCTCTAGCACGTTCTGTACTACACCTTTGCCGAAGCTCCGCGTCCCGACGATCACCGCCCGGCCGTGATCCTGCAACGACCCGGCCACGATCTCTGACGCGCTGGCCGAGCCTTCGTTGATCAACACGGCCATGGGCAGCGGCGGAATGGTGCCTTCGGGCTTGGCTTTGTAGATGTCTTTGGCCTTATGCCGGGTGACGGTTGAAAGGATCAGGCCGCTTTCCACAAAACGGTCCACCATCGCCACCGCCGCCTTGAGCGACCCGCCGGGATTGAATCGCAGGTCAACGATCAAGCCCGCCGCCCCGAGACTGCGAACCTGCTCCAGGGCGCGGTCGAACTCGGTCATGGTATTGTCGCGGAAGTTGGAGACCCGGATGTAGGCGATGCCCGCCTCGGGGTCGATCAGGTAGTCCCACTGCCGGGGACCGACCTGCCGGCAACCCTTGACCGACCATAGGTTGATCGGTCCGCGGGTGATGCGCAACGATTCGACCTGTCCGTCGCGGGGATGGCGGACCGTCAGGGTGACGTCGGAGCCGGGGTCCCCGCTCAGCAGATGGTCGGCGTCGGCGACGCCCATCCCCTCGCTGGAGACTTCGTCGATTGCCAGAATCACGTCACCCGCCTGGACGCCCGCCGAAACGGCGGGGCTCTGTTCGATGGGGGCGATTACCGTCAGTTGCCCGTCGCGGACGCCCAGGTGGACCCCGATGCCGATGTACTTGCCCGAGGCCCGACGCCAGAAGGTGGTCAGCTCTTCCGGCCCGATGTAACCGCTGTAAGGGTCGAGCTTGAGCATCATTCCGCGAATCGCTCCCTCGACCAAGCGGTCGTCCTCGATGGGCTCGACGAACTTCTGCCGGATCAGGGCGTCGGCCTCCACCAGCGGCGCATAGGTGCGGTAGACCGAATCCTGCTGCGACGCCAGCAGCACCAGGCGGTAGAAACCCAGGGCGATTGCAGCAATGACGCCCAGCCAGACCAGGTTTCGCTTCGACATGTCGAGATGCTCGATCCTCGTGCAGCACCGCCTCTTCGGCACCACAGAGGGAGATTATACCGTCGGGGCTAAATATTGCCTGCCGGGCTTGTACCGCGCCGGGAGGTTGCCGTACAGCGAAGTTGGCACTATAAAGACTTGGGAAGGCGAAAGATGCGGGCCGAGTGAGCGGACAGCGTGCTCAAACAGAAAACCAAGTGGTACCGGGACGGCCTCAGATTCGAGTGCGCCCAGTGCGGCAACTGCTGCAGCGGACCGCCCGGCTACGTCTGGGTCACCAAGAACGAAATCAAGGCCATTGCCGAGTTCCTCGGGTGCACCAACGGGACTTTGAACAAGGGCCAACTGCGCCGGGTCGGTCTACGCTACAGTTTGACGGAGAAACGCGACGGCGACTGCATCTTCCTGAAGCACAAAGACGGCGAGTCTGTGTGCTCAATCTATCCTGTGCGACCGACGCAATGCCGGACCTGGCCCTTCTGGGCGGCGAACCTCCGATCGCCCAAAGCCTGGGAGGCCGCCGCGCTGAGCTGCCCGGGGATCGGCCAGGGAACGCACTACAGCTTCGTAGCAGTCGAGAAGATCCGGCTGAGTAAGGAATAACGGCCAAGATCGCAGCACAACCGGATTCTCAACGTCCCGGGCTGAATCGACGGCAGAACCGGCGATGAATGGTCACAGTTGGGCAACCTCCGTTCCTCTGCCCGTAGATGACATCCGCCGCTGCGCGGCCGATTCCGACTTGCTGCGCGCCGTAAGGCGGCTTTACGACGAGCTCGACGCCGACATCGCCTCCCGCAATCCCGAATGTTTCAACCGCGGAGCGTGCTGCCGCTTCGGGGCGTTCGGCCACCGCCTCTTCGTGACCCCGGTGGAGCTGGCCTACTTCTCGGCCGTCAGCGGCGGGCCGATTCGCGCTGTCCAGGCCGCCGATGCCTGCCCCTATCAAGCGGACGGGCGGTGCATCGCCCGCAACGCCCGTCCTGCCGGCTGTCGAATCTTCTTCTGCGAGCCGGACAGCCGGTCCTGGCAGCCGGAGCTCACCGAACGGGCAATCGCCCGGCTCAAGGAACTCCACCGGCGCTTCGGCGTACCCTACGCCTATGCGGATTGGATGCCCGCCCTGGAGCAGATGGCGGCGGTTTGACAACGCCGCCCCGGTCGGCGTAATATCCCCGCCTGCGAAATTCGTTGCCCGGTGCCCAGGTTGCCCCCTGTGAATCGGCTCTCGTCATGCCGGGGCGACATCCGGGCCGTGGCAACTCCAAAGGAGCGCCCCCATGCGTCGTCTTGTGTGCGTAGCGCTGGCTGGATTCCTGTTGGCAGTGGCCTCCGGCTGCACCCAGCTTTCCAAAGAAGCTGTGGTAGGCAATCGGATAGTCGTCAAGGGACTCACCGAGGACCGGTCCATGAGCGAGTCCTACACCGAGCACCTGCACCGCATGATCGCCGTCATGGACCAGGACGCTCGCGGGCTGGTTGACGACTGGGACGTGCTCCTGCTGCGCGACCGCCCCAGCCGGCTGACGCGCTGGCACTCGCGGTAGTCGGCAGGAGCACGGATCGTCGCGGAGATACAGCCCCGCTCTTGCCGCGGGGCGTTGCCAGTCATCCCTGACCACCGTTTGTGATTTCACGGTCCTGCGTATCTTGCCCGGCGGCCTGGAAGTGGCGAGGCGGCACGGTTACGCGGACCGCGGCCATGCGGCTCTGCAGGCCGGTCTACTCGCCCGCCTGCGCGTAGCACATTATCTTGTAGGCGACCCGGGCGGCCAGATACTCGGTCACCGTCTGGCCCGAGATGGGGGCCACTTCGACCACGTCGGCTCCGACGATCCGCTTTTCGGCGGCTACCAGCCGCAGGAGGGAGATCACCTGGTACCAATCGAGCCCGCCCGGCTCCGGCGTGCCCGTGCCCGGAGCGTAGGCCGGGTCGAAACCGTCGATGTCCACCGTCACGTACACCTTCGACCCCAGAGCATCCAGCACCCGATCCACCCAGTCGTCCGAGTCGAAGCACTCGCGAGCCGTCAGCGGACGAATGCCCGACTTCTTCAGAAACCGGGTCTCCTCAAGCGAGACGCTTCGGATGCCCACCGGCACGATCGTCTCGACCAGCGGCTGCACCCGCCGCATGACCGCGGCGTGCGAGTGGCGGCTTTGCTGGTAGGAGTCGCGCAGATCCAGATGGGCGTCGATCTGCAGGATTGAGAGTTTCCTATGCCGCCTGGCAACGGCCCGGACCAGCCCGGAGGTGATCCCGTGCTCGCCGCCCAAGCCCAGCAGGAACTTGCCGTCGCGAACGACTTTACGGGCGGCGGCATAGACGTCGGCCTGCATCGCTTCGGGCCCGGCGACGTTGGCCTCCAGCGGATCGAGCGTGGCGATGCCGGCCCGGTGGTACTCGCCCCCAAGCTCCTCGTCGAAGAGTTCGAGTTGTTGCGAGGCCGTGATGATCGCCTGCGGACCGTGGCGCGATCCGCCGCGGAAGCTCGCCGTCGCGTCGTAGGGAATCGGCAGAATGGCGAATCGGGCCGACGCATAATCGCTGAACTCGGGTTCCAGGGCCAGGAAGTTGTTCGGCAGCGTTTCCATCGTGCAGCGCCGCGGATGACCGATTCGCCCGGCCGAGCGGGCCACGCCGGCGCATCGGTACCAGGCCGTCCTGCGAGCCGATACGGGCGCAAATTGGCAGCTACTTCGGAATGGGCTTCTTGACCTTGGTCGGAAACGGGCCGACCGCCTCGTGGGCCTTTAACTCGATATAGCCCTGCTTCTCCCACCGATCCAGAATCCGGCGGATCCTGTCCACCGCGTCGGTGACCCGCTCCACGCTGAGCAGCATCGCCTCGTAGAGCCGGGCATCATGCAGCAGCATACCGACCGTTCCCTCGCCCTGGGCCAGGGCCCGCGAGGCCCGGTTGAGGTTCTCAGCCAGCTTGGCCGTGCTGTCCAGGGCGGGGATCAGACGCTCGCGGATCTCGTTTATGCCTTCATTTGCGTCGGCCAGACCGGAGTCAACGCGCCCGCCAATGCGGTCAAGGTCCTCCCGAACCTGCACCGCGGTGTCGCGCAGCGTGGCGATCATCTCCCTGGCGTCCTCGGCCGCCTGGCGGAGGTCCTGAATGCCGTCCCGGAACGCGCTCTGGACCTCCGGGTCGCCAAGCACGTTGTTGAAGTGCTTGAGCGTATCGTCGAAACGTTGCACGACGGTGTACACGTTGGCGGTGATCCTCCGCGCCCGGGCTACGGGGTCCTCGTCGACCTGTTCGACGGTGCGCATCTCGAACAGATTACGCAGATCGTCGGCCAGCGGGGTGGCCCTTTCGGCCAGGTCCCCGATCTGCCGCACGGCCTTCTCCACGGAGAACATCAGCGTCTCGGGGATGAGGCCCTCGAAGGGATTGCCCATCTCGCCGTCGATTCTGGCCTCTTGCCTGACCAGGGGTGGTGTTTCCACCTCCGGAGCGATGATGTCGATGCGCCCCCGACCCAGGCCGAGCAGCCCGGCATAAACCCGTGCTGTGGATTGCCTGGGGATTGAGTACTCGTCTTTGATCAAGCCGATCACCCTGAGACCCAGGTAGGGACGCTTCGGATCCGTGAATTCCACCCGATCCACGCGCCCGACCTGGACGCCGCTGAGGTTGATCTGCGTTCCCCCGGACACGCCCTCCACCTCTTTTTTGAATGCGATGGTCAGTTCCCACTCCGCCCCACCCAGCCAGCTCGGCCTCTCCCCGAACAGCACCAGCAGCGTGGCCAACACGCCCAGCCCCACGATCATGAACACGCCGACCAACAGATTGCGTCTGGTCTCGTTCACCGGCTAACTCTCCTGGTCCAGGCTGCGCAGGTCGGCCTCCGAAGCCCTGCCCTCAACAAACCTGCGCACACGCGCGTCCCTGCTCTCGACGATACCCGCCGGCGTCTCGTCACAGATGAACTCGCCTTCGTAGAGCATCAAAACCCGATCAGCCACCTTCAGTGCCGAGGCCATGTCGTGCGTCACCACGATCCCCGTCGCCTGGGTCTCGCGCTTCAGCTTGAGGATCAGCTCGTTGATCACGTCGGCCCGGGGCGGGTCCAGCCCGGTCGTCGGCTCGTCGTAGAGTATGATCTCCGGGTCCAGGGCAATCGCCCGGGCCAGGGCGACGCGTTTGCGCTGACCGCCGGAGAGGTCCGCCGGCCTCTTGTGCTGTGTCCCGTCCAGACCCACCATGCGCAGCTTCTCGGCCACGATCCGCTCGATCTCGGCCCGGGGGTGGTTGGAGTGCTCTACGATGGGAAAGGCCACGTTCTCAGCCACGGTGAGCGAATCGAACAGGGCCCCCAACTGGAAAAGAAACCCGAAGTTCGTCCTCAGTTCGGCCAGCTTCCGGGCGTTCATCTCTCCAATCGGGCGTCCGTGATACCACACCTCGCCGCGGTCCGGCCGGAGCAGCCCGACGATGTGCTTGAGCACCACGCTCTTGCCGGCCGCGCTCTCTCCGATGATGACGGTCGTTTGGCCACGACGTAGCCTCAGGTCGATCCCGCGCAGGACCTTCAGCGGCCCGAAGCTCTTGTGCACGTCGATCAGCTCGATGACCGGGTCGCCGTTGATCCCCCGGTCATCGTGGCGGCTGGTCGGCGAATGTCCGTTTTGCTCAGCCATGCTGCCCCGCCGTCAGGTGATGAGCGGCTTGAACCCGTACAGGGCCTTGTACAGACCCTGGAGGAAGG
>Ga0114922_10004391_pt1 | contig 13070 bp, 9 predicted proteins | sample AartaG_FD_100975 | JGI IMG/M metagenome (GOLD analysis project Ga0114922, IMG submission 100975) | Deep subsurface microbial communities from Aarhus Bay to uncover new lineages of life (NeLLi) - Aarhus_00045 metaG | ecosystem: Environmental > Aquatic > Marine > Oceanic > Sediment | place: Aarhus... | reverse complement strand
TTCCTCCCGAAGATGGGCTTTGCCGGTTCATGGGAGGTCTCCTGACTCTCGGATCGTCCTCCTTCCAGGCCTTCCCATTCTCTCAGAGTGAGAACAGTGGATTATTCTGGAATTTGTTCCCGATTACAGTAGCGGGGGCTGCGTCCGCCTCTCACGGACTTCCCTGCCCTATAAACCGTAAAGATTCAGTTGTCAAAGACAAAAACAGCATAACACATTTTTTCCCATGAAAAAAGGGGCTAAAATAGAGAGGCTGCCCTCTACCTAATGGTGGATTGGGCAGCCTTTGAGGGGATGGATTAAGAGGTTAAGGGATATATGTGAAATCCTTCGCTAAAAGGAGGGAAAAAAAGGAGGGAGTTTTTTGTTTTTTGTTCTCTCTCTTTTCTCATCGTTTTAGCCATTCCATATATATATACGCTTGTTTCGGATAAAAAGTTGCTGAATTGGAAAAAAATCACGCATGATTTCGCCTATTTCGTGAAAATGCAGAAAAACAAGTTCAACGAGGGGATCATGAAACGTGTTTTTGCAAAAAAAGAAGTAGAGGGAGAAGGAGCTTCATACCGAGGATCGTTTATAATTAGTTGAAAAGAAAAAGAATAGATGAAAAAAAACTCTGGAAACGACTTAATCTTTCCCCTTTTGAAAATCTTTCTATTATTATACCACAAAAAAAAAGAAAAATTCAAGCTTTTTTTTTAAATATTTTAAATATGCAAAAGCCAGCGGAAGATTGACACGTATTATGCCTTAAAATCGGCATTTTCCCCCCTATTTTGGCAGGAATAAAAAAAACACCTCTTTGACTAGGACGGGTGAATTTATTTAGAATGAGGCGAGAACTCCAAAGGAGAACGGTTATGGATAAGGAATCTTTTCGGCAGTATGGGTATCGATTTGTGGATTGGATGGTTGAATATTTTGCAAAAATCGAAACGCTCCCGGTGAAACCCCCTCTAAAACCTGGGGATGTGAGGAAACGACTTCCGGTAGAACCTCCGGTCCAGGGTGAGTCCATGGATAGTGTGTTTCAAGATTTTCAACAGATCGTCTTTCCGGGTATCACGCACTGGCAGCATCCTTCCTGGTTTGCTTACTTTCCTGCCAACAACAGCCCTCCATCTATCCTGGCGGAAATGCTCACAGCTGGAATGGGCTCGCAATGCATGGTCTGGCAGACCTCCCCTGCCGCTGCAGAATTGGAAGAGGTCGTTTTGGAGTGGTTGCGCCAGATGCTGGGATTACCGGAGGGGATGGCTGGCGTTATCCAGGATACCGCCTCCACAACTACCTTGGTTGCACTCCTATCCGCTCGCGAAAAGGTGACGGATTTTCAAGCGAATCTAAGGGGGATCCGGAATACTCTGACGGTTTACGCTTCGGAAGAAACGCATTCAAGCATCGAAAAAGGCGTAAAGATTGCCGGGTATGGCAGGGATAACCTCCGGCTTATCCCGACGGATGATCAGTTTGCCATGATGCCCGAAAAGCTCGAACAAGCCATGATCGAGGACAAAAATCGCGGATTTCAACCGGCCTGTGTCATCGGAACCGTCGGGACCACTTCCTCCACCGCGGTGGATCCGTTGGGTCCTATCGGCGAGATATGCCGTCGCCACAACGTGTGGTTCCATGTGGATGCCGCTTTTTCCGGAACTGCCGCTATTCTTCCCGAAAAAAAATGGATGCTGGACGGAGTGGAGCATGTGGATTCTTTTGTGTTCAATCCACACAAGTGGATGCTCACAAATTTTGACTGTTCGGCCTATTTTGTGAAAGACGAGGGCGCATTGATCCGAACTTTCGAGATCCATCCCGAGTATCTCAAGACAGGAGTGGACGCCGAAGTAAAAAATTATCGAGACTGGGGCATCCAGCTGGGTCGACGTTTCCGTGCGCTCAAGTTGTGGTTCGTGATCCGTTACTACGGGGTTGAGGGACTGCAGAGGATCATCCGCGAGCATATCCGGCTGGCTGGGATGGTTAAAGATTGGGTGGAAAAAGACCACCGGTTCGAACTCATGGCGCCTGTGCCCGTGAGCTTGGTCTGCTTTCGTCTGAACGGTGGCCGCGATGAGGACCGACTGAATGAGCTGAATAAGGAGTTCCTAGAAAGACTGAACCAGACAGGAAAGTTGCTTCTCACGCAAACATCGCTCCGGGAAAAATATGTCCTGAGGATGTCCATCGCCGCAAGGTTGACCGAAGAGAGGCATGTGCGGGAAGCCTGGGAACTGATCCAAACGACGGCCGCAGAGCTATTGTCTTGAATTTCAAGATCGATCCTGCCATTTTCGAAACTTTTCCAGGGCTCCATATCGGATTGGTGTGTGCCAGAGGAATGGACAATCACGGGGATTGCCCAGAGATCCTCGAAAAGATCAAGGATATCCAGGGGGAAATCAGGCGTGATTTCGATAGGGAGACACTTGCTGATTGTCCGAAAATCCGAAATTGGCGGAATGCATACGCAGCTTTTGGCGCAAAACCGAAAAAACATCGAAGTTCGGTGGAAAGCCTTTACCGGATGATCTTGGAGGGAAAGGATCTTCTCCAGATAAACAGGGTCGTGGACATTTACAATTATGTCTCCCTCAGGCAGATGATCCCCGTTGGCGGTGATGATCTGGCCAAAGTGCAAGGAGATATCGAACTGAGATTTGCCAGGGGGGATGAAACTTTTTTCCCCTTAGGCTCCCGCGAAGTGCAGAGAGTGAGAGAAGGCGAGGTCGTGTACGCAGATGGGAGAGAGATTTTATGCCGGAGATGGAACTGGCGGGAGAGCGAAAAAACGAAGATGACAGAAGACACTCGAGATGTGCTTTTGGTATGCGAAGGACTTCCTCCTGTATCAGCAGAAGAAATTAAAAGGGCGGTCATGGATTTGGGCCGGTCGATACAAGATTTCTGCGGCGGTGAAGTGGAGCTAGGAGTATTAGGAGCCGCGAACAACGCAATGGGCCTTTGAACGGATCTTTTTCAATAACACATCCGCAACCCTCTCGGCTCCTGCCCTGTTGAGATGCACCCCATCTATGGTGTAAAACAAACCCCGATCTGTCGCCGTTTTTTCCCATTTTTTTGCGGACTTGACCACCAAGGCGTCCGAAATCACACGAAAAACACTATTCGGGACATAGGGAGGGATTTTTTTCGAGGAAAGAGGGAGCATGAAATGCTTCCTCAAATCAATAAATTCAACGTCCGCGTATGAGGCGGAGAGATCGTGGATAATTTTTGAAAGGATGGTCAATTCTTTGTTCCAAGCGTTGTCGAGATCTTCCCCTATGAACAGGGGCGCTAGCACGAAAATATGGGCCATTTTGTTCCGTAAGAATTCGAGAAGCGATCGGTAGGTGTCCTGGAACTCCTGATGATTTTTTGCCCAAGGCTGGCCTCTCAGGCGTTTGATCAAGGGGAGAGGCCAGCGGGTCTTGACAAAAACATCGTTTACACCGACCCAAAGAAATCCCATGTCCAGAGGTGATTTGAAGTTTGTCTGACGCAAGCGCCGAAGAAGGCTTGTCACCGTGTCTCCGCCTTTGCCCAAGTTCAACAGCTCGTATTCGGGAAGCTTTTTGTCCAGAATGTCGAAAAAAGAGACACCCACGATCCCTTCGGTCAGGCTGTCCCCGAGAAAGGCGATTTTCATGCTCATTTTTTCATTCGGTCTCGGTTTTAAAGAGGAGTTGGCCGTCCGGGTCGACGAACCGGACATAATAACCCCAGCCTCCGGCGCCCTGAAGGACCTTTATCAACAGAGTGTTCCAGCCTTTTTTTAAAGAGACGGAGATGCGATCCTGGTCTGGATAGGCCCCACGGTAGGCCGGGTTGGTGTGGATCAGTTCTTCATTGAGCCAGATGCGTACCCCGTCATCGCTTCCCACCAACATGAGCGCATCCCTGTTATCGGGTGAATAGACATATACCTGTCCGTACACGATCCCTCTCTCACTTGGCGTTATACAATTTTCCAAACGCATAAATCCCGAAGGTTCTGCCTCGATTTTTTTCCATCGGCGAGGAACATCTCCTTTGCCTCGATATGTTTGGCTGAAATCGATTTCTTTTTCCGGAGGATAGTCTACCTGGAGGTAGCTCATATCTGGAGCGTCGAATGGGCCGATCAGATTCCAATCTGTGATGAACCTCCGATCCGAAGGCTCTTTATTCATGTTGACAAAAGCCAGTTCGGACCCACCCGCCTGGGGAGATTTTCCGGTAACTTCCAGCTTCACACGGTTTTCACCTGGGTAGAGACGAACGTTTTTGAGGGCCAGATGGGAGATCTCTCTTGTGGCAGAGTACCCGTCAAAGACATTCGTTTCCAGTTTTGTGGCATGCGAGCTGCTCCGGATCTCTTTAGCCATGATCTTGCCCATATTCGGGCCTCGAAAGAAGAAAAGATCGATATCGTACCGTTCTCCAATGTTCACAGGAAAAGAAATTTCAGCCGTAGTGCCAGTCGTGGCGTTTTCTGTCGCGAGCGCTGGATACCTGGCTCCGGTTCGGTTGTAATAAGAAGAGAGCGAGGGAGAGAGTCTTTGCGCTTTGACTCTCATCCTAGAGGATTTGTCTTCAAAAGTCTGGAGCTCTGTTCCTTCGATTTTTTCCCAATCGGGGAAAACGAAGTTTCCTGGCGATGGGAGAGAAAACGGCAGCCTTTTTTCGACAGATGGCAAATGAGGGTAGGATTTGTGCGGTTCTCTTTGATACCAGTAGGCGACTGAGGAATAAAGGTCCGAGCGACCGTTGGCATGGCCATGTTCAATGGTGACCCGGATGGACTTTTTAAATGGGATGGGATCGGGAATGTGAAAGCGGTAAACAGTGGCCTTGGAACCGATCCGAAAATCGGATTCCTGGAGAGGGCACCCGTAAAAAAGATTTTCGTCCTCCCTCATCCCCCATGCATCGGAGAAATAATCTTCAGATCCCGTCCCGTAGAGAGAAGGAAATTCCTCTCCATCCACATAGATCATGTCGTCGCCCTCTCCCCACCACCCCATGGCTGTCTGGAGGATGCTGAGGTTGCATCCCACATAGTGCCCGCTGCCGGAGGTTTCCAAGATCGAGTAGTTTTTTCCCGGCTGGCAGGGCATCTCCTGCCGGTATTGGGCATGGAAGGTGGGTGTATCCGGGGAAAGTTCCGGGAGTTCCCTGTAATCGATGTAATAGTAGAATGCCCCGACGGGCTGTTTGCCTTTGTTGGTGGCTGTGATACGAGCAGAACGACAAAAAGGCATGTACCAGTAGCAATTCCGGGCTCTTCCCTCGGAAGAGCAGCTTATCGGAAGAGAACTGACCTTTCGATCGAGACCATGCCCGACCCCGAAAAAGTCACCGATCGGCGATTCCACAGACGGGGAATCCTCTCCATCCCAATACATCCTCAAGATGATCTTTCTTCCGTAAAAGGGTTCGGCCGAAATGGTAACCCAGATGTGGTGGATGGCACCGGGTCCGGTGACTTGGGCAAGAGTCACGGTCTCGCCCGGGGCGATGTTCAATCTGTCGTTGTTCTCTCCCGTCCTGTCGAAGGATGAGATGCGTTTGCTTATGAAGTCTTGATGTCGGCCGAGATTTTGAAGCCAATCTTGAGCTCCGGTCCAGGCCTGGATGGCGCAGAGGAACAAAAATAAGAATCCAGCCGTGCCGATTCTTTTGCCTAGCTTTTCCATTCGATTCAAATGCATACTTGACCCCTATTTTCTCGATATTTTTCGATTTTTTTTAGTCGCTCGATCCAGATCTGCCCTTCACTCCGTCTTCGGTATCCCAGTTTTTTGGAAAAAGTTCGAAGCTTTTGCGATGTGGATTTTTTCTGGCTGGATATCCAGTGGAAAAGTTTGGATAACCAGATCCTCATCCATGATTTTCTGCGGCATGTTGGGGTTGGCATAACTTATCGGTGAGGGGGTATTGGCAACCAGGGCGTCCTTCAAACCTTGGGCATCCTGCGTGATGATGGCGATGCAGACATTGTCTGTGTTCAAGTAGGTTTTGATGGCTTTGTTCACATCTTCCCGCGTGATCTTGGGAAGACGTTCCTGGACTTCAGTAAGGAAATTTTTGTAACCGTAATAGCGGGAGTCCATCTGCCAACCCAGCCGCTCTCCCAGTGTTTGGGCATAAAGTTTGGTGTAATTCAGGAGGTATTTGCGAACGAGTTCGAATCTTTCTTCAGAAATTCCCTCTTCCACCAGTTTTTTCAACTCCCGGAGAGCCTGCCGCAGGACAAAATGGCGGTTGGAGTTAGCCAGTGCCCGAATCCAGATCGAGAAATACTGCTGTTGACGGCAATAATTCGTTGCGGGAAATTTGCGGCGTCCCTGGATAAAATGGTCGGCATAGGCATAGTCGCCATAGTTTTGTCCTCGGTCTTCCCGGATTTTCTGGTAGAGAAGGGAAAGACTCTGACGGTGTTCCCCGAAGTGGGAGCAGGCGATCCAGAGGGCGAAATAGTCATCCGATGACTTTCCTATTGTGTGAGGAAAGCCCATCGAGATATTTGTGGCCGGGGTTTGTTTGTCGGCGATCACGATCTCCAACCCTTCCGGCATGCGCTGGGCAGGAAGTTCCAGTGGGGGGTCGAATCCTTCCGGCAGAACGGAAAAATCATCCTTGACTTTATTCGGGAGGTCAGTAGGATATCCACCAGCCAATCCGATGGTGATGTTCCCCGGCTTGAAATGTTCCTGGTAAAAAGCATTGACATCGTCCAGGCTCAAGCCTCTCACGCTTTCCACTGTTCCCGCATCGTGGTGACCATAGGGATGGTTCGCGTACATCATCAGGTTAAGGATCTCCTTGCCGAATTGTTCATCCATGTTGCCGACCAGAGTTTTTTCCAGAAAATTAAGCTGGTTGGTTTTTATCCGGATGAAGTCCTCTTCTCGGAATCCCGGCTCGAGAAGCATTTCTTTAAAAATAGCATAATATTCGTCAAGGTTATCGATGTGAATGGCTCCAGTGAAAACAGACATCTCTTTTTCGATCCGGACGCCTACCCCAGCAGCCATCGGATAGAATTTTTTCTGGATTTCCTTGAAGGTCAGGGTTTTGGTCCCTCCGCCTGCCAGCATGCTCAAGGTGAGATTGCAAAGTCCTTCTTTTCCGGCAGGATCGTTAGCCGAACCGACGTTGAACAAGATCCGGAAACTGACCATTGGGCTCCCCTCAACGGGAAGTAGTTCTGTTCCCAAGGTCCCGGCCGATTGTTTCGTGCATGATAGAGTCATCAAAAAAGCAACGGTTAAAAAACCGATAAACAAGAAGAGTTTTGAGTTTTTCATTGAGTCTTCCCTCCTGTCAGAGTCACCACCGAGCTGTTTGATATTTCGAAATATTTGTTGGCCATGGCCATGATGTCCTGTGGGGTGACTTGCTCGTAGAGATCGAACATTCTGTTCACGCTTCCAGGGTCTGTCGTCAGGCTGATGTAAAAAGCAAGAGATCCCGCAACACCATCGGTGGTGCCCAAGGAGTTGGCAAAGGAGTATTTGAGGTTGGATTTGATGTCATCCAGCTTTTCCTCCGAGACTGGATCTGTTTTTAACCTTTCCAGTTCCTTGAATATCTCTTCTTCCACAAAGGCAAGGTCATTCTTGTTTTTGACCACGGAACTAAAAGTCAGAAGATAGGGATCTCGCCTGTCTGCGAAGCTGGCACCCAGGGACTGGCATTTTTGTTCTTCGATAACAAGTCTCTGGTAGAGCTCGGAGGAGCGGGAAAAAGCGATTTCTGCCATCAAGTCAAGAGCGGCCTTGTCGATGTTTTCGTCCGAATAAGCGGGCCCATGAAATCCGATGGCCAACATCGGAAGTGTCTGGGTTGGCCAGTCGTAATGAGCTCTTTTCGCTTGTGTTTGAGCCGGTTCTTTGGCTGTGATCAGGGAGTAGCCGGACTTTTCCCAGTCACCATAGTGCTGGTTTACCAGGGTCATCAATTGATCGTGGTCGAAGTCTCCCGCGACCAAGAGTATGGCGTTGTCCGGAGCGTAAAAACGGTTCTTGTACAGCTGGCTGTAGGGAAATTGGTTCGGCATGTCCAGGATGTCTTCCAAATACCCGAGCGTGGTGTGTTTGTAGGAGTGTGTTTCGAAGGCTGTATCCCTGAGAAGCTCGAATAGCCGACGGGATGGGCTGGAGACACTGGCGTAATACTCTCCCTCGATAACCTTCGCTTCGGTTTTGATCATTTCCTCATCCCAGTACAGGTTGATGAACCGGTCCGCTTCGGCTTTGACCACGCTTTCCAAGTTTTCCCTCCCGGCGAACACCACGTAATAACAGGTGTAATCATCGGTGGTGTATGCGTTGGTTCCTGCGCCGATCTCGCTGAGGAAATTGTCGTACTCTTCAGGAGACATGTTTTCTGTGCCCTTGAACATCATGTGCTCGAAGAAATGGGCAAATCCAGATTTTCCCGGTTCGACCTCGTTCCGCGATCCGGATCTAACGATGGTGTAGTAGGAAATTATGTTGGGGTTGGGCAGGGGAATGGAGATAACTTTGAATCCGTTTTCAAGTTCCACGACCTTGTAGTTAAAAGGAAATATTTGGGAAGCCTGCAGAATCATCGGGGAAGCAAGGCTGAGAATTAGGCATAAAAAGAAAGAAAGATATTTGTGCATTTTTTTCATCCTCCTTTTGAAATGATTATATACCAAAAAAACTCCCTAGAAAACAAGTTCGACCCACACTCCTGTAACCGAGGAATTAAAGACTTTTCTAAATTTTCTTGCCCCATTCTTTCTTGACAGCATACGTCATGCAACGCTCGAACACCGTATAGTCAAGGTCGGGGCAATTCACGTTTTGCTTTGTTAAAAGCAGAGAGGTGCGGTCATTGAGAAAGGTGCGAGTGTCCATCATGTAGGGTCGGTAGACTTCCAGGTAGCTATCGACCAGGACCTCGAGAGGAGTTCTTGATTCTCCTGAAGTTACATCCTCTATCACACCCCTTATTCCCCTGACATTCAGGAAATGCTGAAGGTAGTTTATGAGCTCGTCAAGGCTTTTGGGGTGATCATTGACAATGTGGAAGATCCCTCCCTCGAGGGAATGTTCCCATATCGCCAGGGCAGCCTGGATGAAAAAATCGACAGGGATGATATTCAACATGCCATCAAGAGTTGTTTTGATCCGGATGGGTAGAAACACGGCGCCGTTCCCTTGCCGCTTTATACCCATCTTTGAGGCACTGGCCCCTTCGTTCTCCTGGATATCAACGAGATAAAGATCCCTGAAGTACTGGAACAATTTGACCGGAAAATACAAGGCATTGAAACGAAAAGTCTTACCTGTCTTGGAATTGCCGCAAACGATTGACGGGCGGTAGATATTCAGGCGGATACCGCACTCGGCGCACCGGTGCCAAAGATATTTCTCGGCTTTGTATTTGGTTTCTTCATAAATATTGTGGAATTCATCCGTATCGATCAAGGATTCCACGCAGGGGCCGCGTTTTTTGCCCGCGACATAGGCGGTGCTCAAATGATGCACGAAGTCGACCCGTCCGTGTGATGATAATGCCATCACGTTTTTGGCCGTTTGGATATTAGCCGCCTCTATGCGAGGCCTTTTTCTTTCGGCGAAAGATGTGTCAGCCGCACAGTTGAAAATTTCATCCACTTCCTCCAAAAGAAGTGAGTATATTTCTCGTGCCATTCCGAAACGGGGGCGGTCGGGGTAGCCTTCGAACACGCGGACCCTGGGCCATTGGCGGGTGTTTAATCCAAACCACTCCAGAAGCTGGTCCCATCGCTGTTGGGCACTCCTGCGGGCGCCGGGACGGCAGATCAGCACAAGATTGTAATTTTTCCTCATGAACTCCACGATGAGGTGGCTTCCTAAAAAACCGGTGGCCCCTGTAAACAGGATCGTGGTGTCGCGGGATTGGCGTTTCTGGCGGATGGCGTCAGCCGTGGCTCGCATATTTCTATGTGTATAAAAAGCTCTCTTTGCGGGAAAATCCTTGATTGAAGACGTATTTGATCCACTTGACCCCGGGATATCGAAGCATGAAATCTTCCAGTACTCGCCCGATGGCCATCACAGCCTGCTGCATGCGTTGTGTTTCTTCCTCATCGGTGTGATCGCCGTAATAATCGTATTCCAGCACTGCGCGTTTTCCCATGTCCAGGGGTGTGAGGAATCCATAATCGTTTTTTATGCCATATTCATCAGCGGTTTTCTGGAATTCCCTATTGATTTCCTGAATGAGAGGAATGTTATCCAGCGGCACATACACGATGAAGGCCACCACGTGTTTGTCCCGCCCCATGCGCGAGCTGATGATGCGAAAGTCGTTCAGCCAGACCATGTCGGTCAATTCCGGCCGGGAATACAACTCAGCAAAAAATTCCTGGAGGTCCGGTGTCACAGAGGCAGCTAGAGATCCAGGTGAAGGCAAAAGGATAGCTTTTATGATTGGAAGCATCTCAGATTTGAGCAATGTTTCATACGGCCTCTGACTTCCCTCCAAATCCTGGATGAGGGATTGCCATTCCCTGTCGACCAGCTTAGGAAGACCAAGGATCAGTGTTTTCATCATTTCTCCATCCATGGTCACTTCGGACATGGACTTGATCGCTTGCGCGGCATAGGAATCCCCGATCATGAGGACCGCATACTCCATACCCAGATCCTCCTGGAAAACTCGTTTAATTTTATGTGCGAGCTCGACGGTGGGGGCGATAAAAGTGGAAATATATTCCAGTCCGAGAACCGCAAGAGCAAGGCCGATGCGTCGCTGGGACAATTCGCGGGCGAACGCTGTCGCATCTTGAAATTCAGCAAACGGGATCAGAAGTCCTTGCTCATCCTCAGTCTTGGGATGGAGGCGCACATCGACCCTCGTGCAAATCCCCGGAAGCGGCATTTCCTCATGTTGAAAAGCATAAAGGTTGGGCGCTTCCCTTTGGTTGAGATGAAAGATCTGCCCTTTGGCATCGACGAATTCGGCATTGACAAAATTGTCGGCAGCCGTGCCGTAAGCATTAGAGTATGTGGAAAAAATACCCGAACACATGATATTCGCGCAGACTAAGGCTGCTGGTTCGGCAAGGTTGGTGCGGAAACCCTCTTTTGAAACCTCACTCTGGAGGTCAAAAGCTGAAACCCCTGGGCCCACGGAGACGATCCAGTTTTTTTTGTTGATCTGGATGTCCTGCATGCGGTGCAGATCCATGACTACCCCATCCTTGGAGAAAACGAATCCCATGACGCTGGATCCATTGCCACGCACGGCATAAGGAATTTTCCTCTTCTGACAGAGTGTTACGACCTGGCTGACCTCTTCCGTGGATCCCGGAAGCACCACATACCGGGGCATCTGGATTCCTGTGAAAGGACCAGGATCATGGGCATAAGAAACCAGGATAGCGGGGTCATGGCTGGCCCATTCTTGACCGACAATGGCCCAAAGATCGGATAACAGATCATCTGCTTCAGGGTCTGTGATTTCCAGGCCTTGTTGCAGATGATTGTCGATCCATTTTTTGAGCGCTTCCATCACTGTCAGCGGACGAAGTTCTGTCACGAAGTAACACTGTTTATCGCAGATGCCGCACAGCGAGCATGATTCAGCGATGTCCACCAATCGTCGGGTTACGGGTATCCTCCCCTCTGCCAAGGCGGCATAGATATCCATCCGCCCCTGCGGAAAGTAGCTGACATAATGTTTGTCCCAAGCTGGAGGGCAGAGTCCGGTGCCGAGGAAATCTATTTTGCACATGGCATAGTGCCGGCATTGGATGGCGGTTTTCAACGCTTCTTGTTTTGCCATCTGATTATCCTATCATTTTGGCCCGATAGACGCGATAATCGAGCTGTCCATTTGAACAGAGCAGGAATGATTATATATTATGGAAAATTTGTCAATATTATTCGAAGCGACCTCTTCCAATCTTATCGGCGTTTAAGCTGTGTATTTGGATAACCAACCGAATCGGGCATCAGGTCTTTGGTCTTTCGGTGTGTATGGTTTGATATCCAGAATAGGGGTTTCCTCGATCATATCTACCCCCTGGACCTGCAGTAGATTTTTGTCCCGTTTGAGTAGCTGAAGAACCGTAAAACCGATGGGATTGGGGCGGTTTGGGCTTCTGGTGGAAAAAACTCCCCTTCGTTTTTTTTCGAACGGGGGGTGGGCATAAAGTTTTTTTTCCCCTGATTTATGGAAGGCGAAGATCAGGATGATATGGGAGAATCCCTCGAGATCCTGCAAGCCGTCCTCGAATTCTTCAAAAATCTCTAATTCAGCCCGTACAGCCTCGAATCCCTTCGGATCGATATTACGAAATTTTTTGACGTCTTTTTTTTCTTGGAAAGGAGAATGGACGATGCCGATTGGTTTAAACTTTATTTCCATCTATCTCCACCTCCTTAAATCTCCGTTTATTTCACATATGTCAGCCACGTTTCGTAATTCTTATTCTCGCCCGAGACTATGTTTTTATAAGCCTTGATTATCTTGGAGGTGATTTCACCCGCTTTCCCCGATCCGATCTGGTATTCTTTGGGAGATTTGCCGTGTTCGGAATCGTCCAAAACATGTGTGATAGGTGCGATTTCTACGGCTGTCCCCGAAAAAAAGGCTTCATCCGACGAGAAAAAATCTTGTTTGGTGATGGGGCCTACGGATGTGGGGATACCCATGTCCTCTGCGATTCTGAGGATGCTCGTGCGCGTTATTCCTTCCAGGACCGATTCATTCATATCGTTGGTTTTCACGACACCGTTCTTGACGATCAGGATGTTTTCGCCTGGGCCTTCTGCGATATTTCCTTCAAGATTCAAGAAAATCGCCTCATCATATCCTTTTTCTCGGGCCATGACACCATAGATGGTTGACAGGATGTACAAACCGCCGAGTTTGGCCTTCATGTCGAACTGGGAGTGATGGATCCGTCGCCAAGGAAGCAGATAGGCATGAATGCCTTTTTCGGCTTTATCTCCCAGGTAGGCGCCCCATTCCCATGCGGCGATCATGAGTTCGGCAGGAGAATGCTTGGGAACAAGACCCAAATTCCCGTAGGAATAATACAGGAGAGGGCGGATGTA
>Ga0114922_10004390_pt1 | contig 13072 bp, 14 predicted proteins | sample AartaG_FD_100975 | JGI IMG/M metagenome (GOLD analysis project Ga0114922, IMG submission 100975) | Deep subsurface microbial communities from Aarhus Bay to uncover new lineages of life (NeLLi) - Aarhus_00045 metaG | ecosystem: Environmental > Aquatic > Marine > Oceanic > Sediment | place... | reverse complement strand
TGATGAACCGGATATATTTCTCCACTCAGATATGCAAAAGAAATTAGTTAATATATGCAAAGAAAGGTCTAATCAAGTCATTATTGCAACACATGCCGTTGATATTATTGAGGAGGTTGCCCCAGATGATATTATATGTATTGACAAAGAATCTAAGTCTTCAAAGAGATTATCAAATATTGATGAAGTCCAATCTATCATAGGGCAATTAGGTTCATTCCAAAATTTAAAACTAGTTCATTTTCTACGTGGTAGAAAATGCTTATTCGTAGAGGGGCAAGATTTCAAATGCTTAAAGATTTTAGCTAGTAAAACGGGTTTTCAGTCATTCGCTAAGGAAGATGATTTTTCCGTCATCCCAATAGAGGGATTTACTAACTGGGATAGATTAAAGCATGTTGATTGGATATATAAAAATACTTTGGGCGAAAGCATACAATGCTACGTTATACTGGACAGAGATTATTATACAGAGAAAGAAATAAATAGTGTTATTCACACTTTGGGGCAAAAAGGCGTACAAGCACATGTCTGGATGAAAAAGGAATTAGAAAACTATGCTATTAATTTTGATTCGTTATATCGCATCTTTACTAGTAAGTACCAAGGTAGATATGGAAATGTTCGCATTCCCTTAACAAATGAAGAATTCAAAGAAAGTATAATATCTTTATTTGAAGAATTTAAAGATCAAGTTTTATCCCAAACTATGGCAAGGGAAAGTGATGCCATAAATGATAAATCGATCTCACAATCAACCATATTCAAACAAATACTACCAACCTTTAATCGTAATTGGGAAAGTTTAGATTTTCGTATGAATGTTATCCCAGGTAAGGAATTTTTCTCTAAATTGAACACGTGGCTAAATAATGACTTTCATATTTCAATATCAATAAATGATGCTTTTTTTACTTTAAGAAGCGATGAAATTGATACTGAAATAATTGAAACAATCAGCGAATTTACTAAATTTGTAAAGCCATAGAGAGGCTCCGCCCCTCTTAATACAACCACTTCCCCCTCCCTTATCGAAGGGAGGGGGACACAGTGGGGAGGGTTACCCAACAAAAACCTAGGAGATAGGGTTGAACAGCCTTAAAGTCAACTGCTATTCGGGCCATACCTACGCCGAAAGGCCAGATTCCTTCCTCTGGCGGGGGGTGGCATACGAGGTGGAGGAGATAGAAAGCGCCTGGGTGGAGCCGGGGAGGCGGTGCTTTAAGGTCCGCACCAGGGGTAACAAATCGTGCCAACTCTGCTATAATGAGGTATCAAAACGGTGGTCACTAACCTGGTTGGCGGGAGGATGTTAAGATGTTAGATGAAATTCTTAAAATCCTGCAAAATGATGCTCGTGCCACTACCAAGCAGATTGCCACCATGACCGGCATCCCTGGCGCCGAGGTTGCCCGGTACATCAAACAGGCGGAAAAGGACCAGGTAATCCTTAAGTATAAGGCGATAGTGAACTGGGATAAGGTGCGGGATGAAGAGGTATGGGCTTTAATCGAGGTCAAGCTCACGCCGGAGAAGGATGTTGGCTTTGATGCCATCGCCGAGCGCATCTACCGCTTCCCCCAGACGCGTACCGTCTATCTGGTCTCAGGGACCTATGACCTCTTCGTTCTGGTGACAGCCAAAACGAACCAGGAGGTAGCCAACTTCGTCTCGCAGAAGCTCTCCCACATTGAAGGAGTACAGGGAACAGTAACCCAGTTCGTATTAAAGCGGTATAAAGAGGATGGCGAGGTTATTGACGGCAAGGAAGAGGTCAGGCGGCAGCCATTGATACTCTAGAAGATTTAGATAAGGTGCTTTCGTGATGAGTAGTGCGGGCGGTCAGCGCCAGAAGTATCCTCTATCTCGGCGTGTAAAACAGGTATCTCCTTCAGGGATACGGAGGTTCTTTGACCTCCTGGCGTCTGCGGAAGGGGTCATCTCGCTGGGCGTTGGCGAGCCTGATTTTGTTACCCCGTGGCATATCCGCGAGGCGGCTATCGAGTCCTTGAACAAGGGCTATACCATGTACACCTCAAATCTGGGCATGCCCGAACTCCGCCACGAACTGGCGAGACACCTTGAGGTAAGCTGCGGCCTGAATTACAGCCCCGATGGCGAGCTTCTGGTAACCGTGGGCGTCAGTGAGGCGCTGGATTTGGTCATGAGGGCTATCCTCGACCCTGGTGATGAGGTTATCATGCCTGACCCCTGTTATGTCTCCTACGAACCCTGCGTGATTATGGCGGGGGGGGTAGCGGTTATGGTGCCCACCGGTGAGGAGTCTCGCTTTGAAATTAGTGCCGCCGATGTTGAAGCTAAAATCACAGAACGTACCCGGGCTATTCTCATCGGGTATCCTGCCAATCCCACCGGGGCGGTAATGAGCCGGAAGAAACTTGAGGAGGTGGCAGCGGTTGCCCGTCGCCACAACCTCCTCATGGTCTCTGATGAAATCTATGCCCGGTTGGTCTATGGTGTTGAACCTACCTGTGTTGCCGCACTGCCCGGGATGAAAGAAAGCACCATCCTGCTCGGAGGTTTTTCCAAGGCTTATGCCATGACGGGCTGGCGGGTTGGTTACGCAGCGGCTCCCCGGGAGATTATCGCCGGTATGGCTAAGATTCACCAGTACACCATGATGTGTGTGCCCACCATGGGGCAGGTGGCGGCTATCGAGGCATTGCGGGCGGGGGAGGCTAGTGTTGAAGAGATGGTAGAAGATTACAACCGGCGGCGCCTGGTTATGGTTAAGGGCTTGCGTGATATCGGGCTATCTTGTTTTGAGCCCAAGGGGGCTTTCTATGCCTTCCCTTCGGTAAGGAGCACCGGGATGAAGTCGGAGGAGTTTGCGGAAAGGTTGCTTACCGAAGAGAAGGTAGCTGTTGTCCCCGGTTCTGCCTTCGGGCGGTGCGGCGAGGGATATGTCCGCTGCTGTTATGCCACCTCGCTGGCTGATATCGAGGAAGCGCTGACCAGAATAGCCCATTTTGTCACCAGACATAAACAGATTTAATGCCGGTTCTTTAATCATTTGGTAGGGAGGTTTGATGATGACTGGATACTTTACAATACTGGCGGCGATACCCGGCTTCTTCCTGAGCTCTCTTATCCTCATGGCACTCTGGGGCGTGATTGCCCCCAACCTGGGGATAGAGAAGATTGACTATGTCATGGCAATGCTGGTTACCATCACCCTCTGGCTGGCGGTAGCTCCGCTGGCGGCGGCTGCCGGGCGGAGGGCCAGGAGGTAGGGGGGTATCCGGTACCGGTCCTTGGTAATGTCATTAGCTGGGCAAACGCTGCTGATTTGAAAAGGGGTATTGATGACTAAGAAGGTCAAGCTGGTTTGTGACCGGTGCGGTAAAGAGATTACTGATTTGGATAGCATAGAGCTGGTTCTTGATGGCATGGAGGCGTGGCGGGTATCGGTCAGGGCTCGCGGCGCTGAGCCCAGGGGGGTTTTCCTCTGCGAAAACTTTGTTCGCTGTGGTGGCGAGATGGTAATTGCCGACTAAAATAAAGGGTTGGAGAGGTTGTTTGGCTGAAAGTCATCAAAAGGCTGGTTTTCCAGAGGAGGTAAGCCAATTGAAGGAGGCTTATGCTAAAGCCGGGGTTGATATTGATGCTGCTGAGAAGGCAACGGAGCTGATTAAAAAGCATGCCCTGTCTACCATTCGTCCTGAGGTCCTGAGTGGCGTTGGCTTCTTCGGCGGGATGTTTGAGTTTAAGGGATATAAGGAGCCCGTCCTGGTATCCAGCGTTGACCAGGTAGGCACCAAGACAAAAATTGCCAGTGCCCTAAACAAGCATGATACTGTCGGCATTGATATAGTTAGCCACTGCGTCAATGACATATTCACCGGTGGTGCTGAACCTCTCTTCTTCCTGGACTACATCGGCATGGGTAAGCTGGTGCCAGATAAGGTGGAAGCTATAGTCAAAGGGCTGGCTCAAGCCTGCCGTGAGGTTGGCTGTGCCCTTATCGGCGGGGAAACGGGAGAGATGCCCGGTCTATACGCGACTCCTGAAGACTACGACCTGGTCGGTTTTATTATCGGGGTGGTGGAGAAGGAGAATATTATCACGGGCAAGACAATTGCCATTGGCGATGTTATTATCGGACTACCATCCAGCGGACTTCACACCAACGGTTACTCTCTGGTACGCAAGATTTTCGGCGAGACCAAGGCGGACTTAGATACTCATTACCCTGAGTTAGGCCGAACCCTTGGTGAAGAGCTTCTGGAACCTCACCGATGCTACTACCAGCAGTTGAAGCCCCTTTTGCCACGCATTAAAGGTCTGGCTCATATCACCGGCGGTGGTCTCATTGGCAACGTGCCTCGTGTCCTGCCAGAAGGGATGGCAACACAATTTCACCGTGGGAAGTGGCTGATACCACCTATCTTCCAGCTAATCCAGCAGCGGGGGAGTGTTGACCAGGAAGAAATGTATCGTGTATTTAATATGGGTATCGGCATGGCGCTCATCTGCTCACCCGAAAATGCCGCGCACCTTACCCAAGCCTTACCCGAAGCTAAGGTTGTTGGTGAAGTGGTAAAGCAAAAGGGGGAGGCGAGGGCGGTTATCAGGTAGTTATTTATGGGGCAGTTTGAAGGGGCTCCGCCCCTTCAACATCCATCTTCCCCCTCTCCTTTGAAGGAGAGGGGGATACAGGGGGTGAGGTTGAAGATGAAAAAGGGAAGCCTCATCATTGAAATGGGGAAAATCACTGGGAAACAGGGACTAGAAGTTTATGAGCGATTCAAGCGTGAAGTGGATGAGCAGTGGAAGAAACTCCAAGAAACACAAATCCCGAAGTCGCGTGCGCTTGGGAGCCGAAAGGCTATTGAAGAACACATCGTAGTGAAAGCACTTGATGGGTTCCTACCCCCATTACCTGCAAAGGAGAGTTTGGAAAGGGAAATACGGGAAAGTATCTCTAATGTCGCTTGGGACTTGATTGTCCAGATGGATGGCGACCATACATTAAACGAGCTGAAAGCGATGTGTAAGGAGAAAGGTTTGAATTACACAGGAGATAAAAAATTGCTGGCCTGGAGGCTACTAAAATACAACAATAAAATTTGAATGACGGAGGTATTCATGCGAGCTATTATCAGTGTATCTGATAAGGCAGGTGTCGCCGACTTTGCCGGGGAGTTGAGCCGGATAGGGTTTGAGATATTCTCTACCGGCGGTACTAAAAAGGCGCTGGCAGAAGCCAAAGTGCCGGTAAAAAGCATCTCCGATATCACCGGTTTCCCGGAGATTCTTGGCGGCCGGGTCAAGACTCTGCACCCCATGGTACACGGCGGCTTGCTGGCTAGGCGCGATTTACCGGCTCATATTGAGGAGCTGGCTAAGCATAAGATTGAGCCTGTCGACCTGGTGGCGGTCAACCTTTACCCCTTCGTGCAGACGGTGAGCAGAGAAGGTGTTACCATTGATGAGGCTCTGGAGAATATAGATATTGGTGGGCCAACCATGATTCGGGCAGCAGCCAAGAACTTCCCTGGTGTTATCGTGGTGGTAGACCCCGCCGATTACGGGCTTATCCTGGAAAAACTGAAGGCGGGTGGCTTGGGCCTGGCGGAACGAAAGGGGCTGGCGCAGAAGGCTTTCCAGCATGTCGCCGTCTATGACACGGCTATTTCTCAGTACCTGGGACAGGATACGGAAGTCTTGCCCCGGGATATGACGGTTGCCCTCAGGAAGCGCTACAGCCTGCGCTACGGCGAAAACCCCCACCAGCAAGCTGCCTTCTATGCCGAGCAGGACGTGAGCCAGGACAAAAACCCCGGCATCACCTGGGCGGAGCAACTCTGGGGCAAGGAACTTTCCTTTAACAATATCCTGGATGCCGATGCTGCCTGGGGCGTGGTGACCGATTTTGCGGCTCCCACGGTGGCTATCATCAAGCACACCAACTCCTGCGGTCTGGCTAGCCACGATGATATTGCCGAAGCCTACCGGCGTGCTTTCAGCGGAGATACGGTAGCCGCCTTCGGTGGCATTGTGGCGGTGAACAGAAAGGTTACCCTGGCTATGGCTGAGGAGATGAAGTCGGTCTTCTACGAGATAGTTATCGCCCCTGAGTACGAGCCGGCGGCGCTGAGGCTTCTCCAGCGCAAAAAAGACCTGCGTATCCTCGTGGTAGCGCTGCCGCCGGGGTACGGCAAGTCAGAAGCTACCTACCTGGACTTCCGCAAGGTAAAGGGCGGCTTCTTGGTTCAGACCGCCGACTCCCTGTCGGAGGAGAGCGTTACCCTGAAACCGATGACCAGGCGCCCGCCGACGGAGGCGGAGGTAGCCGACCTGCTCTTTGCCTGGCGTGCCGTAAAGCATATCAAGTCGAACGCTATCGTCTTGGCTAAGGCTAAGACGCTTCTTGGCATGGGTGCCGGGCAGCCCAGCCGTATTATTAGCGCCCGGATAGCCATTGAAAAGGCAGGAGATAAGGTTACGGGCAGCGTGCTGGCTTCGGACGCTATGTTCCCCTTCCCCGATGTGGTCGAGGCAGCCGCCGCGGCTGGTGTTACGGCTATCGTCCAGCCTGGCGGCTCCATAAGGGATGGAGAGTCAATCAGGGCGGCTGATGCCCACGACATCGCCATGGTCTTTACCGGCACCAGGCACTTCCGCCACTAGATGCTGGTGTTTCCTCACACCAGAAATCTACAATTTCTTGGGTGTGGCTACCTTTGTCATTCTTCTCCCTGGGCTGGGGGTGGTGGGCATGCTCAAATCGGCGATAATGATTGTTAGCGCGCTCGCGGTGGGTGGCATTCTCAACCTGATACTGTAGGGCTACCGAGTGAAGGAGCCTTTATCCGACAGGCTGGTTTAGCGGAATCTTCTGTACCTTCACTCCGGGGAGCAACTTCTCCACATCAGCCTTGTGACACAGCTCGGTGCCGGGTGTCAACACCGCCGCTGTGCCCATAGCTACAGCCAGCCGACAGGCTTCCTTTAGTGACTTCCCGTAAGCCAGCTTCAGGGCTAGACCGGCGACGGTGCAGTCGCCGGCACCCACGGTGCTGCGTACCTTAACCTGGGGCGGGATAGCTTTGTAAGCCCGGTCTTGGCTGATGGCAATAAGGCCATCTTTTCCCCTGGAGATGATAGCTATCTCGACACCCATCTCTACCAGATCAATGGCAGCCTTGATAATGGTTTCTTCGTCGGGTAGTTCCCTGCCCAACAGTATTTCTGCTTCGTGGACATTGGGCTTGATGAGGTATGGTTTGGCTTTGATTCCTTCGGCTAGCCACTGATCTGTGGCGTCAAGGATGGTTCTCACGCCAAAGTTTTTCGATTCCAGGATTGTATCGTGATAGATGGTGGGTGGTATGCCGGGGGGCACGCTGCCGCAGACCGTCATTATCCTGGGGCTGGGGCGGATATGCCTCATTTTCTTGGTGAACCTGTTCAGCTCCTTTGGGGAGATGCGAGGACCGGGAGCCCCGATGATGGTCTGCTGGGAAGTCTTGGTGTCGGCGATGATGAAATTGGTGCGTGTTTCCTCTTTGATAGGGGTGAAGCTGAACAAGACCCCTTCTTCGTCGAGCAGGATTTCTACGAGCCTGCCATTGGGTCCACCGATGAAGCCGTAGGCGATGCTGATGCCATTCATCTCGTGGATGGCCCGTGAGACATCGATACCCTTGCCCCCGGCGTAGCGGCGCCGCCCTACCCAGCGGTTGGTCTCCTCCATGGCGAGCCCGTGCACCAGGATATATTCGTCCAGGGAGGGGTTGAGGGTAATTGTGGCAATCATGGCACTTCTCCGGTTTGAATTGTGGGATATTATGAGCTAAATGGCGATTTAAATCAAGGGGGGTTTGGCTGTTGTGAGGTAGTGCTTTAGTTTGTCTTCGGGGTTGTCAATAGGCTATAATTGCTTGTTGCCGATTTTTCCTGGTGGATGGGAGGCAGTGTCTGGCCTTTATTATTATTTTATCCGATTCTTATTGAGCATCGTTTTCCTTTTATTCACCCGCCGGCAGGTTAAAGGCAGGGAAAATATACCTAAGAAGGGTCCACTGCTGGTGGTAGTTAATCATGTCAGCATGGTTGACCCTCCCCTGGTTGCCGTCGTTTTCAACCGCCGGTTAAAATTTATGGCTAAAGAGGAGCTTTTCCGGTCGTGGTTCTTGGGGTTTATCGTCGGTAATCTCGGTGTGTTCCCGGTGCAACGCGGTAAGCCGAATCGGGAGGCTTTGCGCAGGGCAGAGACAATCCTGGCTAAAGGCCAGGCTCTGGTTATTTTTCCTGAAGGCACCCGGAGCCGGGACGTCCGGTTGCAGGCTGCCTTACACGGCGCGGCGCAGATTGCCCGGCGCGGCAAGGCACCGCTTATTCCGGTAGCGATTGCCGTCTCCAGAAACCCCGCGGACAAGCGCTGGTTTCTCAAGCGCCCCCGTGTTGTGGTCAACATTGGCCGTCCCTTTTACCTGCCTCCGGCTGATGATAAACTAGCTAAGGAAAGACGTGTTGAGCTTACTAATCTCATTATGAAGCGTATCGCCGAGCTTCTCCCTGCGGAGCATCGGGGAGATTACGGCGAGCTGGTGACAGCCGATGATGCGAGTTGAAAAAGCGGAGGGAATCGGGTTTTGCTTCGGGGTGAGGCAGGCTATTGCTATGCTGGAAAAGGCTGCCCGCGAACGTGGTGGAGTGGAGACCGTGGGGGCTGTGGTGCACAACCAGCAGGTATTGCAGAAGCTCGCTGACGAAGGTATTGTTATTGCCGGCAGTGTGGATGCCATCAAAGGGAACACGGTGGCTATTGGTGCTCATGGGGTCGACCCGGAGCTGGAGGCGGAGCTTCGCGCCCGCTATGCTGACGTTATTGATACCACCTGTCCCTTTGTCAAACGTGCCCAGATAGCCGCCCGGCGCCTGGCTAGGGCAGGGTTTTTGGTTATCATCTATGGTGATACCAATCATCGTGAGGTTAAAGGCATCCTGGGGTGGGCCAATGGCAGAGGTATTGCCACGCTGGATAGTGGCTTTGTCAGGACGCTGGCACGCCTGCCCCGTCGGCTGGGGGTTCTTTCCCAGACGACGCAGATACCGGCCCATTTCAATCAGTTCGTCAAAGACATGGTTGATGCCGCTTTAACCAAAGACAGTGAACTGCGGGTTATTGATACCATATGTCACGACCTTCGCCAGCGCCAGCAGGTGTCGCTGGAGCTGGCGAAGAAGGTGGACCTGATGTTCATCATCGGCGGTCGTTCCAGCGCCAATACCAGTCACCTGGCAGAGTTGTGCTCTACGGTTACAGAGACGTGCCTCGTGGAAACGGCTGATGAAATCCAGTCTTCCTGGCTTCGGAATCACGACTACATCGGCGTGACCGGTGGCGCTTCCACGGATGAAAACACCATCAGCGAGGTGCTGACGAAGCTGGCAGCTATGCTATGATTAAAGAGGCTGACCAGACAAGGAGGGGGTTACTTTGGAGTATTTCCTAACCGAGCAGCAGCAGATGATAAAGGAGCTGGCGCGGCGGATTGCCGAGGATAAGGTTCTGCCGGTGCGAGCCGAACTTGATGAAAAGGAAGAGTTTCCTGGCGAGATAATGAGAGAGCTTGCCGCCAGCGATATGTTTCGTGTCTTTGTTCCTGAAGAGTATGATGGCTTGGGTGGGGGGTGCCTTGACCTGTGCCTGGTGGTGGAGGAGCTGAGTCGTGCCTGTGGTGGGGTGGCGGTCAGCTACGCCGCCAGTGCCCTGGGTGCCTGCGCTATCATCGAGTACGGCACGGAAGAACAGAAGCGCCAGTACCTGCCCGATATTGCTTCGGGGAAGAAGCTGGCTGCCTTTGCCCTGACCGAGTCGACAGCGGGCAGTGATGCCAGCGCCATCAAGACAACCGCCGGTAGGGTGGACGGCGGCTACAAACTCAACGGGACCAAGCAGTTTATCACAAATGGTGGTGAGGCGGAGATATACACGGTCATCGCCCTGACGGATAAAGGTAAGGGTGCCCGTGGCGCCAGCGCCTTTGTCGTGGAGAAGGATACCCCTGGTTTCTCCTTCGGCAAAAAAGAGAAGAAGATGGGTATCCGCGCCTCGGCTACACGGGAGCTGGTTTTCCAGGACTGTCTCATCCCTGAGGAGAATCTGATTGGCAAAGAGGGGATGGGGTTTATTATGGCAATGCGGGTCTTTGACCGCTCGCGCCCGGGGATTGGTGCCCAGGCTGTTGGTACCGCCCAGGGGGCGCTGGAGGCGGCGCTGGGCTATGCCCGGCAGCGTGTCCAGTTCGGGCATCCCATCATCGCCCTGCCTGCGGTGCAGAATATGCTTGCCGGGATGGCAATTCAGGTGGAGGCAGCCCGAGCCCTGGTTTACGCTACGGCGAGGACAATAGACAGCGGTGCTAGAAACTTCACCATGGAATCCTCCATGGCTAAGGTCTTTGCCTCCGATATTGCCGTGAAGGTGACCACTGATGCTGTTCAGGTTTTCGGTGGTCCCGGCTACATGCGTGACTACCCCGTGGAAAAGATGATGCGGGATGCCAAGATTACCCAGATATATGAAGGCACCAATCAGGTCCTGCTGAGCACCATCGCCTCCGAGCTCAGGAAGAAAAAGCCGAAGCAGGACCAGTGAATCAGTAAAGAAAGATGGCCGGTATGAACATTCTGGTCTGTTTAAAGCAGGTTCCAGGTACCACTCAGGTCAAAATTGATCCCCAAACCAACACCCTGGTCAGGCAGGGGATTGAGAGTATCTGTAATCCTTTTGATACCTATGCCCTGGAGGAAGGGATTCGCCTCAGGGAGCGTTACGGCGGCAAGGTGACTGCTCTCAGTATGGGTCCTCCTCAGGCTGAGCCGATGCTTAAGGAGGCTATCAGCATCGGTGCCGATGAAGCTATCCTTTTGAGTGATAGCGCCTTCGCCGGTTCGGATACCCTGGCTACTGCTTCTACCCTGGCGCGGGCGGTTGTCAAAATCGGGTCCTGTGATTTGATAATTTGTGGCCGGCAGACGCTGGACGGCGATACCGGCCAGGTAGGCCCGGAGCTTGCCGAGATGCTGGGCATATCGTTTGTTGCCTATGTCAGCAAGGTGGAGGAAGTAGATAGAGACGGGATGCGAGTGCAGCGTATGGTTGAAGATGGGCATGAGGTTATGAAGGTGGAGCTACCGGCTGTGATGACGGTGGTCAAGGAGATAAACATACCGCGCCTGCCCTCCCTGCGCGGCATGGTGCGGGCGAAGAGTGCCACGATACCCGTTTGGACAGCTAGGGAACTGGGTGTTGCCGCCGGTGAGGTGGGTATGCCGGCCTCGGCTACCCAGGTTATCAGGGTGTTCTTCCCGCAGAGGGTGAGCAAGGGCGAGATGCTTCCGGGTGATGCGGAGGCTCAGGCAGAAAGCCTGGTAACCAGGCTAAGAGAAAGCAAGCTGATATAGGAGTGCTGCCAGGTATGGGGATTCGTATTGACCTTGAAAATTGCACTGGCTGTGGCGATTGTGTGCCGTCCTGCCCCTTCGGGCTGATTGAGATTATTGATGAGAAGGCTCATATCGGCGAGGGTTGCACACTCTGCGGCGTCTGCCGGGAAGCCTGTAGCTTCGAAGCGATTGTGATTGATAAGGCCGCGGTAACAGGGGTAGCTGATGATACCCATCGGGGCGTCTGGGTTTTTGCCGAGGGTAGCCACAGCCGCTTGAGGAGTGTGGGCTATGAGCTCCTGGCTAAGGGCAGAGAGCTGGCGGATGTGCTGGGTACGGAGCTGTGTGCTGTCTGTCTCGGGCACAACCTCAGCGGGGCTGAGGAACTCATCGCCCACGGGGCGGACAGGGTCTACCTTGCCGATGACCCGGCTCTGGCTCACAATGAGGAAGACTTCTTTACCGGCGAACTGGTCAGACTGATTCGGGAGCACAAGCCGGAGGTGGTCATTGCCGGCGCTACCTCGCTGGGGCGCGCCTTTATCCCCCGGGTAGCCGCTATCCTGAAAACGGGTCTCACCGCTGATTGCACTGACCTCGGCATTGATGCCGGGAAGAGGTTGCTCTTGCAGACCCGCCCTACCTTTGGCGGCAACATCATGGCGACTATTATCTGCCCGGCGAAGAGACCCCAGATGGCTACGGTACGCCCCCGTGTCTTCAGGAAGGGTGTGCCCGATAAGAGCCGCCAGGGGCAGATAATCAAGGTGGATTTCAAAAAGGAGGGCATCACCTCCCGGACAAAGCTGATTGACTTTGTTGAGGATATTACCGAGAAGGTGAAGCTGGAGGATGCCGATGTTATTGTTTCCGGAGGCAGGGGGCTGGGGAAGGCAGAAAACTTCCGGCTGATAGAGGAGCTGGCGTCGGTTCTGGGAGCAGCCGTGGCTTCGTCCCGGCCGCCGGTGGATGAGGGCTGGATTCCGTACTCGCATCAGGTCGGGCAGACCGGGAAGACGGTCTGCACCAAGCTATATATTGCCTGCGGTATCTCCGGCGCGGTCCAGCACCTGGCGGGTATGCAGACCTCGGATACCATCGTGGCCATAAACAGGGACCCCGCTGCCCCCATCTTTGAAGTTGCCAGCTACGGTATCGTCGGCGACCTCTTTGAAGTGGTGCCGGAGTTAATCGCCAAGCTAAAAACATAAGCCAGCGGCAGATACTGTAGCTTGAGCATATCGTAAGTTGCAGGAAGGAGTCCCACCATGAAAATCACCGTGTTCAATGGTAGCCCCCGTGCCGAAAAGGGTAATACCCATTTTATGGTGGAGGCATTCTCGGAGGGTGCCATAGAAGCCGGCGCCGAGGTTGAGAACATCTTTCTGGTTAAGAAGAATATCAAGCCCTGTTTGGGCTGCTTTGATTGCTGGATAAAAACGCCGGGCAGGTGCATCTTTAGCGATGGTATGGATGAGCTTTTGCCCAAGTTCACGGATTCGGATATCGTCGTTTTTGCCACCCCTCTTTACATCGGCAACGTGACGGGGATAATGAAAATCTTTATGGATAGGACCATACCGACCGCGACTCCTCGTCTGGAGAAGGACCCGGCAGGGGAGTACCGCCACGTGAGGAGACACGCCAGGTC
>Ga0114922_10004389_pt1 | contig 13072 bp, 8 predicted proteins | sample AartaG_FD_100975 | JGI IMG/M metagenome (GOLD analysis project Ga0114922, IMG submission 100975) | Deep subsurface microbial communities from Aarhus Bay to uncover new lineages of life (NeLLi) - Aarhus_00045 metaG | ecosystem: Environmental > Aquatic > Marine > Oceanic > Sediment | place: Aarhus... | reverse complement strand
GTAGCTAAGGCATAACCAACAGCCATACCATACATTCGTCGTAAATCATGGTAAGGTATCTCCATTCCGTAAACTGTCGCAATCTCATCTTGAGGAATATTGAATTTTTTTCCAACATAGTCTGAACCTTCAGCCATGATATCTCCAATTCCCTCCCTAAATGTGATCTTTTTTAATAGTTCAAGAGCAGGTTTTATTTCACCCCATTTTGGCTCTAACCCCTTAATATCCTCAGAACTGATTTTACCATTATCATAGAGATAATAAATAAAAGAAATCGTGCTACTCCCACTGATGGTATCTATTCCATAATCATTACAGAGGTAATTAGCTCTTTGAATCCCTTCAAGATTATCATTAAGTATCATGGAGCCAAATCCTGCCACTGTTTCATATTCAGCAGCTTCAATTTCGCCGTCAGTTTTATATTCTCCTTCATCTATTTTTGCTCTCTTTGAACAACCAATAGGGCAAGCAAAACAGGGATAACTTCCAGAGAAGATTTTTTCGAAAGCGGTTGAACCAGATATATTGAATGCACCTTCCCAAGTTCCTTGGGTCCAATATTTTATTGGTAATTCACCCGAGGCATTGTACATATCGACACCACTTGATGTACCTAGATCTCCAAACATTTGTGTCACAAACGCTGAATTTATATGGTCAAGTGTTGTTTTTACAGCTTCCTTATAACCTTCAGGGTCAAATGCATTATAACTTTTCTTTTTCCCTCTGACTGTAATCGCCTTCAGTTTTTTTGAACCCATAACGGCGCCCATTCCTGTTCTACCAGCAGCTTTGTCTTCAGAAGCAATAATAGCGTATTTAACAAGATTCTCACCTGCTTGACCTATACAAGCAACTCGAGTTAAGGGGTATCCTGAATTATCTTTCAATAGTTTAGAAGTTTCAAATATACCTTTACCCCATAAATCCGAAGCATCCTTGATTTCTGCTCCATTTTCGTTAATATCTAAATATACGGGATTTTCAGAAGCGCCTTTAATCACTATTCCATCGTAGCCCGTTTTTCTTAATTCTGGACCAAAAAATCCTCCACAATTAGATTCCCCCCATATCCCTGTCAAAGGGGATTTAGCACAAACAACGAACCTCCCACTTGTAGGAGCGTTAGAGCCACAAAAAAGACCTGTCATGAACATTAAGATATTGTCTGGTGAAAGTGGATCAGTCTCCTTGTCAATCTTATCATATAAGTATCTACATGCATATCCCGCACCGCCAAGGAATTTCTCAGCAATAGAATCTTTGATTAGTTCTTCACTAATCTCTTTGTTGTCTAGATTAACTACTAAAAGCTTTCCTTCAAAACCTTTCATTTTGATAACACTTTAAGATTTTATACTATATGCATATTTTACTTGCATATAATTATATTTGCAATTAGTGAGAGTTCATTTATATTTTCCTAAAAAGCATGTAAGTTTTATTTGAATATCTTCACTTCACGAGCTTCTAGTTTTTCAATAGAGGCAGGGAATTTTTTTAGGTTATTTCGTTCAATATTCAAATATTGAAGCGAGGAGAGAGATTCTATTGACTCTGGCAGATTAATAATAAGATTGGTTCTTAAAAACAAGTACTTTAAGGATTCTAACTTACCAATTGAATCAGGAATATGTGTTAATTCGTTATTTCCTAAATATAGATATTTTAAATTTTCAAGTTCGCCGATTGTGCTTGGTATTTCCTTTAAATTATTATAATACAAGTATAACCTTTTAAGAGATTTCAGAGCTCCTATTGAATCGGGAATTTTATTTATAGCATTTTTCCCCAAATCTAAATTTTCTAATGTAGATAATGAGCCTATAGAATTTGGAATGGTTTCTAAACGATTGAACCCTAGAATTAGATTTTTTAAGAGTGGTAATTTACCTATAGATGGGATTAATCGGGTTAGCCTATTAGTAGAAAGATCGAGTTCTTTTAAGGAATTTAATGAGCCGATTGACTCCGGTAGAATTGTTAATTGGTTTTTGCTTAAATCTAATACTTCCAGAGAGTCTAAAGTACCTAGCGAATCAGGTAGCTTTTTTAATTTATTATCATACAAATCCAATTCTTTTAAACTTGAGAGGTTTCCAATAGAATTAGGAAGCTCTTCTAGTTCATTTCGATCACTTTTTAACGATTCTAGGGATTTTAAATTGCAAATAGATTCAGGAAGAGATTTAAGCATATTCCTATCAATCTTTAGCGATTTAATGCACGTTAAATTGCCAAGATCTGGTAACTCAATTAATTGGTTATTCGTTATTTCTAGTTTTAAGAGTGATTCAAGAGAATTAATAGATTTAGGAAGTTCTGTCAAAAAATTAGAAGTTAAATCTAAATTCTCTAATGCATTAAGAGAACCAATAGTTTCAGGAAGAAATGGAAGTTTATTAGACGCCAATCCAAGATACTTGAGGTTTTTTAAATTACCTATCGAATCAGGTAAGAACGTTAAATTATTACCTTTCAGGAATAAGGAAGATAAACCGGATAAATTACCTATTGAATTCGGTAACTTTGTTAATATATTATTCCGGAGGTTTAATCGTTTTAATGAAGTTAAAGATCCAATAGATTCTGGTAGTGAATTTAAATTATTACTTCCTAAATATAACAATTTTAATGATTTAAGATTTTCAATTGAATCTGGAAGTTCTTTAATTTCATTGTGACTTAAATCTAAAGATTTTAGATTTTCTAAAGCTCCTATGGTTTCGGGGATTTTATGTAAAGAGTTTTCACTCAAATCAAGCATGGTAAGACAAGATAATGAACTAATTGTATCTGGTAATTCTGTTAATTTATTCGTTTCCAAATGTAATTCTTTTAAGGAAGATAAAGAATATATAGCTTTAGGTAATTTAACTAATCTATTTTCGCTAAGGTCTAAAGTGTCAAGTGATGAAATAAAACAGAGCTCATCAGGTATAACTTTTAACTTGTTTCCTCTTACTAATAATTTTTTTAGAAACGGGAGTGTCGTTATTTTTTCAGGTATTATCGTTAAACCGCATGAAAATAAACTCAATCCATCAACATTATTATTCTTTATAGTGTAACCAAAGGTATAGCTTTGAAGATCTGAGACTTCAGGGATAGATAAGCCTATTAATTTTTCTAAGTAATTTAGAAATTTCTGTTCTTCCTCATTAATTGGCATAAAAATCTTCAAATACTTTTTTCATTCAACATATAGTCGATAAATAGTCTAAAAAAGTAATAGAAAATAGTATATATATGGTTTAACTTTTCGACAATTTTGAAATAGAAGTAAAATAGAAAAAAAATAGTTATTAGAATTGAATTTGAAACCTTCTAAACTCAGAAATCAATATCCTTTCCTTCATAGGCATATTGGAATAATTTTTTGAATTGTTCACCATTCGTTGATCTCGGAGTAAGAACAGAACTGGAATCTTGAAAACATAAATTAACTAAAGCTTCTAAACCGTTTTCAAAGTCTTCTTTTGAAACACCAGTTTCTTTGAGACTCATAGGAAATTTAACCTCCTTTTGAAGATCAACCAATTTCTCTATTACTTTTTCCGCAGCTTTTTTATCTCCTTCACTCCAAGAGGCCCAACCTAACTGTCTTGCTAGTTTAGCATATATCTTAACGGCATCATCTTTGTCAGGATCATTCATGATAAACTGAGTAACATATTTCAATACAATTCCTACACTCTTGCCATGATGTACGTGATACATCGAGCCCCACGAATGTCCGAGTGTGTGTCCTATATGTACTTGTCCACTAGCAAAAGCTAAACCTGCAATGGTAGCTGCTTGGTGAAGAAAATCTCTCGCTTCTTGATTTTTTCCGTCTTTATAGATTACTGGTAAATATTTAAATATTAATTCGATTGCTTTTAGTGCTAATGCATCCCCAAATTCATTTCTCCATAAAGTTCCTAATCCTTCTATGGAATGAGCAAGGGCATCAAAAGCTGTATTAACAGTTAGTTCTGTAGGCATGCCCATTGGAAAAATTGGGTCCACAATAGCGTATGTCGGTATAAGTCCTCTATGAAGAAAGAAGAACTTCTTCCAAATCTCATCTTCATAGCGAGAAATTATCGTCATCCAGGTTGTTTCTGCTCCTGTTCCAGAAGTCGTAGGAATAGCAATCATCTTTGCTTTTTTACCCATATCATACAAATCACTTCTAAAAAGATGAATGTCATCAAGAACAAAGTCAGGAAATTCATATAAAACCCAAACTACTTTAGCAGTATCCATAACTGAGCCACCACCTAAAGCAATGATAAGGTCGGGAGAATAATTTAAACACTGTTCTCGAGCTTTTAGCACTCCTTCCTCTCTAGGATCTGGCACAACATCGTCGAAAACTTCATATTGCTTTCCAAATTTATCAAGGATGTCAGTTAGAATTTTTAAATAACCTAAATCTTTAATAACTTTATCAGTAATTATAAAGCATTTACCGCCTGAAATATTTTCCATAAAATCTAGGGCATCAGGTCCGTAGATTATACTAGGGGAAAAGAAAAACCACATTTTATAGATTCACCATCTAATTTTTATAATTTTGTATAATTAAATTTCAAATTTGAATAATTAATAATACTTATATTTTGTTTAGATTAAATAAATTATTAACTGAAAAAAAATAAAAACCTCTAATGACATAAGGATAAAAGGCTATTAAAAATGGAAGAATCTGAAAAAGAAAATTTATTTATTACTTTTAAAGGTGTAATCGAGAGTATCATTTTGGATAAACGAAACAATCCAAAGAATACTAAAATGCTTGATGATTTTCAAGCAAAACTGAATATTGGCCTTTATATTGAAGAAGATTTTTATCTTTGGATTAATCTTGTAACAGAAAATGGTAATTATCTATTAAGTAAGGGAAAATTGGGAGAATACGATTTAGAGATAATAGCTACTCCTGAAGACTTATTGTATTTTTCTAATGGTGAAAATTCTACATTAAACATGATGCTTAAAAAGAATAAATTTGGTGAGAGGAAGCTACAATATGATAAAAGCAGTACAGGAAAAAGAAATCTTGGTTTACTGCTAAAATTACCGAAAATTCTTGTATTGGATAAAATTAAAAAGCCAGATTAATATCAATTTTTTAGCTTTACATTTTTTTTAATTTTTTTGTTTAACCTTCAATTCTGGAGTGAATTTTGTCGTTTTTAAAGATATAATTAAAGTTTATTTCTCTAAACTTTGAAGCTTTAATATCATACTGATGTAGTGTTATGTTTATTTTACTTGTTATATCATTTATCTTTAAAACAATAAACGACGGATTTCGACTTGCAACAAATGACCAAGCTCCGGTGACGCTTCCAGGATTCACTAATAATACTCCATCTCTAGTTAGAAAAACTTCTTCCTTATGAGTATGACCCGATATGAGGATATTATAATTGTTATGAATCGCTAGAGATCCAAGCTGAGCGTGATCGCCCCTTGGATTAATTTGATGACCATGTATTAACCCAATTGTAAATTTTTCTTTGGTTTCTAAAGGTATCTCGATGCGTTGATAAAGGGGAGCATTTTGGTTTCCACCATAGTAATCCATATTTCCAATTACGACTAATGTTTCGGTTTTTGTTATTCTTTTTAAGTATTCCATGAACCTTGGTGCATTTACAACATCGCCAGTAAATAATGTATAATCGAACTTCCCATTCATAACACTCTTTTCTAGGACATCACAGATTTGAATAGGAATGCTTTTAGCCCTACGAGGGATATGTGAATCACCAATTGCCAAAATCTTTATCATAAGTAGTAAGTAATCAGTTACGTATTTGAAAAAATTAAATATTTAGAGTTAAATTAAGAACGTAAGTATTTATCCTTTATTTAACGGGTGATCATTAAATCATCTAAGTCTCCTTTCATTTTTTGAATGGCAGGTGTCTCAAAATGTTTTCTAACGGGTTCTAATATCTCAATTACCTTATTAGCAACTCCAATTTTTAGATCAAGAGGGTGCAAGCTTTTTGATAAAAATGCTTTCTCTAATTCTGGATAAGAATTGAATTCTATATCACCACCAAATTTTACCTTTCTCTCAATTAACATTTTTGAACCTTTATTCCTAAAAATCACATATTTAGCCCAGTCTAGAATTGGATTTACAGTCACATTTCCTTCAGGACAGAATGCAGCTTTTACCTTATTTTTTATTTCATCGGGAGAATCATTAACAAATACAGCTGAGTTTGGTATCGATTTACTCATTTTCATATCTGACCAGAGTTCTTGAAGTTGTGATTGATCTTTAATGGGCCAAATTGATGGTTTTGTCAATCCTAATATTAAATGATGATGGACGCACAAAGGTTTTATCTTTTCTCCCTTATTGTCAACAAGGTTATTCTTCTTCATTTTCAAAGCTACTTCTCTTGCTATAACATGCGCTTTTCTCTGATCATAACCGGCGTGTGCTAAACTAACATTTTGTATGAAAATATCTGCTACTTGCATCGCCGGGTAGAGTAATTTGGCAAAATCTACGCCCTCACCCATTTTTCGACCCATTATTGTAATGCTTCTATGCATTCTGTTAAGAGTGGTGTTTTTACAAACATCTATAAAAGTTTCCCAATAACTATCGTTGTTGTGGTAAAGATCTGTACCAAGAGTAAATTTAACTTTCTCAGGGTTTGCTCCAACAGCTTTCAAGCATGCTTTTAAGCCTTCTTTAAAATAACCAACTGCAATTTTTTGGATTTGTTCGCGATCTCCACCTAATTTATCGTTTATCCAGCTATGCCAATCAGCTAGGAAGACTGTGCAATTAGCTCCTGCATCAATGAAATCCTTTATTTTTGACATACAAACGATTCCTGTTCCTAAGTGAACCTTTCCTGAAATCTCAAAACCAATGTAATGATTTAAGGGAATATCTGTTTCTAAATAGTGCTTTAAATCGTCATCAGTTAAAATTTCTTCAGTTCCCCTTTTAATTAAGTTAAATCTTTCTACTACATCCATGAATAAAAATAAAATTGTAAGGTTTAATTATTTTATTACAAAGACTATGAGGTATAATATCTTTTGATATTAGTTGTAACTCATTAGATATTGAAAAAATGGTAAATAAATTTATTCGTGTTATATTGCATTATTTATTTTATATTTTCTATTTCTTTCTCCATAATTGCTGCTTGGGCTGCCGCAATTCGTGCTACAGGAATCCTAAAGGGCGAACATGAAACATAATCTAAACCAATTGATGCGACGAATTTAATGCTACTTGGTTCTCCACCGTGTTCGCCACAAACCCCACACTTTAAGCCTGGTCTTGTCTCTCTTCCTAACTTAACGGCCATCTTCATTAGTTTACCAACACCATCTTGATCTAAGATTTCAAAAGGATTTCGCTCTAAAATTTCCTTATTTAAGTAAACGGGGATAAACTTACCCTCAGCATCATCTCGACTAAATCCAAATGTCATTTGAGTCAAATCGTTAGTGCCAAAAGAAAAGAATTCCGCTTCCATCGCAATTTCGTCGGCGGTTAAAGCAGCTCTCGGAATTTCTATCATTGTTCCGAATTTGTAGTTTAACTCTACGCCATAATCTTTAATAGTTTCCTCAGCTATTTCAAGTAGTTGAGCTTTCACATATTGCAATTCTGAAATCATACCAATAAGGGGGATCATTACTTCGGGAATAACCTCAACACCTTGCAGTTTGAGCTCGCAAGCTGCTTCAAAAATAGCTTTAACTTGCATTTCATTAATTTCAGGCCAAACAATTCCTAAACGACACCCTCTGAGACCCATCATAGGATTCTCCTCTGAGAGCGATCGAATTAATTTAATGACCTTTTTTTTCTTTTTTATTTCCTCATCGAGAGGGCTTATTTCTAAAAGGGATTTTGATAATGAATTAGTCATTCTCAATTCTTGATTTTCTAATAAAACAGTAGATAACTCTGGTAAAAATTCATGTAATGGGGGATCTAACAATCTTATCGTTACTGGTTTTCCCTCCATAATCTTAAAGATTTCTAAGAAATCTCCTTTTTGCATTGGTAAAATTTTGTTTAATGCATCTTGACGTTCCTCCATTGTTTGAGCCATAATCATATTCTGAACTACAGGTAATCTTTCTTGAGCCATGAACATATGCTCAGTCCGCGTTAATCCTATACCCTCAGCGCCAAATTCTAAAGCTTTTTTAGCATCAGTTGGAGTATCTGCGTTTGCTCGTACTCCCAAAGTCCTTATTTCATCAGCAATTTCTAATAATTCTAAAAATTCCCCTTTAATTTCAGGTTCTACTAAGGGAACTCTTCCCTCAATTACACGTCCAGTTGTTCCATCAATCGTTATATACTTTCCTTCTTTAATTACAGTTTCACCTACTCTAAATTCTTTAGCTTCTTCGTCGATCTCAATATCTTGAGCACCTACAACTGCAGGTTTACCCATGCCTCTCGCAACAACAGCAGCATGAGATGTTTTGCCCCCAAATTGAGTTAAAACTCCGCTAGACGCGTATAATCCATGAACATCTTCAGGTTTAGTTTGAGGACGAACTAGTATGATTTCATCTTCGCCAGAGTGAGCTAATTTTTCTGCTTCATCAGAGTCAAATATAGCTATTCCTGAAACGGCACCAGGAGAAGCGTTTATTCCTTTTGCCAACACACGTACAATAGCATTTTCATCTATGCTCTTAAATAAAAGTTTAGAAATTTTATCAGGATCGATACTCATAATTGCTTCTTCGTTATTTATTAAACCTTCTTTAACCATGTCGACAGCAATTTTAACTGCAGCAGAGGGAGTGCGTTTCCCATTACGAGTTTGTAATATGAAGAGTTCTCCGTTTTCAATAGTAAATTCAATATCTTGCATGTCTCGATAATGCTTCTCAAGTTTTATCATAGTGCTTTTCAATTGCTTGTATATTTTTGGAAATTCGTTGTTCATTTCTTCAAGTCTTTTCGGAGTTCTTATTCCGGCAACAACATCTTCTCCTTGAGCATTTGTAAGATATTCCCCAAACTTTATGTTATCTCCATTAGAAGGATCTCTCGTAAATGCTACGCCAGTTGCTGAATTCTCTCCCTTATTCCCAAAAACCATAACTTGAATGTTAACCGCAGTTCCAAAATTCGGGATATTAGAAATTTTCCGATATGTGATTGCTCTTTTATTATTCCAAGATTTAAAAACGGCTTCTATAGCTACAAAAAGTTGCTTATAAGGATCTTGAGGAAATGGTGATCCTATTTCTTTTTCATATAAAGCTTTATAATCAGCAATTACTTTCTGAAGATCTTTAACCTTTAAATCTGTATCATGAGCATTTCTGGAGATAGCACGCTTGTATTTATCGAGAATTCTTTCGAACTTCTCATCCCCAATTCCCATACAAACATCGCCAAACATTTGGATAAATCTCCTCCACGAATCATAAGCAAATCGAGGATTTTCAGTCTGTTCTGCCACACCTTTAACAGATTCGTCATTTAATCCTAGATTTAATACTGTATCCATCATGCCCGGCATACTCATTGGAGCCCCGGAGCGAACACTTAGAAGCAATGGGTTATTCTTATCTCCAAATTTCTTACTCGTAGCTTCCTCCAATTTTTTTAAATGTTCCAAAACCATAGGCTCGATTTTTGCCATTAGATTTTTAGGATCCTTAAAATAAATTAGACACGCTTCGGTTGTGATAGTGAATCCTGGAGGAATATTTAACCCTAAATGAGTCATTTCCCCAAGATTAGCTCCTTTTCCACCAAGTAAATTCTTTAACTCTTTTCTACCTTCGCTAAAATCATAGATATACTTAGGTGCTTCTTTAGATGTCATATTTCAATTCTCAATTGTAATTATAAGAAAAATTTTATTTTTACATTATTCTATATGTTAGTCGAATAACGATATTGAAATATAATATCTCGTTAGAAATAAAATTTACTATATATAAAGGATTGAGGATATATTTAGAATAAATTACTTTTTTAATGATTCAGAAATATCCCAGATTCCATCAATTACATAATCTGGCTTATATGTTTCACTTTTTTCGATCATTTCTAAGGTGGTTTCTCCAGATAAGACGCAACATGTTGTCACTCCTGCTTCTTTTCCCATTTTTATATCTGTGTATAATCTATCCCCGAATATTATGGCATCTTTAGGATTTATCTCAATTTCCCGAAGTTTGAAGAGAAGCATTTCTTTATTTGGTTTTCCAAATACTCTCGGCATTTTTTCTACTGTTTTAAATAAAAGAGCAGCAATTCCTCCCGCATCAGGAATATATCCCTTCTCAGTAGGACATCTATCGTCAAGATGTGTAGCAATATAAGGTATTCCTTCTTGGATCATTTTAGACGCTTTAACTAACCTCTCGTATGTCAATTCTTGATCAAAGGCAAGTACGACGATTTCGGGATCATTATCAGTCAAAATAAATCCCTCTTGTTGAAACTCTCGTTTAAGAGATTCTGTTCCTAACAAATAAATTTTTTTATAATTCTCGCTTTTTAGATAATCAATAGTTGGGTGTTGAGATAATATTAAGTTATTAAGTGTAACATTCAGATTTAGATTGTTTAACTTCTTGATGTAATCTGATGTAGACTTACTTGAATTATTTGAGAGGAAAAAAAAGGGAATTTCTACTTCATTTAATATTTCTATTAATTGTTTAGCACCTCTAAAAAGTTGGTTTCCTAAATATATTGTACCGTCTAAGTCGAAGAAATATACTTTTTTTTTTTCCAATTCGGAAACCAATTTTTTTATGGAACTCATGCTAACTGACTTTAAGAGTTAATATAGAGATTTATTTTGTAACATTAAATTAATTAATAAAGTGTCCTAAATTAATTAGTTTTTTCTAATTTTAATACAATAAACTATTCAAGATTCATGCCTCTAAAATCAACCATGCTTTGTACTTGTAAGTCATTTTCCCATCGTCTAGTGGATCATAACCCGTAACTTCTTCAAATAGAATTTGTTTTATTTCTGAATCAAGAACTTTGTAATAAGTCCCAATCTCCCTCTTTTCCAATGCAATACATAATAAAATTAAACACCCAACAAAGATCACACTAGTTACTAATGATTCGGTTGGTTTCATATACATATTGGATAAAACCCATACTATAATAATTGGTATTATACTGAAATAGCAGTATAGACAGTAATTTTGTGAATTATAGCTAAAAAAATTCTTGTAAATACTACGAATCATCCCATTTTCTGCGTTTTTTAGCAACCAATAGTTATATTTAGTTTTAAATCTTATTCCCTCTAAAGGATTGATACCTTTTTCTTCCTTAAATTGTTCCTGTTTCAATTTTGTGTCCAAAATAATGAAGATTTTCTTTGCTTTAATCCACAGATAAATAAGCATAAAGCCTGAGATACTCGTCAATAAACCTAGATATAAATATAGAGGTGATTCAAGCGCTACTTGACTGCTTTCTAGAAAAAATATTATGAGGATTAATAGAATGAAATACGATAAAATTCTTCTTAATTCAAACTTCAAAAACAAAGTAAAATACGACTTTACCATTTTCATATAAGAAATTCAAGATATTTGCTGTAATAAAGTAAAGAAAAAAATGTAGAAATATAAGAATTATGGTTTTAATTTTTCGAAAGATTAATTTTTTCCGATTCTACTTTTGTCCCACACCACTTACAGAATTTATCGTCTACTAAGAGTTTACTCCCACAGAAGGAACACGATTTTGATTTAGCAGGAGTAACTATTGTTGGTGTTCCGGTAATCCTTCCCTCAACCTTGCCCCCACAACTAGGACAAAATTTGGCATCTGCTCGAATCGAAGCATTGCACCGTATGCATGTAGAAGTTGTTTTCTTTGATTTTTTTTCTGGAACTTTAGCAGGGGCTACTTTGGATGACGATTTCGATTTCAATTTCTTTTGACCTCTCCTAGCTAAAAGCGCTACTACGATTATAACACCAACTACAACTATGATGGTTATCAAGATAGGCTGAACATCAATCCACCTATCAACAGAGGTAATTCCAGTATCGTACGTCACATCAAAAGTGATTGTTGTACTTTCTTCGGGAGAGCGCATTGGATCAAAGTAAACGAAAAAATACCAATTCCCATCGTTAGGGACTGTAAAAGTATCTTGAGTAATCGTATTTACACCTTCCACATAAAAATCTGCTGCTGCTAGGTTAATTACGCCAACAGCCGAGTAGTTGATTGTAAAGTTGACCGTTACTGTTGATAATCCATCGTTAAACCAAACGAGATAATAATCCATTGCAGATAGAACGTTATATACACCGCTACCTTGAATTACACTAGATTCTTCTACAAAAAAAGAGGGACTACCCCCCAAATTCCAATCGTAAAGAGCCTGTCCACTTGCAATGAAGAAATCAATTTGGCTAGATGCATTATAATCGTAAGTAATTGAAGATCCTGGTTTTAAGTAATACGATATATATTCATACTGGTTATTTATAAGAATATGTTGATCGATGTCATTACCAATTCTTGTTGTAGTTTCCAAATCCTCAAATGGACGATCCCAAATGGCAAAGCTGATTAGACTCGGAGACGATTGTATTGAGTAAGTAATGTCATTCCCATCTTTGATGTTTTCATATTCATACCAATATTCGTTGAAATATAGGGTTTCTGTAGATCGATAATTTACAGTACCATCTGTATCTGCACTGCTAAAGGGAAACCAGAAAGCAACTCCAACTAGAGGTAATAAGATTAGTCCTAATACAATTGCAATAGTTATACCTCCTCCGACATAAGCCGGAGAGTAATACCAAGGTCTATACCATCGCCCGGACCACCAGGGGTTATACCACCATCGGTAATACCATGGTCGGTAACCGTACCCATAGTATCTTCTATGAGGTCGATAAGAAGAATGGCGATAAGGACCACTTGGAGATCTAGATGTTACTCGCTGAGCTCCAGTTCGCCCAAATGGTGTTCCGCTAGCTCTGGATCCACCCATTCGGAAACTTGCGGAACCCCCTCGGAATCCGCCCCCTCCAAAACCGCCCCCTC
>Ga0114922_10004388_pt1 | contig 13075 bp, 13 predicted proteins | sample AartaG_FD_100975 | JGI IMG/M metagenome (GOLD analysis project Ga0114922, IMG submission 100975) | Deep subsurface microbial communities from Aarhus Bay to uncover new lineages of life (NeLLi) - Aarhus_00045 metaG | ecosystem: Environmental > Aquatic > Marine > Oceanic > Sediment | place... | reverse complement strand
TGTAATATCTACATATCATGCGGGCATTCCCGAAGTGGTGATCGATGGTAAAACGGGATATTTGGTAAAGGAAAAAGATGTTAACTCTCTATATAAAAAGATAGACTATTTAATTGAACATCCCGAATTATGGAACGAACTTGGAAAGAATGGGCGGAAACATATTGAAGAAAAGTATAATATATCTAAACAAGTGGCTATATTAGAGGAAATTTATAAAAGTTTTGCCGGTAATTTCAACGACTGTGTCTGGAATACTGGAGCTTGTTAAAGATGGTGCATCTGGGATATTAGTGCCGCCGAAGGATGAGAAAGCGATTGCAGATGCAATCATAACGTTATGCAAAGATGGTGAGTTGCGTGTTGGAATGGGCAAGGAAGGGAGAAAAATAACTGAAAGAAAATGTAACATCGTATTCGAAGCCGAAAAATTAATTGGAGTTTTTGAAAATGTCGCTACAAAAACCAAATGGTGATTAGTATTATGAAAAAAGGAAAGATACATTCCGTTGACACCAACGTCATGTTGATTATCGGTGGCGTCCTAATACTCCTTTTTGATCTGATATATAACCTGTTGCAGGAATCCCCCTCGATTGGTTACTTTGATAGAACAGCAATAGCATTAGGATTTTGTTGCTTGGTGTTTGGTGTTGTGCAAGAAAAAATCCTGATGATTTTTAGAAAAATTGGTGAACTATTTGAATCCAAACCATACCATGTCCTTTCCATTCTCTTAATCATTAGTATTGTAATTCGATTATTATTTTTACCAGAGAGGTGGATAAATCCCGATGAAGGTGCTCATCTCTATGATGCCAAATTTGTATTAGAGGGAAAAATTCCATTTGTGGATTATGGCTCCAGAATGCCTGTATATGTATATACCATAGCCGCGTTTCTAAAAGTATTTGGATGTAACTATATGAGTGGTAGATTACTACCGCTATTTTCTAATATTGGAATAGGCTTTCTTGTGTTTCTAATTGGAAGCAAACTTTTTAACAGCAACAGAATCGCTTTATTGGCATCTGCAATCTATCTTTTTTCACCACTTTCAATATTATGGTCGGTTGTTGTAAAAACTGAATTGCTAGAAACGTTATTTGTTTGTATTGGAATGTTTTTGTTCTTAGGTTATATAAAAGAAGAAAAAGAAAAATATAATTTAATATTCTTTTCCGGGATTTTCTTTGCTCTTGCCTATTATGTTAGGCAATCAGCGGTTGTTATCCTTGTAGCATCGTTATTAATCATTATATTTATTTATAAAAGGAATATTTACAAGATCATTAAAACGTATGGTGTCATGCTGCTGGGTTATTTTTCCGTAGTTTTTATAATTTTTGTGTGTTTCAGCAGTTTTATGGGGGTCTCTGCGACCTGGGAATCTTCTCTTAATCCTCTAGATACTGCCATGGATCCTATTCAAAAAATTACAGGTATGGTAAGTGAAACTACAACAAGTGGAAGTTTGGGGTCAGTGCATCAACCAGGACCGTCACATAAATCATATGCTGAATCAATTGTAGATTGGATATGGGTATTAAAATTTAATTCTTTTTTAGTTATTGGCATATTTTTATTTTTTTCGATTTTAATATCTCGTGTTATAAGAAAGAAACATGATGCTTTTGAAAAGACGCAAACCTCGTTTATATTTTTGTATTCATGGTTAGTTTCTATATTTATATTTTACATATACTATTCAACCAGAACAGGTTTTTATATTCCTTATTTTGGTGAGGTTTTACCACCATTAGCGCTTATTTTGGCTTATGTCCTTATATTTTTTGCTGCCGAGATGAAATCGGACGAAAAACTTAAAAAAAATGTTGGTTGGGTATGTATCATAGCCATTGCCATATTGTATATATCGTCTATTAGTTTCGTTAACACTTCGTTTAACTGTGTCTGGTCTCCCGAAACGGTTGAAGACGTATCACAATATATGGAGTTACATACTGATGAGGGGGATGTAGTTATGTCTGGTGCTATGATCTGGACACTTGAAACAAATACAAGACCTTTTATGAACATCACACATCCATTAATGTTTTTACGTAAAATGCCTGAAGATAAAATAAATGCAGTAGAATATCGAATGGAACACGACAAGCCGAGGTTCATCGTGTTAGATGGCTACACTGAGATGACTTATTTAAGACATGTCACAAAAATACATGATGTAATAAATGAATCGTATGTGCTTAAAAAAGAAGTACATGGTTTCTGGTATCCAGTAAAAATATATGAACTTGAAGAAGAATATGATATTAGTACACAAAAATAAAACTGTCTGGGATCGCCAATGGAGTAGTTTAGTAGCAACAGAAAAAGATGTATTTCAAGCTACAACACTTGAAGTATTTGGGGAAAGGGCATATAGTTGTTTTTCTGAATGGTTTTCTCGAAATGACAAAAGGATATTAGAAGCGGGGTCTGGCACGGGGAGATTTTGTATTGCATTGGCAAAGGATTTACCAAATGCTATGATATATGGCATAGATATTTCTAAAAACTCCGTAAATCTTTCAAAAATAGGTGCAAAACTTCATAATCTCGATAATATAGAATTTATCCAAGGGGATATTTTTAAGTTACCTTTTCCAGATGATTTTTTTGATGTAGTTTTTAATGAGGGAGTTATAGAACATTTTTATAATTATAAAGACACAATTAATGAAATGATTCGAGTGGCAAAATCCTCTGGTAAAATAATAATTGCTGTCCCTAACTGGTATTGTTTTCCACACACTATTTATAAAAAAGTTGTTGGAAATAAATATGAATACGGATATGAAAAATCATTTACACATGGTGAATTAATCAGGACAGCAAAAGAATGTGGGCTAAAGAATATTGAAATAAAGGGATTTTATCCAGCACATGGAATTAAAAGACTTGCAAAATATTCCAGATTATTTCGTGTAGTTGGAAAATACGTTGACTTCGTGACAACAAAGTTAGATCCCTGTACTAATGGTTTATTTTCCAACTATTTTGGATTTGAGATTATAATTAAAGGTATTAAGAAATAATGCTTTTGAGTTCATACGTCTGTAAGAATTGATGGCTTTGAGCTTTTAATTGCAAGCAAAGAAGAATGGAGAATGAACAGCAACCTCACGAAATTAACTGCTTTTGGCATATTATGGACTGGAATATCCCGGCTTTCAACACAGCTTTTTCACTTTATAATTATAGTAATTCTTGCTCGACTATTAACTCCTGAAGACTTTGGTATTGTAGGGTTAGCAGCAATTTTTTTGGGATTTATTACTACAATTAATGAATTGGGCTTGAGTGCGGCGATAGTTCAACGAAAAGAAATAGATGAACTACATCTTTCCACGTCATTTTGGGCAAGTGTATTTGCGGGTATAACCTTATTTGTTATAGTTATACTCGCATCACCGTTTGTTGCGGATTTTTTTCAAGAAGACATCGTTCAGCCGATACTAATTGTCTCTGCAATAGGTCTTATAATTGGGTCATTCATCGTTGTTCACCAGGCATTACTAGAAAAAAGTCTCAGTTTTAAGAAACTAACGATTGCTGAAGTTTGTGCTGCCGTTGTTTCTGGCATAGTATCAGTTTTTTTGGCGATTAGCGGGTATGGCGTCTGGAGTCTTGTATTTGGTGGGCTTTTCGGCAGTTTCATCTCTGTTATCATATTATGGAAAATAGTTGCGTGGAGACCTTCATTAAGATTCAGTTTCGCGCGTTTCAAAGAACTATTTGGTTTTGGAAGTCACGTTATGGGTTCACGAGTTCTTAATTATATAGACTCGAATGTTGATTATCTGGTTGTAGGAAAACTACTGGGCATATCTGCGTTAGGATATTATAGTTTTGCATACCATTTGATAATGTTCCCGTTAAATAGAATATCCACGATGGTAACAAGAGTAACTTTTCCTGCATTTTCAACAATCCAGGATGACAATGATACCTCAAGAAAAGGGTATCTTAAAGTTGTGCAGTATATATCCTTAATCACGTTTCCAATGCTGGCAGGAATGTTTGTTGTAGCTCCAGAATTTGTCGTGGTTGTTTATGGTGCTAAATGGGCTCCGATGATCTTGCCATTACAAATTCTTTGCTTAGCAGGGGCAATACACTCTGTCGGGCACACCGTAGGCACTATATTGCTCTCAAAAGGTCGTGCAGATATACAATTCAAGTGGAATGTCTTTTCTGCAATTGTGCTGCCGATAGCGGTTATAATAGGTGTAAATTATGGAATAGCGGGAGTTGCAGTGGCAATTACTGTTATGGCGGTATTACTATTCCCAATTATTCAAACGATAACAAATAAATTAATAGATTTAAGTATGTTTAGCTACTTCAAAGCAATTTATCCGGCAATAATTGGTTCAATAGCCCTGATAGTTGGTGTAGAAATATACCAAAGAATGAGTTTGACTCTTTATGGCTTGTCTGACATAGGTATGCTAGTAAGTTCTGCAGTTACCGGAATCATAGTTTATGTACTACTAATGCGGATAGTTTTCAATGACATTTTTATAGAATTGAAATTATTGATACGCAAAATTAGGGAGTGAAACAATAAAATGCCCGGACTTGTAGGAATTGTGACGACACAAACCGAGAATACCGAAAAGCTATTATCAAAGATGTGTCATGCACTTAGGCATGAAGAGTGGTATAAAACCGATACTTATGTAAACAAGACAGTTGGCTTAGGAAGAGTCCATTTGAGCATCTTCAATCCGGAACCACAACCAATATTTAATGAAGATAAAACATTGTGCATCATGATGGACGGAGAGATTTATGATTATCAAGATATGAAAGAAGATTTAGTTTCCAAAGGGCATAAATTTTCTGTTGACAATGACCCGGAATTTATTCTGCATTTATATGAAGAATATGGCACAGACTTTGTGCATAAATTAAATGGTTCGTTTACTTTAGTTATCTGGAATGAAAACTCGCATGAATTTCTGATAATCAACGACCGTTATGGGTTAAGACCTTTATATTATACTGAACGGAACGGATACTTATTATTTGGATCTGAAGTGAAGGCAATACTGCAAGATGAAACTTTTAAACGAATAGTTGATGATAGGTCTGTCGCGGACTTTTTTTCTTTTGGATATATCTTAGGCAATAAAACTTTTTTTCAAGGAATTGAACTCCTGCCGCCTGCTTCTATAATGACCTATAACGCGGGTCAAATTTCAATAGAGCAATACTGGGATTTTAATTTCAATGAAGAATACGAAGATCATCCAGAAGAATATTATATTAAAGAATTATCAAAACTAATATTGCAGGCAGTCGAACGCCAAATGAAAGGAAATTATAGGGTTGGTGTTCCATTAAGTGGTGGACTTGATTCTCGGACAATAGTTGCATCTATTGACAAAAAACATTATCCAATACACACTTTCACTTTTGGTAAACCAAACTGTGATGATGCCCGATTTGCACAGAAGGTTGCAAATAAACTGGGCACAGACCATCATTTTTTTGAGTTTAAACCAGATGATCTCGCATCTTATGCAGAAAAAGCAGTTTATATAACTGATGGTTTGCAGAATTGTATCCATGCACATAGGATGCAAACGTATAATGAAATAAGAAAAATCATGGATGTTGCTCTTAGTGGTTGGATGGGTGATTCTATAATCGGCAACCCCTATATTACAGATGATTTGGATAATACCGAAGATAAATTCCAACTTTTTATACGAACATCCACTTATTACGCACCAATCGATTTACTTAGAAATTTATTCAACGATAACTATTTTCCATTAATCGAAAAAAAAATAAATTTTTCTAAAGACTATATATTACGGATAGATGAAAATGTTGATATCAAATCATCAAGCACTAGATTAATGTATTATAATCTTAAAGAAAAGCACCGTCGATTTACATTAATGGGTCTTGTTTTGGTTCGAAATTCATTAGAAGTCAGAACGCTTTTTTCAGATTACGATCATGTAGACTTTAACTTAAAGATTCCACCTATATTCAAGATTGAAAAACGTCTTTACAAAAAAATGATATTAACAATGTTTCCTTATTTAGCAAATACCCCATATCAAAAAACAGGATTGCCGTTGAATGCATCTCAATTTCAAATAAAAATACATAATAAAATAAAAGGCGTTAAAAGACGAATTAATCGTATTACTGGAAAAAACATCTTTGAAGATACCCGAAATTATGCGGATTATGATGACTGGATGAGAGAAAATAAAAAATTACGAGAGTATATACTGGATATTTTATTGGATGAAAGGACATTGGCGAGACCTTATTTTAATCCGAATTGCATAAAAGAAATCCTTGATTTGCACATGAGCGGTAAGAAAAATTATTCTGAATTAATAGGACGATTACTTACCTTTGAATTGTGGCACAGGCAGTTTTTGGATTGATAAAACATATTTGTTTACCGCTGAGCCCGCAGAGAACGCGGAGAGTCCGGGATATCATTAACCACCTGGCGAATGCCGTTCTCCAGGACCCTGATATTGAAGTTGTTATCGGAGCACACCTCGCTAATTAAGAGGCATCCGCAGGAGATAGGAGATGGAGGAGAAACAAAAATGAAAGTATTAGTAACCGGCTGTGCAGGATTTATAGGAAGTCACCTAGTGGATAAGTTGTTAGAGCAAGGACACGAAGTGATAGGAATAGATTGCTTCACTGATTATTATCCAAGAGCGATAAAAGAGGAGAATATAGCGGTTGCATTGGAACATAAAGATTTTGAGTTTATCGAAGAAGACATTTTAGAAATAGACCAATTTCCAAGTGTGCATCGTGTATTTCATTTATCGGCACAAGCAGGTGTAAGGGCGTCATGGGGCAGTAGTTTTGAGATATACACGGTAAACAACATAGAAGCAACACAGAAGTTATTGGAATTTTATAAAAGCAGAAAAATAAAAAAGTTCGTTTATGCTTCTTCCTCTTCGGTTTATGGAGATGCGGAATTGCCAATGAATGAAGACAGCTTATTAAAACCTGTTTCTCCTTATGGAGTCACGAAGTTAGCCGGAGAGAATTTATGTTATCTGTATTGGAAGAATTACAACCTTCCAACTGTTTCATTGAGGTATTTCACGGTTTACGGACCGAGACAGAGACCAGAGATGGCAATACACAAGTTTGTAAGGGCAATTTTGGATAGTGAAGAAATAGTTGTTTATGGGGATGGAATGCAAACTAGAGATTTTACTTACGTTGACGATGCTGTCGAAGCGACTATGTTAGCTGCTGAAAGTAAGAACATGGGGGAAGTGTTCAACGTTGGTGGTGGGACTAGAATAAGCATTAATGAGTTGATTAAAAGATTAGAGGAAATTATTGGAATAAAAGCAAAAGTGCAATACATAGAAAAACAAAAAGGAGACGTAATAAATACATTATCTGATATAAATAAAATAAAAAATTGGGGATGGACTCCTAAAATCTCAATAGAAGAAGGGATGGAAAGAGAGATTGCTTGGTATAAAAATATAAATTAAAAAAGATCTTCACAGTATTGAATGGGTAATCTTTAATATCTCATCATCCTCGTTATTTCATGGAAGATAAGGAACTTATGCTGGTTGCTTTGGGTATAAATTCTCTCTGGTTTATGAAAGACATAAAATTGAAGCAATCAAATTAGAATTAAAACTGACGGTTCTAATTTGATTTTCCGATTATAATCAATCCAATGTATAAAAAAATTAGATTTTTGTTGAATAAATTGCAATCTAAAATCAGCATATTAACGATGCATATTTATAGGTAGGAAAATATGATGAAAATAAGAAGTTTCAGCCAAAAATGTTACGGTACCTATGTCGAGTGAAAAAATAGACTTAATAACGAGAATAAGTTCTTTATCGTGGTGGAAATGGGTTGTTGGGATAGATTTATTTCTAATATTCATAACAATTATATATCAACATATTTGGATTAGATATTTCCGTTTATTTAATATGGCCGATGAAATGAACATCTCTGTATGGTGGCACGGAATAAGTTTGCTTGCTGCATCTCTTCTGGCTTATGAGTTATTTTCTACAAGAAAAGATGGTTCCAGAAAGGCTTGGCTATCTCTGTCAATAATAATGTTAGTTTTTTCTTTGGATGAAATTGGTTCCTTTCATGAAAGGATTTCATTAACTTCTAGTCTAAAACCATATTTTCTTCCTCTTTTGATCCTATTATTTTATTCATTATCAATCCTTTTTAGGAAACAAGACACTCGCAAATCCGCGATATTCCTACTAATTGGTTTTATTTTATATGGTTCGGTTGCTGCACAAGAAATGATTGAGCACGCCGTAACTTTTCCCGGTTGGGCAAAAGGAATAAGGGCAGGGATAGAAGAAGGTTCGGAACTTGTGGGAACTCTCATGGTACTTTCAGGGATTGTTTGCCAACGAAGTCATCGATATGCAACGGAATCATTGTCAATTGTGATCCCAAAAACATACACATTGAAATCACTTCCTTCTATATTATTTATAGGTTTTATTCTTCACATATTGTTGAGTGTTTATTCGTCGAATATAACCGATACGCGTGGAATTCCTGCAATATGGTTTCCATCAGCCATCTTCTTCATATTATTTTGTGATTCATACTGGAAATCCTTAAATAACCATAATAGTCGAGGTAAGGATTATTTGCTCATTTCTGCTTATTTTTTGTTGTGCTCTATGGGTGCAATTCAGATATATGGCACACAAATTTTATCTTCTTATTATTTATACCTATTTCAGCTCCCAGTTATGGTAATATTCATCTGGGCATTTGAACAAATTTCTAAAAAAAATATTATAATTTTAATTAATATTTCACTTGCTTTAACAATTGGTTATATATATAACATATTAGTTATATGGTATATTGTAACAGGTATAATTAGTTGTCTGATTATGATAATTTTTCTCAGATTTCCCAAAGAGAATTTTGGTAACCACTACAAATAAATTGGTAATAATTTCACTGGATATAAAGGCAATTCAGTGATGTCCGGAGATGGGTTTGTGACCAATATCAATGCTACTGCTGGCAATACTTATGATAGCGATGTTCTAATTCCTCTTGTTGAAGAGAAGATTGATAAATAGCACGAAAACAGAAAAAGTAATGGGAGACACACATTATGGCAGTGCTGATAACTGGTTTGAAATGTTCACACGGGGAATTACAGTCGTTGCACCGTTTAGAAAAGATTTCAATCCAACTGGACTATTTTCTCAGGATAAGTTCATTTTAGAGGAAACAGGAGTTACCTGTCCGGCAGGATGCAGGACAATGGATTCAAATTATAATGAAAAGGAAGGGACGACTTTATAATCCTTTGCTCCCTTAACCAGTTCATAGTGCTTCCCAATTGTAATAATGGTAAGGGCACATATCGAGCCGAAACAGGCCGAAATGAAGCGTTTCCATGGACATGAAAGGGCGAAATATTGGAGGCTTTCGAAGGTGAATATTCAAGCTATTATTACTGGAATTACTGTTAATGTGAAAAGGTTTGCAAATGTTGTAGGGAGCTGATGCTCTTTAAAAATAAAGAATAAATGTGGATGATAAAATGCAAAAACCACAAAAAACAGCAGAGATTTCAATTGTAATTCCAATCTATAATGAAGAAGGAAATTTAAAAGAGCTTCATACAAAATTGACCAAAGTTCTTCCTGCAATTACTGAAACCTATGAGATAATATTTGTTGATGACTGCTCAACCGACAACTCATTTGGAATTTTAAAAGAAATTAATAAAGAAGACAAGAAGGTAAAAGTGATAAAATTCAGAAGAAATTTTGGACAAAGCGCAGCAATCTCAGCAGGATTTGACTATTCCAAAGGTGATGTGATAATCACCATGGATGGCGACCTGCAAAACGACCCAACAGACATACCAAAACTTCTTGAGAAGTTAGAAAAAGAAGACTATGATGTGGTGTGTGGATGGCGCTTTGATAGAGCAGACTCTATGCTTAAAAAAGCATTCTCCAGACTGGCAAATCGGCTTAGAAGACGGTTTACCGCCGAAGATATTCATGACTCAGGCTGCACATTAAGAGCATATAATAAAGAGTGCTTGGGTGATTTAGAATTGTATGGAGAGATGCACAGGTATATTCCTGCCTTGCTATTATGGAAAGGCTATAAAATAGGCGAAGTCAAGGTGAGACACCATAAAAGAATGCATGGAAAGACAAAATATAGCTGGAAAAGGGTTGTAAAAGGATTTCTGGATTTAACCGTTGTCATCTTCTGGCAGAAATTTTCTGCAAGACCAATACACATATTTGGTGGTCTTGGTTTGGCTTTGAGCATTGTTGGCGGCATTGTTGGTTTATATCTGGTAATTTTAAGGCTGTTTTTCGGTATGGGTTTGACAGATAGACCATTATTTATAGTAGCAATCTTTACGGTTATTGTTGGCGTTCAATTTATTGTTACCGGCGTTTTGGCAGATATAATGTTGAAGGTATATTATGGGCAGAAGGAAAGGAAGCATTATTTGGTTGAGGCGGTGATGGAATGATGGTGGTGTTTGTTTAGCCCCTTTTTATAATCACAAGATTACACAGATTAAAATCTTGTGGTTTTATATTTATATTAGACTTGTTGCTAATTAAAAGTTATCTCTACTGAGAGGGTTTTAATCCGGTATAACATGTGTTATCAAGTATGATAACCGTTAATCGAGCTTTAAAAAGCGATAGGTTAATGAGAGCTACGGCAGGGCTATCCGCACTAGAATTTAATCAACTGGTGCTGAGTTTCGGCCAAGAACTTCAAAAGGTGGGGTGGATTAGATATGAGATAGGCGTGAAGCGGGGAGATAGAGAAAGGAAACCAGGAGGCGGCAGAACGGGGAATTTGAGAAGTTTCGCAGAAAAATTGTTTTTCGTTCTCTTTTATTTCAAGTGTTATCCTACTTTTGACGTCTTAGGGCTCCTGTTTGATCTTGATAGGTCGAATGCATGCCGCAATGTCCAGAAATTAACACCTATCCTAGAGAAAACGCTCGGTAAAAAGATGGTGTTGCCAAAGAGGAAAATTAGCACCTTAGAGGAGTTATTTGAGCTATTTCCCAATGTTAAGGACTTATTCATAGATGGGACTGAGAGACCGATCCAAAGACCAAAAGACAGTGAGAAGCAAAAGGAGAACTACTCCGGCAAGAAGAAGGCGCATACTCGCAAGAATATAGTCATCACCGATAAAAATAGGCGAATTGGTTATCTGAGCCCACCAGAGGCGGGTAAAAAGCACGATTATGGAATGTTTAAGAAACTTTTCCCGCCGGGGGTTTTTTCCAAAAAGCATAACTTTATGGCTGGATCTGGGCTTCACTGGCGTTGAAAAGGACTATCCAGAAGCGACTGTTAGGATGCCACGGAAGAAGCCGAAGGGAAAAGAATTGACAGATGAGGAGAAGGCGCAGAATAAGGTTATCAGTGGTTTTAGAGTCCTGGTAGAGCACGCTATCGGCGGAGCTAAGCGATTCAGGATAACGAGCGATAAGTTTCGGAATAAAAAAGATGATTTCAATGATGTGGCTATGTTGATATCGTGTGGATTGTGGAATTATCATTTGAAGTGTTGTTGAACCGGAAGTGAGGACCGGAATAGGAGTACCTCTTTCTTTCGCAGGATATTATTTTGCAACAAGTCTATTATATTATCCAATTAAAATATTAAAAGGGGGTGTGAAGAATCATGATAACTGTGGAAGAAGTAGTAAAGAGTTTACCAATGCTTTTGAAAAAGCATCCAGAGCTCAGAACGGAAATATATGAAATAATATCAGATGAATTTGTAAGAAGGCGCGAGTTTTACGAGTATATGAAGAAGAGTGATGAACGATTTGAAAAACTATTGCAGGAATTAAGGGCATTTAGGGAAGATACGAATCGAAGATTTGAAGCGGTGGATAAGAGGTTTAAAGAGCTGCGTGAGGATATGGAGCGCAGATTTGAAGAAGTATACCACAGGTTTGATAAGGTGGACAGCGACTTTAAAGATTTGAAGGATTGGGTAGGTATAGTAGTAGGTGGATTTCAAAGAAGAGCGGGACGAAGTCTTGAGGATGCGGTTGCAGGAACTTTAAGAATTGCTTTGGGCAAGGAAGTGAAGCCTGAGAATATCGTGATGAGAAAAAAGGTAAGAGATGACGAAGGGATGATAGGTCGCGCGGGAAGGGAATATGAAATTGATTTGTGTATAACAAATGAAGAATGTTTGATATTCGAGATAAAATCTTATGCGGAAGAGGAGGACATAGAAAGATTTAATGACAAGGCGGAGCTGGCGATAAAGAAGTTAGGGCGGAAAAAAGTGGAAAAGGCACTGATTACACGTGAGAAACGCCCTTTGGTAGTGAAACTATGCGATAAGTTTGGGATTTTGTTAGGATGATAAAAAGGACGAGAATGAACATCAAAGAAGCTGGAAATACGTGCTGGAGAAGACATACAAGCACTTTTATATGATTGCAAAAAGAGAAGGGTGAAATAAATAAAAGGCGTTTTTAATCGATTTTTTTGGTAATGTCCTAACATGTAGTTGATATATGGGTAGATTACCTACCTATATTTATGACAAATAACAAATTAGAGGCAGATCCTAAAAAAGAGTTTTGCTCCAATCCAAACTGCAGTGATCGCGGCAAACGGAGAGTGGGCAACATAGTTAGATATGGACACGACAAAAATGGCAGGCAGCGATTTAAATGCAAGACATGCGGCAAAGTCTTTGTAGAAACCAAAAACACCGTATTCTACAATCGCAAGTTATCAGAAGATCAGATAATCCTTATCTGCAAATTGCTGGTCGAGAAAAATGGAATAAGAGCTATTGAACGCATAATGGAGATCCATCGTGATACGATATCCGATGTCGTAGAAGACATGGCGAGGCATGCAAGGGAAGTAACAGACTTTTTGATATGGAATGTTGGACTAACCAAAGTCCAGGTAGATGAGATGTGGTCATTCGTAAAAAAAAACAAAAGAACGTTGACGGAGGAGATGGTGACGATGATAGACAGGGCGATTGCGGGATA
>Ga0114922_10004387_pt1 | contig 13078 bp, 8 predicted proteins | sample AartaG_FD_100975 | JGI IMG/M metagenome (GOLD analysis project Ga0114922, IMG submission 100975) | Deep subsurface microbial communities from Aarhus Bay to uncover new lineages of life (NeLLi) - Aarhus_00045 metaG | ecosystem: Environmental > Aquatic > Marine > Oceanic > Sediment | place: Aarhus... | reverse complement strand
TCGAATCTCATCCAGCCGCTTGCGATTGGAACTGCTGTCACGGCTGGCTCTTTCGGGCAGAGCGTCTGTTTGCGGCACGGAGGGGCGCACCTCGTGAGAGGGCTTAACATCCATATCGACCGAGTTCGCCAGGCAGTACTTCTGGATGACGGCGAGAAACCTGTCGCCGTACTGTCCGCTCTTTCTGTTTCCCACGCCTCTGACTTCGAGGAAACCTTCTGGTGCGGAGGGCCTTCGCCGGGCCATATCGCGCAGCGCGGCGTCGCTAAAGACTATATAAGCAGGAACCCCTTTTGTCCCCGCGATCTCGCGCCGTAGCTTTCTCAACAGTTCGAACAACCCCTTGTCGACACCCTCCCATGAGTCCTTCGCCGCTCTTGACACCCTGGCACGTTTTTTGGCAGGCTTGAGCAGACTAGGGGTCTCTTTGCCTTTCAGGAGGCGCCATCCTTTCGCGGTGATTTTTAGAACGCTGTATTCCTCTGTCTTTTGGATGTATCCCTGCGTCACAAGTTGCTCGATCCAGTCGCGAACCACACGTTTTGGGAAATCCGAGAGCACCCCGTACGTGGTTAGAGTGTCATGCTGGTTGCTCAGGATTCGCTCCTCACGCGAACCGATCAGTACGCAGGCAGTGTAGTCCGCACCAAACCGCTCGTCCAAGCGTACAATGCAGGAGAGGATATTCTGGCCCGTCTCCAGCGCGTTATCCAGGCGGTCCAGCTCGCCGAGGCACACGTCGCAGGCCTCACAGTCGCTCTTTTCGAGGCCCTGGCCGAAATAGTCGAGGATCGTCTTGTGTCTGCAGGTAACACCTCTGCAATAATCATACATCTTGTTCAACTTGTTGAGCGCGATCTCTCTCGCCTCCTCTGGCTCGATGTCGCCGAGAATGCGCCGCCAGATTCCGTAGTCTCCGCCGGAATAGAACAGGCAGCATTCGGCTTCGAGCCCGTCGCGGCCTGCCCGACCGCTTTCCTGGTGGTAATGTTCAACCGACTTGGGCATTCCAGCGTGAATTACGTAACGTACGTTCGACTTGTCGATACCCATCCCGAACGCGACGGTGGCGACAATGGTATCGACTTTCTCCTGGATGAATGACTCCTGGCTTCTTTTTCGATCTTCGTCTTGCATGCCCGCGTGATACGGCACGACCCTATAGCCGCCTTCGGTCAATCGCGCAGACATCTCATCAACGTCGGCGCGCCGAATGCAATACACGATTCCCGACTCTTCCCTATGCCGGTCGAGGACAGCGCATACTTGTTTCAGTTTCTCCGTGCGGCGTTCGACCTTGTAGACGAGATTCGGCCGATCGAATGAGCCAACCAGCACCGCGGGATCCTCTAGGCGCAACAGGCGGGCGATGTCGCCACGGACTTGCTCGGTTGCAGTGGCTGTGTAGGCGTGGATGGGGATGCCCGGGAAGGTATTCTTCAGGAGGCGCAGTTCTCGGTATTCCGGCCGGAAGTTATGTCCCCACATACTGATGCAATGAGCCTCGTCAACCGCAATTAAGGAAAGGTCGACTCCTTTAAGGAATCGAATAAACCCTTCCGACACAAGCCGTTCCGGCGAGAGATAAAGCAGCTTGAGGGTTCCCCTCTCTATCTTGGCGCGAACGGCTTTCCGCACCTGCGGGGACAAGCTGCTGTCCAGCCGCGCCGCCGGCACACCACATTCGGCCAGGGCGTCCACTTGATCTTTCATCAAAGAGATCAGAGGCGACACTACTATGGCCAGCCCGGGCATCGTCAGCGCCGGCGCCTGAAAGCAGAGCGATTTCCCACCGCCGGTCGGCAGAACAACAACTGAGTCCCGCCCGCTGCAGACACATTGCATCGCTTCTTTCTGCAAGGGCAGGAAGCTATTGTAGCCCCAATGCTTCCTTAGAACCTGCTCAACACGCTCAATCACAGTTCACACCCCAAGACTAACGTGTACATCGTCAACGCTAATCATGTGTCGTCGGCCTTCCCAATGAATGACAATGGTCGATTGCAGCAACCAGAGAGTCGGCGTTCCCGAACCCACCTGCCTTGGTCACCACGGGCAGGCCGGGACATGTTCCACCTATGAGTATCCCCCACGGTACCCCCGGCAGCACCTCGCCGCGAATCCAGATAGCAGATGCATCCAACGCCGTACACGCGGCCATGGCAACGTCGCCACCCGTCAGCACCAGTCCACCTGCATGAACGCTGTCCAGCACGTTCCGGACGGTGCGCGCCAATCGGTCGGCTATTTCCTGTCCACTTGTATCAGCCATGCTCAGACCGACCGTGGTAAGGATCGCATCTTGCTCATCGCCCAAGAGTGCTGTAATGCGTTCGGCTGTTGCTTGTATTTCACGGCTTGCATCCCTCAGGAAGTCCTCATCCGGCTGGACGACAACGGTGCCATGTTGCCGGGCAACGTTGACCTGCTCGACCGTTTGCGGATGCGGGCTGCCCGCCACTACGAAAACAGGGCCGACGGGACGCAACACAGATTCGGGTGCGTCGACCGTAGATGATAACTGTAGCACGTCCGCCAGGGCACTAGCCAGGCCGGCCGAGCCACACAGCAGGCGAATGCCGCACGTTATGGCCGCCCGGGCCAGCGTGGCCAAGTCCGAGTGCGTTGCCGCGTCGGCAACGACTACGGCTTCCCCGGGACGCGTCAGGATCTCCGAGACGGCGTCGTGACCGCAGCGAACCGTTGCCAAGGTGACACACCAGACCGGTCTTAGGATACCTGCCCCCTTGCCACGATCGCAACTAAAGAGGGCCCTCACATCGGAGGTCGGTACCTCGTCACCAAACGCGGTTTCTGCAACAGGCACGCCGTCCACAAGTTGTGTCGCATCCATGGTCGTCCGCCCCTGCGCGGGGAATGCGGGCGCCACCAGCGCTTTGCCGATCTCCAACGCATCCATGATCGCGGCAAGCTCGGCACCCGGATGCCCGCGCAGCGTCGAGTCAATCTTCTTGTAGACCCGTGGGGCGTGTTCCGGGTTGAGGCTCCGAATGTGTTTGGCTGCTCGCATTGCCCTCCTTGCGGCCTTGTTCCGGGTCGAATGACGACTTTCCGTAGTCACGGCCAGGACGTCGAAAGGAGGCAAAGACTCAGAACCCAGCGCCACCAAAGTGGCCAAGCCAGCCTCGGCAAACCGCGCACCGGTATCCATCGCGCCGGTTAGGTCGTCCGCAATCACAGCGATTTGAAGCATAGGCGTCACCTAAACATAACAATAGCAGAAGTATATCGTCAGCTCAAGCTAAACAAGAACGGGCGTTTGAGCGTGCCAAAGATGTTGAGAACGGTTCTCGTTATATGCACGCGGGTCACGAGCCATTCATATGGCACCTCCACCAGAGTGAACTGCTCTTCTGTTTGCACCGTGGAAGAAAGATGTGAGAGAGAGCAAACATGTAGGACAAACTCCCACAAACCTGTCGGAATTTGTCCTCTTGACAAATCCTCACTGGAGTGCTACGCTTCTACTGTCGCAGCATTCCAAGTGCTGTCGAGTCCTTTGTGAGAGTAACGCACTTGGTGATAGGTGCCTTTTCAGGGAGGAGGTGGTAAATGGCAATAGGGAACTCGTCCCGTCACATCATGTGTTCCACGCAGCACCTCTGTTGATGTTGGTCTGCAACAACCACGGTAGTTTCATCAGAACGAGGGAGGAGAAGACGATGTCAAGTGAGAGACTGAAGATCCACAGCGTAACGGTGCTTGCTGTATTGTTGGCGGTTGGTTGCGCAGGGCTGCCGTACCAGAAGCCGTTGCCAGTCAGCCAGGTAACGCGAGACCACGGAGAGACGATCATCGTCGACCAGATTTTCATTCTCGCGGACGCCTCGGCCACCATGAAGTGTCCCGAAAAGTTTCCTGTGGAGAAGTCGTTGGTCGAATCGTTTGTGGCTGCCATGCCCGAAGGTCGGTACGGTGCCAGCCTCATTGATTTCGGAGGAGGGATGGGTACCACGCCCACAGCGGCCAGTTACCTGTACCCCTTGCAGCCGTTCGACCGGCGCACCATGGGGGAGAGCGCGTCCGCGCTCGAGTATCTAAGCGGTCAGACGCCGATGGAAGTTGCTCTCGGGAAGGTACGGGACGCGCTGAAGGGAGCAAGCGGCAAGACGGCGGTCGTCATCTTCTCCGATGGGAAAGCGACACACAGAAGGGCGACGATAGCAGCGTGCGAATCCTTGCTCGAATGGTACCAAGATCCGATCTGCATCCATACCGTCCAGATTGGCAGCTGTGCGGGCAAGTGTGCGGATCTGATGCGGACGCTGGCAACTACGAGCGATTGTGGCTCGTACAGGACGGCTGCGGACATCGATAGTGCCTCGGCGATGGAGGACTTCGTGCGTGAGGTCATGCTCGGAGAGGCGCAGGACCGCGACGGCGACGGAGTCCCGGACAACCTTGATCAATGCCCTGACACGCCAAAAGGGGTCAAGGTAGACAAGGTTGGGTGCCCGATTGACACAGACGGCGACGGAGTCCCGGATTACCTCGACCAATGCCCCGGCACACCAAAGGGAGTCAAAGTAGACAGGGTCGGGTGTCCGCCTGACACAGACGGCGACGGGGTCTATGACTATCTGGACAAATGCCCGGGCACGCCCAAGGGAGCGAAGGTGGACTCGGTGGGGTGCTGGATTCTCCCAATCGTCCATTTCGATACCGACAAGTCGATCATCAAACCGCACCACCAGCAGGAGTTGAACGAGGTTGCACGCGTTTTGAAGCAGAATCCGGATGTGAAGATTGCGGTTCAGGGTCACACGGACGCGAAGGCTTCGGACGCGTACAACCAGAAGCTGTCGGAGCGTCGTGCTGCCGCGGTCTCGACGTACCTGGCCAAACAGGGCGTTGCTGCCGCCGCGCTTAAGGCGGAGGCTTTTGGCGAAAGCAGACCCGCAAAACCAAACGATACGCCCGGCAATATGACAACAAACCGTCGGGTAGAGCTCCGTATCATTCGCTAACCGGAGCTGGGGATATCATGCGTGCCGGGCCGCAGGCTCAGCGACCCGGCACGCTTACACCATCGTACGTGTCAGGCCCTGGTGGTATAGAAGCAGCGTTCCGCTGAGAAAGAAGGGTGCTGAGATGAGACAAGTTCGTGTTATTTCGACCGTAGTGGTCCTTGTTGCCATTGGACTTGGATGCGCAATGCTCGAGACGATACAGCGTCCGGAGGTCCGGGCGGTTCGCCCACGGATAGCAGGCTTAAGCTTCCAAGGAATGGATTTGGAGTTCGACGTGGACGTCAACAACCCGTACCCGATCCCCATCAAGACTCCCCAGTTCCGTTACGGCCTGGATATTGAGGGGGCAGAATTCATCAATTCGGCAGCGAATGCAAAGCTTGATTTGCCGGCTGCAAGAGTCGGGACGGTAACGCTACCTGTTCGATTGTCCTACGCCGACCTGTTGAAGACGTTCCGCAACCTCGCTGACGCCTCAGAGACGCCGTACAAGCTTCACGGGGCCCTCGTGTTCTCCGCGCTCGAGCAGTCGTTCGAACTGCCGCTCGAGCACAGTGGCAAGATTCCCGTGCTCCGTCCACCTACCCTCTCGAATGTGGATGTTCGTGTTTCCGACGTCTCTCTGCGCAGCGCGAAGCTTGCTGCTGATGCGGTGATCAAGAACCCGAATGTCTTCGCCCTGGGTATCAAGGACCTGGGCTACGTGCTGGAATTGGGCAAAGCGAGAATCGGGGGGCTCACCGCGTCAACCGATGAAACCATAGGGGCGAGGCAAACGGGCAAGGTGCAACTCTCAGGCGTCGTGTCCGCAAAAGACGCATTGTCACAGATTCTCAAAGGGCAACTTGGAGCCGCCAAGATTTCTTTTGCAGGGTCAGTTGAGACACCGTACGGCCCTGTGAAGCTCGGCCGTTAGAATGGCGCGCGATAATGCTCGTGGTCAGCAATCATAGCCTCGATTGCGCCGTTGAAAGACCTACAGCCGGCAGGGGGAGAGCGACGAAGCCGGTTGTGCTTGTGCTCTGTCTGATGTTGCTGGGGTGCTCGACATATCAGGGGGTGCGGTTCAACATCCTCTCAACGGAGGAGGAGATCAGGCTTGGCCAGCAGGTTTCCGAGGAGATCGAGAGGAGGGAGGAACTGCTTGATAACCCGGCGCTCCAAGCTTATGTTGCCGAGACGGGCCGCCGGCTGGCGGACGCTTCGCCGCGCCAAGACGTCCAGTACACGTTCAAGGTGATTGACAGCCCCGAGAACATCAACGCGTTTGCGTTGCCGGGGGGATATATGTATGTATACAGCGGGCTGATGAAACTCTGCGACAACGAGGCCGAGCTCGCTAGTGTCATGGCGCACGAGATAGCACATGTTGCAGGACACCATCATGGCGAGAGCATGACTCGCCAGTTCGGCTATAACCTGCTTATGAGCATTATTCTTGGCGAAGATGCGAATGCGCTCGCAGTGTTGGGTGCCGAACTGCTGGGTACGGCCGGCGCGATGCACTACAGTCGCGGACACGAACGCGAAGCCGACTATCTTGGCATGGATATCCTGTTTAGGGCCGGGTACAACCCGGAGGCCATGTTGCGTTTCCTGGGCAAAATGATCGATGAAGACAGCAAACAAGGCGGTAGACGCAGTCTCCCTATTTTTGCTTCACACCCGCCGACTGAAGAACGTGTCCAGCGGCTGGAAACCCTCGTTCTGCAGTATCCGCAACCGCCACCAGGCGCGGATGGTCTCTATGCCGAACGGTACAGACGCGAGGTTCTGGACGTGCTAAAGAAGTGACGGTGTTGGGTTGGTGCCTGACACTACGGAGAATATCATTACTCTCAACCAGAGCGAGTTGACGAAAGGGAGGTCGAGACTATGCGCGCGAGAATCGTGAAAAGAATCGCTGTTGTGTTGCTGCTGGTGATAGTGCTGTTGCTGGTTGCCATAGTCGTTGCCGTGAGGCTGTACCTTACGCCCGAACGGCTGGGCTCGCTCGTGCAGTCCGTTGCGGGCAAGTACCTCGTTTCGGAAGTGCGTGTCGGGCGGATTGCGCCGCACTTGCTCAGCGGAATAGAAGTCGAGAACATCGAAGTGACTCAACCGGAAGGGTTTCCCGGGGATAACCTTGCGCAGGTCGACAGGGTAGTGGTCCGGCTCAGCTTGTTGCCACTACTGCAACGCCGTATCGAGATCAGGCAGGTCTCGATCGATACCCCTCGCATCTTCATCGCGCGGTCGAGCGCCGGGAACCTTAACGTTCTTGCCGCTGTTCGCCCACAAGAGCCCGGTGCCGCGCCGGAAGAACCGGCAGAGGCTCAACCGGAGACAGCGGAGGCGGGGGCACTACCGTTCGAGATCAACGTGCGATCGTTCGGCGTTCGCTCCGGCGAGCTGCACTATACTGATGAGCAGGGCGGTCTCAACGCGGACATTGATGGCTTTGACGCGCAGTTTGGAGCGGATCTGTCTGCCGGGGGCGCGCTGGCGTTGCGCGGCGACGCATCTTGGGAAGGTCTCTCGGCGGAACGCAACGGCGATCGGCTCGCAGAAGGTCTCGCGGTATCCTCGTCCATTGACGTGGCTATGGACCGTGCCGCGAACACGGCAACTCTCGATGAGATAACGCTCACCGTGCTCGATACAACGGTCGAAGCCAGTGGCACAGTGCGGGAACTTGGCCCGGAGGCGCAGCTCGGCCTCAACATCCGCTCCTCTATCGACTTCGATAAACTCATGGGAAGTGTCGCCAGGACGATCCCGATGGTAACGCTACCGGTTCAGGCATCGGGCCGGGCCGACGTGGATGTTGAGATCAACGGTACGGTGCCGAATCCCGAGATTTCCCTTGACATTACGATTCCGAGTCTCGAACTCCAGCAAGCTCAGGGCGCCGAGAAACCGGCTGGCCCTGCTTCCTCGCCGCCGAAAGAGAAGGCGGCACAGCAGCAGATTGGCCCTTTCAACCTGGAGTTTCTTACCCTGGCGCTGCGTGCACAGGCGGAGACTCTCGCGTACGAGCAGTACAAGCTGGGCCCCGCGAAACTGGTCGCGGCACTTGAGAACAACAGATTCACCCTCAGCGAAGCCGCCGTAGGTGTGGCAGGAGGCGATGTCCAAGCCGAGACGGCAGTCGATCTCGGTGTTGCGGGACTCGCTTACACCGCTGCGGTTAGTGTGGCCGGAGTCGACCTGGATAAGGCGCTCGAATACGGGTCTCCGCGCCTTCGCGACTTGTTCTCGGGACAAGTATCGGGCGGCGCAGAATTGACCGGCCGAGGAACCCTGCTGAGCAGTCCCGCAACGCAGATGTCCGGCAAGCTCGGCTGGGAGTTCCAGGATGGCAGGATCACGTGGCCGGAGTTCTTCGAGCCGCTTACGCCGTTGTTGGGATTGGAAAAGACGGCGTCAATGGGTATTCTGCGGCTGGATTCGTCATTCAGCGCGGGAAATGGAACAATCCGGATAGAGCCGCTTGCTGTTTCGGGTCCCGACATCTCGCTCGAAGCGGAAGGGACGGTAACCACCGACTTGGCCCTCAATGTCGAAGCGAAGGCTACACTTAGCCGAGAGCTTACCGCACGCATATCCGCGAAGAAAGATTTCCAGAAGTACGCCACTCGCGACGGGCAACTTGTCGCGCCTGTCACGGTTCGCGGAACGCTCTCGAAGCCGCGAGTGCTTCCGAGCGTCAAGGGTATCACGGAACACGCCGTCGAGAAAGCCCGCGAGGAAATCGGTGACAAGCTGCAAGAGGGACTCAAGGAGCTTGATAAGAAGGCGCCGGGGGTCGGGGAGCTTATCGGCGGTGTCCTCAATCGGTAGGTGAATCGGACCGGAAGGCCTGCTGGTTCGGGGCCGGCGTTATTCCACGGCCTGGCCTTCTATCCGCGTGAGGTATTCGTGACGGCGGGCGAGTTGCGCGAATACGGTGGCGGCCCGGCGTGGCTCGGAATAGACCAGCACACCTTCAGACGCGAGCTTGAAGACGGCCTTGTTGTCGTCTTCACGAGCGCTGGTGATGGTGTCGGACGCGATAATCATGGGTTTTTGATACTTGTCGATCAGTCCGAGCAACGCTTCCGCCGTCTCGATATCTCTCTGTGCGGCCATTCCGGCGAGCGCGTCGAGGCCGTACATCCCGGCGAACCGGGAGCTTCTAAACTTGTTTCCGCGCAGGGTGAAGAATCCCACGCCGAGCACTATCACGCCGTCTATGACCGGACACTTCAGGAACGTCTCGGTGGTTCTGAGCAACGCGTGTTCGACCATGCCGCCGACCATATCGGCGGGGTTCGACCGGCTCCACCAGCTTGGCAGGAACGAGTCAAGCTCGGCCAGGGTTTCTTCGGGCAGCGGGACGACGTCGAGTCCCACCTCGGCGCATGCGTCGGCAGCCAGCACACCCCAGCCGCCTCCCTCGGAGATGATGCCGACTCGATGCCCTTTGGGTAACGGCTGACGCGCAAACGCTACTGCCACGTCAAACATCTCCTGCACGTCCGTAACCTGGATGACGCCGGCCTGTCGGCAAGCGCCGCTAAACACCTCCGCCGAACCGGCCAGCGCGCCCGTGTGCGATTGTGCGGCCCGCGTGCCTGCGTCGGTTTTGCCGACCTTCAACATGACGATAGGCTTCTTCTGGCTGCACTGTTTCGCCGCATCCAGGAATCTGCGGCCGTCGCGCACGCCCTCGACATAGGACATGACCACCGATGTCAGCGGGTCGGCGGCGTAATACTCGAAGAAGTCCTCTGTTTGAAGGAACGCCTCGTTGCCGCTGCTCACGAGGCGGGCAAGCCCTATACCGTGGTGAACACACAGCCTCATGATCGTCCCGCAGACGTTGCCGCTTTGCGAGACGACTGAAATCGATCCGGGCTTCGGCTCAACAGCAGGCATGGACGCGTAGAAACGCGACGGACGCGGGCTCAAAAGACCGGCGCAGTTCGGTCCCACCATCAGCATTCCCGCGTCGCGAGCCACAGCTGCGGCCTCCTCTTGCGCTGCTTTGCCCTCGTCCCCTATCTCGCCGAACCCGGCAGTGATGATGAGTATCGCGTGGACGCCCTTGCGCGCGCATTGACGGACCACGTCCAGGACTGATGGTGCCGGAACGGTCACAAACGCGAGGTCTACCTCGCCCGGCACGTCCATGATGGATTTGTGGACCGGCAGACCGAATATCTCTTTCTCCCGGGGATTGACAAGATAGACTTTTCCCTCGTAACCGCGATCGAGCATATCGAGCGGTATCAGGAACCCCCATTTATAGGGCTTCTGGGACGCGCCGATGAACGCGACCGAGCGCGGATTGAATAGATACTCAAACTTCTGAACTACGTCTTCCATAAGACTCCAATCGTTATGACGGGCGACGTTTCAAGATACGACAACCAGCGCGTCCGCTGCGACGGGTCTCGACCCCTCGATTATCAGCGGGTTGATGTCTACTTCGGCTATGTCGGGTCTGGACAACCCCAGCTCGCCCAAAGAGATGAGTATCTCGGCCAGGAGACCCCTTTCAACCGGCGGATCGCCTCGGAACGAGCCGAGCATCCCGCTGCCATGAATCTCCTCCATCATATCCTCTGCGTCCCGGTTGCCCATTGGCGCGACCCGAAAGACGACCTCTCGCAGGGCCTCGACGAATATGCCTCCAAGACCCAACATCACGCAAGGGCCGAACTGGGCGTCACGCGTCATGCCCGCCACAAGCTCCCGGTTACCGCGCAGCATCGTCTGCACGAGTACTCCGTCGATGGTTTCGGGCGCCTTTCGTGTCACCCGGAAATACGCAGCCGCCACCTCCTCGTCGTACGGAAGGTTAAGCTCAACGAGACCGAGCTCGGTCTTGTGCGCCAATCCGGGCCCGCAGGCCTTGAGCACCACCGGATATCCAAGCCAATCGGCGGCTTCCACGGCGTCGGCCGCGCTTGTCACCAGCTTCTCGCGGACAATAGGTATCCCATGCTCAGCCAGCAGCTTCTTCGATTCAAACTCCGACAACGCCGCACTCGTAGCGGACATGTTCCGTATACCTCCTCCGTGTTCGGATGAAAACCTGAGCGCTTATTCTATCCCACAAGAGACATCCGAGTCAAATTCGTGTTCTTCCGTCGCAGTCGATGTTGCGAACGCTCGGGCATCTGATGTATCATATGTCGTGCGGTCAGGCAAACGTTGGGACGACGTGCGGAGAACTATGACGGCGATCGGGGAGAACGCGGCGGAAGCTCGCAAACGCCTTTCAGAGCACCGCTCGGCGGGACATCTTGACGTTTCGCCTGCCGAGAACGGGTCGCCGACCGTTACCTACCGAGGCGTCCATCTTCACAGCACATACAACCCCGAGAAAGAGGCCGCGCAACTCGTCGACGGGGCGCTCCAGTCGCGCGCCGAGCCGGTGATCGTGCTTGGCCTTGGTCTCGGCTACCATCTCGAGGAGATTCTCTCGCGCACGGAACCCGGTGTCGCCGTGGTCGTCGTCGAGCCGGAACCCGAGATAGCGCACGTTGCGCTCGAGCGGCTGGGCGAGTTCGACGGTGCGGAACGGTGCCGCTTTTTCGTCGGTCGTTCAACAGACGAGATCGCCGGAGACGACGACTTTTGCAGGGCAACGCTGTCTGGAGCCAAAATGGTGGAACATCCGGCCTCGGCCCGGTTGTTCGAGTCGTATTTCACGGACCTGAAATCGAAGGCAAGGAATATCCTCTCGCGAGCGCGCAGGCTGCGCATCCTCGTTGTATCGCCAATGTACGGCGGGTCGCTGCCCGTGGCGAGATACACGGCCTCGGCCCTCAAACGGCTCGGGCACAAGGTCGATTTCCTCGACTTCTCGCCCTACCACGACGCGTTCAAGAGCGTGCGGAAACTCGTCAAAAGCCCGAGGAACGCCGCACAGCTCGAGGGCGCGTTCGTCTCGTTCCTCTCGGAGCTGGTGTCCACCCGGGTGCACGAGACAAAACCGGCTTTGGTTCTCGCGCTCGCCCAGGCACCGCTCCAGCTGAAAACGCTGGCGACGCTTCGCCGGCGCGGCACGCCCACGGTGATGTGGTTTGTCGAGAACTACCGGCATCTCACCTACTGGCAGGAGTTCGCGTCTGCGTACGATTTCTTCTTCACCATTCAGCGTGGCGGGTTCTTCGACATCCTCAACGAGATGGGCGTGAAGAACTACTGCTACCTGCCGACGGGATGCGATCCCACGGTCCACAAACGGGTCGAGCTGACCGGTGACGAGCAGGATGTCTACGGGTGCGACATCTCGTTTGCGGGCGCGGCATACTACAACCGGCGGCAAACGTTCGAGGGGCTGCTCGACCACGACTTCAAGATATGGGGTATCGAATGGGGTCTCAGCCAGGCGCTGAAGCCCTTCGTGCAGAAGGACGGCGAACCGTATACGACCGAAGAGATGGTCAGGATAGTCAACGGCTCGAAGATATCGCTTAACCTGCACTCGTCGAACCGCGCGCAGTGTGTCGAGCCGGAGGGAGATTTCGTCAACCCGCGCCTGTTCGAGATAGCGAGCTGCGGCGGGTTCCAGCTTGTGGACGACCGCGACGTGCTGCCCGAGCTGTTCGAGCCCGGCACCGAGATCGTCACGTTTTCCGACGTCGCGGGCCTGCGCAAACAGATCGATTACTATCTCTCTCACGAGAACGAGCGGCGCGAGATAGCCGACCGGGCGATGGCGCGCGCCCACCGCGACCACTCGTACGATATGCGGATGAAGACGATGCTCGAGTTTGTCCTCGACCGGGCGGGCGACCGTATCGGCGGCACGGGTGCCGGCGAGTTCTGGACCGTCGCGGAGGCAGCGGACCGCGCGGGCGCGTATCCCGAGCTTGCCGAGCTGCTGAGAAAGCTGCCGGGCGATACCGAGTTCAACATTAATGCCGTCTGGGACGCAGTCGAGCAGCGAGAAGGCGAGATGACCGAACCGGAAGCGTTGCTGCGCGTGCTGAAGGATATGGTCGATACCGCCAAGATCGAGTAGCCGATGGAACGTATCCTCGTACTACAACTCACACGCATGGGCGACACGCTTCAGACCACGCCGCTCCTGGAAGGGTTGCGAACACAGT
>Ga0114922_10004386_pt1 | contig 13079 bp, 7 predicted proteins | sample AartaG_FD_100975 | JGI IMG/M metagenome (GOLD analysis project Ga0114922, IMG submission 100975) | Deep subsurface microbial communities from Aarhus Bay to uncover new lineages of life (NeLLi) - Aarhus_00045 metaG | ecosystem: Environmental > Aquatic > Marine > Oceanic > Sediment | place: Aarhus... | reverse complement strand
GTCTTAACCACGGCGAAGACATGGCTGGAAACCCTATCGGCGACGGAACCGCCTTTCTGATTGGGGTCGGTGCCAACCCCGGGGCGATAGATCTGGATGAGGAGGTCTGCAGGCTCCGGGCGAAAATCGAAGCCGGTGCCGAATACGTGTTCACTCAACCGGTCTACCAGATGGACTACCTGCACAGGTTCCTCGACCGGACGGGTAAGTTGCCGATACCGCTGCTGGTTGGGCTGTTACCTCTTTACAGCTATAGGAACGCTGAATTCCTGAACAATGAGATTCCCGGTATGAGTGTTCCGGAAGCGGTTCGCAGAAGAATGCGCGAGGCCGGCTCGGGAGCCGCCGCCCAGCACGAGGGCGTGACTATCGCCCGGGAAGCGCTGGAAACTGTAAAAGACCGCGTGCAGGGGGCTTATATAATGCCGCCGTTCGATAAATGGGAACTGGCCCTGCGGGTGGTGGACGGCTTTATCGAGCGGAATTCGCCCACTCCGGAGCCGAATCAACCAGAAAGGACTGACCATGGCCAAAATAGAGATTAAACAGATGGATCTGGAAGAAGCCAGGAAGCTGGGGATCGATTCCTGGAGCCGCTGGGAGTGCGAACCCTCCAGGTTCGACTGGAGTTATCCAACCTCTGAGACCGCCTATGTGTTTGAAGGCGATGTGGTGGTGGCAACACCGGAAGAACAGGTCAATATCACGGCAGGGATGCTGGTGACCTTTCCCGCCGGTTTGAGCTGCACCTGGGATGTGCGAAAAAAAATCTCCAAGGTTTATACCTTCGATTTCAAGAAAGAATAATCTCCTGGAGCGGGAAATAATTTTTCTTGCGTGTCGAGTCCCTTACACTTTTTCCCTTCCATCGTTGTCGCGCAATGGGCGGCCTGTTGAAAGTTATATTTCGGGTCAAACCGATGCCCAATTCGCGCAGAGAATTATTTACCCTTAATGGAATGAAGGGTTTGTATTTGGATTAATGATATAAAAAATAATATATAAAAATAAAAATAATATTTTAGGGCTTACCCGAAGATGTGCAACTTTTTTTGAACAGGCTTGTTAATGCGTATTACCACCACCGCGATCAAATATTTACTGGTTCTCTGGAGCCTGGTTCTGATATCCCTCCATTGTTATGCATCGTTCACCGGCTCGAACGGGCTCTGGGGAGTCGATTCCTGGGCCTATTTTCCTCTTTACCTGACCGGAGTCCTAACCCTGGTGGGATTGGTTTTTCTTTTTCCTCCTGTCTCAGCCGGTCTGATTTCTTGTTTTAAAAGCATTTTTTCCAGGGTAAAGACTGTATTCAGGGTGCTCGACGGCCAACCGGCGGCGATAGTGCTGGCTATTTCTGCGGGAAGTCTTTTCTGGCTGCTGCGCTGCCGGGTTCACCTCCTAGGCGATGGCTACTGGTGGATTCGTAACCTGGAAAAAGGCGTGAAATTTCATGTGAATGAACCATTAGCGCTTTATCTTACATGGCTTACACGGAAATTCACCAGCCGTTTTGCCGAAGCCTCGACAGAGACCGCTTTCCAGTTTGTCAGCGTTGCCAGCGGCGTGGTGTTTATTTATCTGCTTTTTTTGCTTGCCCGCCGGCTGGGAAAAACCAACGGCGCCGGTGCTTTGATCTTCCTTGGCCTGCTTACCCAGGGATTTGTCCAGCTTTTTTTCGGTTACGTCGAGACCTACCCGCCGGGTATTGCCGCGTTGCTGCTTTATCTCTTACTCGCGGTGCGTCAGCTAAAGGACAAAAAAAGTGTATTCTGGCCGACGGTTGCCTTCCTGTTGTGTGTGCTGATGCATCTTTCGGCGGTCAGTCTTGCTCCATCGTTAGCCTATCTGTACCTGCACTGGTGGAAAAGTTCCCGCAAGAGCTTGAAACCGCGCTCTGTGGCGCTTGTTACCGCAGGCCCGATATTCGCCGTTACAATTGTTCTGTTCTTGATCGGGCTTAATCCGGTAAAAGTTTTTAGTTCTTCCGGAGTATCCGTGCTGCCTTTTTTCCCTTTCGTGTCGAATAGCTCGGAATACTTCAATTACAATTTTTTTAGCTTGCTGCATCTGATCGACTTACTTAACCTGGTACTGCTTGTCTCTCCATTCTGTATCCCTCTGTGTCTGCTTTTGGTTGGAAATTGTAAATATCTGGGCAGCACAGGCAGGTTTATGATCATGGCTTCGATTTTCCCGTTGGGACTTCTGGCCATGTTCAACCCGGAACTCGGGTTCCCCAGAGACTGGGATGTCTTTGCTCAAAGTTTAATACCCCCGACACTTCTCGGGATAATGACGCTTATCAAAGTCACTGGGAAAGATAAAGTTTTGCTGGGCTATGCAGGCACTGTGATTATCGTAGTGGGATTGCTTCATGTAGTGCCGTGGGTGCTGATCCAAGCCGATGGTAGCCGTTTTCTTGCACGCTACGAAAGCCTTCTGGAGGGTAAATTGCTGTATTCGCAGCATGCGCTGTCCTACGGCCACGAGGAAATCGCCATTTACTACCGTGATCGAAACCGTCTTTCACTTGCCGAAAAGCACTACCAAAAAGCCATAGAAGCCCAGCCGGACTCATACCGCCTTCACGGTGGACTGGCTTTGATTTACCGCCAGATGGGTAAAAAGGATAAGGCGTTGGCCGGTATGCTGAAAATGGTTGAAGTAGCGCCTGAATCCCTGCGGGCGCAATTTAACCTGGCGCTGTTTTATCAGAAGGAGGGCAAACTGGCCGAAGCGGAAACACATTACAAAAAAACACTCGAGATAAATCCCAATCATCTCCCGGCGGTTTTTAACCTGGCAGCCGTCTATTTTAATCAGGGATTAATCGATCAGGCAATCCTCCTTTATCAATATGTCCTCGAACGCGATCCGGATGACAAGAGTGCCCGTAAGAACCTGGAAAAGGTTCTCCAGGTCAAATCGATGCTGGAATCCGCTGTGGATTCCACTTCCCCGGCCGAGCTTCCCCCTGAATAGCAGCAAACTTTATCATTTTCTTGACTTGAATGATAGAGATGATTAGTATATGTGCAAGTTGTGCAAGATATGTATGGCAAATGAAAGCCTTTATTAATATTCCAACGGCACTTTTTCTTGGGAAAAAGTAAAGCGGATGAAACTCAAATCCATTGAACTAATCGGTTTCAAATCCTTTGCCAACCGGGTAAAGCTCACTTTCCCTACAGGGATTACCGCCATTGTAGGGCCCAATGGATGCGGCAAAAGCAACGTGATCGAGGCTATCCGCTGGGTGCTGGGCGAGCAGAACGCCAGAATCTTGCGCAGCGAGCGGATGGAGGAAGTGATCTTTAACGGCACCAGACGGCGCAAGCCCCTTGGTATGGCCGAAGTTTTCCTCAATTTTTCCGATCCCGAGCACCTCCTGGGCCTGGAAATGGATGAGGTTAGAGTCAGCCGGAAGATTTTCCGCAGTGCTGAGAGTATTTACGCGATCAACCAGACCACCTGCAGGTTGCGGGACGTGCAGGAGCTGTTCATGGACACCGGGATGGGCAGCCACGCCTACTCGATGATCGAGCAGAGCATGGTGGAGGCAATCTTGAGTGACAGGGCCGAGGAACGGCGTTTCCTGTTCGAGGAAGCTGCAGGGATCATGAAATACAAGCAGCGCAGGAAAATTGCCCTGCGCCGGCTCGAGGGCACGGAGGGCGATCTGCTGCGGATCAATGATATCGTGGCCGAGGTGGAACGCACCACCAGGTCTCTCGGCCGCCAGCTGCGCAAAGCACGCCGTTACCAGGTGCTGACCGATAAACAGCGACGTGTTGCGGTAACTCTGGCCGTTGAGGAGCTGGATCGCTTGAGAGCCGAGGAAGAGCCGCTTAAGCTGAACCTTGCCGAGGTTACCGAAAGGCTTGCCGCAGCCATGGCTGCCGAGGACTTGGAAGGGGCGCGTTACGAGACCTTGAGGGCCCGGATCATTGAAGGGGAGGCCGCGGCCGAGGAACTTTCCCGCAAGCTTTCCCAGGTCAGCAGAGATATCCATGAGGCCGAAAACGAGCTGGGCGAACTTCGCGAGAAACGTTCCGCCGGCAGAGAATGGGTCGCTGTCAATCAGGATCGCCTGCTGGCTTACAGCGAGAATATCGGACGGCGCAACGAGGAGCTGGAAAAGATCAACCAGCAGGTCGAGGACTTGCGCGGAGCGGTTGCCGGGGCCGAGGGAGAATACACCGCCGCCCGTCAGGCCGCAGCGGAACAGTCGTCGCTGGGCGAGGGTGCCCGCAAGCGAGTTGCCGCCCTGGAGGCCGAACGCGATAAGTCGCTTCGGCATTCGGCGGCTTTGACCAGTAAGGCCGAGGCCCTGGAGGAGGCCGTGGGTCGCCAGGATACTCGTGCAGACGAACTCACCCAACAGGCACAAGACCTGGAGGAGGAGTTAACCGAAACCTCGACTCCATTGGAGGAGCTAAGCAGGCGGATAAGTTCCCTCGAGGATCAGTGCTCAGCTTTGGCAGAGGCCGCCGAGGAAAAAACCGTGGTTCTCAATGAGCACAAATCCCGCTTCGAGTCTTTGAATGAGAATTTCAGGCAGGAGAGACTCGCCCTCGACAGCCTGACCGGTGAATACAGCGTACTCGAGCGTTTGCAGAAAGAGATGGAGGGCTTTGGCGAGGGCGTGCGCTCGCTTTTCAAGGGGCCTCAGCGGATTAAGGGGCTGGAGGCAGTGGTGGCGGAAGTTTTCACCACCGAGCCTCGCTATGAAAGAGCGGTTGAGGCCGCCCTGGGGATCAGGCTCCAGGGCATTATCACCAGTGACACATCCTCGATGCTGGGTGCTATCGAGAAGCTCAGGGAAAGCGGGGCCGGTACCGCCACTTTCATCGCCCGTGACCTGGTTGACGGGGGCAGTAGCAATGGAGAACCGCTCGAAGGACCGGCAGTCCTGGCCTACTGCGATGAGGTGGTCAATTGCAACCCCGAATACGAGTTCCTGCGCAAGCTGTTGTTTTCCAGCATCGCTATCGTGGAGAACCTGGAGATCGCGGTAGGCCTTCAGCACAGCGCCAAAAGTCCTCTTCACCTGGTTACCCTGTCCGGCGAGACTCTCTACCGGTATGCAGTTTCCGGCGGCTCCAGCGAGAGCAGTCAAACCGAAGGAACCTTGTTGAAGCGCCGCCGCCGGATGGATAAAATCACCGCCGAGGCCGCCGAGATCTCCGGAAGGGTCAAAAAAATCGAGGCCAAGCTGGGGGGTTTGAGCACTCGCGGCCAGCAGCTCGAACAAGAATATTCCGACACTCGCCATACACTGCAGGATTTGGAAAACAAACTGGCCGGTCTCAGAGCTGAGCGGACCAGAATCTCGCTCAAGCGCGAAAGCCTGGCTGCCCGTAAGGCGGCAGCCGAGGAGGAAGCGGCTGCGGCCGCTGCCAGGGTTTCAGAGCTGGAGGCTCAGCGGGAAGAAGTGGCTGCAGCCGCCGACACAGCGCTGCAGAGCTTGGATGAACTGGAGTCTAAAATCGCCGGCGCCCGTGCAGATCTCGACCGGCAGGAGGCGGTGGGGCAAAAAGCGACGGAGATCATCCAGGAGGTCTCGCTAAAGCTCACCGCACACAAGACACGGCTGGACGAGCTGGAAAAAAACGCGGCGCACCTGGAAGGTGAATGCAAATCCGCCGAAGAGGAAAGGCAGCGACTGGCAGCACAGATCGACCAGCGCAAGAGCGAGCTTTTGCAGTTTGACCAGCGGGAAGAGTCGGTACGCTCAGCTATAGATCAGGCGTTCGAGCAGCGCACCGGCATGGAGGCCCGGCGCAACGAGCTGGAACAGGAACTGGCCGCATTCAGGGATCAAGCCCGGAAACTTGAAGACAGGCTTAAGCAGATTCGAACAGAGCGGGAGCAAGTCACCGAGATTCGCCACCAGCGGGAACTGGAAATCGAAAAGATTGCCAGCCGGAGGGAGCGGATCATTCAGCAGGTGTCCGACAATCACGGAATCGACATGTCCGCCCTGCCCGAGGATTTCCCGATGTTCCCGAACCCGGAGGATGAGAAAGAAAGAGACGAGAAAGCTACTGTGGAGCTGCTGGAAGAACTTCGCGAGCGCATTCGCAAGCTGGGTCCGGTTAATCTTCTGGCACTGGAGGACTACGAGAAGGAAAAAGAGCGGCTGGATTTCCTGCTTACCCAGCGGAATGATCTGGTTACGGCCCGTGAGAGCCTTCTCCAACTAGTGGATGAAATCAACAAGACCGCGCGCGAGCGCTTCCTGGATACATTTTCCAAGGTTCAGGACAATTTCCAGGAAATTTTCGGCGCTCTTTTCGACGGCGGTCAGGCGCATGTGAGCCTGGTCGATGAGGAAGATCCGCTGGAGTCTCCGATCGAGGTAACCGCCCGTCCCCGGGGCAAGAGACTCTTGAGCCTGGGGCTGCTTTCTGGAGGCGAGAAAGCCCTGACCGCCCTGGCGCTGCTTTTCGCCATTTACTCGGTCAAGCCCTCACCCTTCTGTATCCTTGATGAGGTAGACGCTCCTCTGGACGATGCCAACGTCGACCGTTTCCTTTTGATTATCCGCCGATTCGCCAAACACACCCAATTCGTGATAGTGACCCACAACAAGCGCACCATGGAAGTAGCGGACAGTCTCTACGGGGTGACTATGCAGGAGGCTGGAGTGTCAAAGGTGGTCTCTGTGCGCTTGGATCAGGTGGAAGAACCGGAACCGCTACTAGAACCAGATAGAGGACCAGACCAATGACGGATAAAAATAAATCCAGGTTTCCTCCGGAGAGCTTCGCCTACCAGAAAAGGGAGCGTCTGTACTGCTTCGCGAACTTTTACGGTGAAAGTGTTTCGGATGCCCAGGGTGTGGTTATCAGGGCTGCAAGTGCCAATAAATGCCAGGACTGTCCGGATGCCGAAATCTGCTTCCGCCTGTACCTGCTGCACCAAATTGAACTCATGGCGGAAAATCAGCATAAGATCCTCGCCAAGCTCATGTTTCTCGAAAACCGCCTGCTATAGTCCAAGCGCATTCATATATGATAAAGCTTTTTAGTAAGGGCCAGGGGTGTCTTGCCTCTACAGGGTCAATAAACTCCACACAGGTGTTATCCCTCTCCCGGTACATCCTTTCAAACCAATTCCGATCACCTATTGGAATAGACAGCCTTATTCCCCCGAGTTTTACCTTTCTTCAACAGGTGACGTGAACCGGCTTTCATTCTGTAACTCATTGAAATTCATTATCTTATAAAATTGCTATTGCGTTATCGGCGAGATTGCATTATTATTGTTTGCCTTTTGGACCTGTAGTTCTTACCGGGATGTGCTTTGACCAATATGCCGAAAGTCATAAAAGGCTTCGCCGAGGAAACGTACACGATCAGCTTCCCGGAGGCGATCGAGGAAGCAGGTCGCTGCTACCTGTGCCATGATGCGCCCTGCAGCAAAGCCTCTCCCACTCGCACGGATATCTCCGGTTTTATTTCCCGCATGCGTTCGCGGAATTTCCGGGGGGCGCTGCGGTTGGTCAAGGAAAAAAACTTTTTTCCAGGAATCACCAGTCGTGTTTCGCCCTATGAGGAGCAGTGCGAAGCAGCCTGCCTGCGGGAAAAATACGGAGGGCCGATCCGGATTGCTGAACTCGAGCGCCTGCTGGCCGACTACGACATCCAGGCCAAAAGCCCTTACCTGCCGGCTATACCGGAAAATACCGGCAAGACCGTAGCCGTTGTCGGCAGCGGACCGACCGGGCTGGCAGCCTCCGTTGAGTTGATACTTAACGGTATCAAGGTCATTATTTACGAATCTTCCAGGATACCGGGTGGAGTGCTGACCAAGGGTGTGCCCAGCTATCTGATCGGGGATCGGGTGATCGAACACGAGATCGGTAGCGTGCTCGATCTTGGAGTTGACCTGGTTACCGGGATCAATGTGGGGGAAAACATAAACCTGGTCAGCTTGAAAAACAGTTATGATGCCCTGCTGCTGACCATCGGCATGGGAAAAGCAAAACGGTTCGAGATCCCCAACAGCGGCAAAGCTGATATTTTCACCGGCGTCGAGATCCTCGAATCCCTTAAACTTAAAGAGAAACGCCTGCGGGTGGGCGATAAGGTAGTGATAGTTGGCGGTGGCAATGTTTCGCTGGATGTAGCCACCTCCATGCGCAAACTGGAGAGCGAGAATGTGACCCTGCTCTACCGTAAAGACCGGGAACACATGCCGGTGTTTCGCAAACGATATGAGTTGTGCCGGGAAAGCGGGGTCGAGATCCTTTTCCGCACCGTGTTCAAGGAAATTAATATCGACTCCCAGAATGCGATCAAAGAGGTGGTATGCTTGAAGACCGAGCTTAAGGAGTCCGAGGATGGCAAGGTGAGCGCGGTCCTGATTGAGGGAAGCGAGTTTGTGTTGCCGGCCGATACGGTAATCTTTTCCTTCGGTCAGGAGCTCAATCGCATGCTGGTCGATCTTTTTGAGTTGGAAACTACCGAGTACGGCATGATCAAGATCGACCCGGAAACAAACCAGACCAATGATCCGTTTGTCTTTGCCGCCGGCAGCTGTGTGGAGCGCACGGATACTATTATCGATGCCTTCGCCAAAGGTCAGCAGGCTGCTCGCAGGATTGTAGAACAGTTGCTAAAGAAAGCCTGATATTTTAGGCTTTCAGGGAAAAACTATCGACAGGGTAGAGCCGTGGAGATTAACCTCAGCGTAGATTATTGCGGTCTCAGGTTCCCCAATCCATTCGTGGTATCCCAGCTGCCGCCCACCGGTGATATCGAAATCATCAGCCAGTATCTGGCCGCCGGTTGGGGGGGCTTGGTGCTGCAGCAGACCAGTTTAAATGGAGAGATGGATCCACAGCGCGAGAGTGTTTTGCGCAAGCGAACTCTTTATTATCGCGGGGTGGATTATGAGGAAAAGCGGATGGTCGACCTGGGCTGGATCGAATCGCAGGCCCCGGTGGCTCTCGAGGTGACCGAGCGGGTGATCGGCCAGCTGAAAGAGCGGTTCGACCAAAGCGTGCTTATCGCCAGTATGGTCGGTTCCAATCGGGATGAATGGCTGAAAGTCTCCCGCAGACTGAGCCAGGCCGGAGCCGACATAATAGAGTGTGACTTTTCTGTCGGTCCGCAAGAGACGCTTATTGCAGATGACTTGAAGCTGATGGAGAAAGCGACTCGTTACGTACGCGAGGGAGCACGGAATACCCCGGTAATAATAAAATTGCCGGGATTACTCGGAGATTGTTCGGCGGTTGTCGAGACCCTGAAAGATACCGGAGCCGATGGGCTGACCGTCTTTTACCAACCCAAGGGGATCCCGGGAATTAACCTCTCAAATTTCGTACCTTTCCCCAACGTGGGGCATAAGAGTTCGCTGTGTGTAATGGGTGGCGCGGCAACCAAATCCTATACTTTAGGAATGCTCGCGGAATGGGGTCGAGTTGAATCCCGCTTGCCGATTTGTGTGCTGGGTGGAGCGTATAACTGGCGCGATGCGGTGGAGTTCATCCTGATGGGGGCATCGCTGATTCAGTTACACGGCACTGTGCTCCAGCGCGGGATAGGTTTGATTGACGAGCTCAAGAGCGGGATCAACGACTATCTCGATGAGAAAATGATCAGTTCGGTGGACAAGCTGGTGGGCAAAAGCCTGGCTTTTATGTCTGAACCGGATCAATTACCGCGTACCGTACGCGTGGTGGCCAGTATAGATGATAAGCTCTGTACTCGTTGCGGGAACTGTTTCAGGGTCTGCGCGGGGCTCGGCTATAACGCGATCAGCCTCAATGCCCAACGTAAACCGACCATCGATAAGAAGAAGTGTGTCGGCGATGGGCTCTGCGTGGCGGCCTGTCCGGTCGTCGGCTGCATGAGCCTGCGTCGAGTCTCAAAATAACCTTCCCTGATAGCTGTCCCTTCGTTCCAACTCAGCGTCAACCGCAGCTTGCGCCTTGTATTTTGAGGCGCACCACATGGGTCCCACCAGTTGCGCGTGGGGAGCCACTGCAGCCAGGCGCAGCATAATCATCTCCGGTGGAATTCGTTCCAGAAAATCACAGGCCAGAGCTGCATATTCCTCCAGACTCAGCAGGGGGAACGCCCGTTTCTCGTACTCATCGGCCAGGGGAGTGTTTTTCAGCACGTGCAGCGCGTGCAGTTTTACACCGTCTACCCGCACGCGGCCAAGGTAATCGGCGGTCGCCAGCATATGGCTTCCGGTCTCACCCGGCAGGCCCAGGATGACATGGGCGCAGACCTCGATACCCCGGGCATGTGTCCGGGCCACCGCATCTGTGAACTCGGCTAGACCGTGCCCTCTGTGTATGCGCTTCAGAGTCTCCTCGGAACTGGACTGCAAACCGTATTCAATCCAGGTCAGATAATGCTCGCGGTAGGAGGCGATAAGGTCCAGGACGGGGTCCGGCACACAGTCCGGACGAGTGCCGATGAAAAGCCCGACAATCTCAGGGAAATTTTTGATATTGTCGTAGATCGCTTTGAGTTCGTGGACCGGTGCGTAAGTGGAGGAAAAGGCCTGGAAGTAGGCAATGAACTTTTCCGCGCGGAATCGTTTGTGCATAAACTTCATGCCTGATTCTAGCTGTTCGTATACGGAAGTAGGGCCTGCTCTGGTGTGGAAACTGAAGCTCTGGTTGGTGCAATAGATGCAGCCTGTGGTACCCTTGGTGCCGTCGCGGGTGGGACAGGTAAATCCGGCATCAAGCGAAATCTTATGTACCCTGCAGGCGAATCGGCTTTTCAGGTAGGAGTTGAAAGTGCAGTATCTTTTCCCGCCGGGGCCGGGGAAAACCATTGTTGATGCCTTTTTGCTTCCGTGCTAAGACAAAGTTAGCCGGTTATTCCGGTGCCGCCTCTTCTTTCGGCTATCTCTGCTTTGAGACCTAGATTGAACAATCTGGTCCGCATGATGATCGCCTGTTCTTTATTCTCGAAAGCCCCGACGAACAGACGGTAAATGGATGTCTGGGTCGAGTCGGGTTTGAGCAGGACCGAATAAGAGGGTATGTTGTTCTCTGTCAGGCGTTCGCGCCCCAGGTTGAGGGCGTCGGCTGTGGGGAAATCGCCGATCAATAAAGCATAAGGCGTTTCCCGGATAATAGCGTCCCCGGCAAAATTCCTGAGGGTTCCCCCTGCCTTCGAAAGCGCGGTGTCCGCTGCGGCTTTTGTACCGTAGAAACCCAGATAGAGACGGTTCCAGTCGCCCAGGCTGTCCAGCTTCAGGGGAACCACATAAGCATTTCCAAGTCCTCTGTCCGTCAGCTGGTCCCGGGCCTCGATGGCCCGGTTCAGAAAGCGGAATGAACCCAACTGGATCGAGAAACCCAACTTGGGGTATCTCAGGCTTTCGAGCTCCTCCTCTTGCTGCGCAATCGCGGCGGTTTCTTGCGCGCCTTCAGCCTCCTCTTGCTCGCCTACTGTGCCCATCACTTGCTCCGGAAGCGAGCTTGAGGATATTCCCAGCATCCCTGCCAGATTCGGGAAATGATCGCGCACCAGTTGGCTTACTGTACCCTGCTGCCAGACATAGAACATCCCAGATAGAAACACTAAGACCAGAACTAGAAGTACCACCGGCCGGGATTTGGACTTCGCTGGTTTTTTCTTCTGGACCGGCTGCACAACTTCCTCGCCTTCCAGTTCTCCCAGATCGATGTCGAGTTCGTCACCTTCGATTTCAGACTCATCGCTAGGGAGCACATCCTCGTCGGCCTCAACTCCCACCAGTTCGTCCTCGGCAGCGCTTTCCCCGGCGGTGGCGGCGGCAGGTGCGCCCTCGTCATCGAGTTCAACCAGTTCTTCGGCGGCCGGCTCCGCGGCACTCTCAACCGGTTCGGTTGCAGCCTCTCCTGCCAACGGCTCGGCTGCTGTTTCCTCGGCGGCGGCTTCCGGTTCTGTTTCTTCCGCGGCGGTTTCTTCAGCCGGTACGAGCTCTACTTCCTCGAGCGTTTCTATTTCCTCTGCCTCGGGGGTGGCTTCCGGTTCTGCCGGTTCTCCGGCTTCTACTTCCTCGGCCGGTAATTTTTCCTCCGCCTCAGGGGCTGTTTCCGTTTCTTCCGCCTCGGCGGCGGTTTCCGGTTCCTTTTCTTCCGCGGCGGTTTCTTCAGCCGGTTCGAGCTCTACTTCCTCGAGCGTTTCTATTTCCTCCGCCTCGGCGGCGGCTTCCGGTTCCTTTTCTTCCGCGGCGTTTTCTTCAGCCGGTTCGAGCTTTACTTCCTCGAGCGTTTCTATTTCTTCCGCCTCTGTCGGTTCGGCGGCTTCCGGAGTTTCGGCTCCCGAGTCCTCAGCCGGCGATTTTTCTTCCGCCAGGGGATCGGTATCCAGCGGCAGATTCAACCCTTCATCCGGGGATGCATTGAGGCTTTCCTGGAAGCTCTCCATTTTTGCCATGGCAGCGGCACTCCTGGCTTCATCTGCCGGCTCGGCGGAAACTTGAGCGAGCTCTTCAGAGGGAGGTTCATCCTCTGGCTCGGTCTCGGTGTAAAGCGCCTCGGGATCGATATCGCCCGGCTCAGCAGAAGATGATTTTTCGGTGCTTGCGCCTGCATCAGCAGTTACCGCATCCTGGTCCTCCCGGGCTAGGGCCGGTGCCGCCTTCTCAGGCTCCGAGGGCTGATCCTCTTTATCATTCAATGTTTTCATATCGGGAAGCTCATCGTAGTTTAGTCCGGTCAACTGCTCTGCTTCCAGACCCTTATCACTACCTTTGCCTGTTCCGGCGGGAGTTTCCTCCTCATCCAGGAAAAGCAGTTCATCCGGCAGAAAGATTTCCTCTTCCGGAGGCTCGTGATCCTCGGCTGGCGCAGCAGCGGCAGGAGCAGCAGGGGCTTCGGTTTCAGCCGTGGATACAGGTGGCTCTGGTTCTCCGGGACCCTGATCTTCCCTCCGGTCTTCCTCGTCTTTCAGGCTTTTTTCCGCCTCGGGAGCGGGTGTCGGTTCCTCGGTCTGGGCCTCGGTCACCGGTTCCAGCTCTTCGACAGGGGCCTCCTCTAGGTCCACACCGGCGGGTTCTTCCGGAGCTTCCAGGGTCTCGGTGGGCTCGGGTTCGGGGACTTCTATCTGTTC
>Ga0114922_10004385_pt1 | contig 13079 bp, 15 predicted proteins | sample AartaG_FD_100975 | JGI IMG/M metagenome (GOLD analysis project Ga0114922, IMG submission 100975) | Deep subsurface microbial communities from Aarhus Bay to uncover new lineages of life (NeLLi) - Aarhus_00045 metaG | ecosystem: Environmental > Aquatic > Marine > Oceanic > Sediment | place... | reverse complement strand
TTCTAATTTTCAGTGATACCAATGTTCGTTCTTTTGAATCTATAAACGAATACAATCCTGTTGAAACCTATGCTGTTCTTTTTGATCAATTTCCAGTAGAAGTTAATGGTTCAACTCTCTGTTCGTCTGTTGAGCTGAAAGATTCTCTACTCCAGATAGGATGGTCTGAGGATAACATTTCTCTGTTTTTAGGAGATGACAATATTACCAAGACAATCATTCTTGAGCAGTTGAATCTTTTGGAACAAAAAGTCGATGAGAATGATCTGGTTTTTATTTACTTAACAGCTCATGGACACACTTACTGCAGAGATGTTCTAGATTTCAATAGCTGGTTTCAATATGAGTTTAATCAAATTGGAACCGCTAACAAAGTCTTTTTGATGGAGTCTTGTTATGGTGGAGAATTTGTGATGTTCTTTCCAGAAAAATGTTATGCAATGAGCAGCGTAAGTTCCTACGAACTCGCAATTGCTTATATCCCAGGCGAAAATGGGACTTGGCTTTTAAGTGAACCTCCTTTTGTTGGTGGGATATCCTCACATTTCTGGGCTAAAGCATTATTTGATATTTCTGCTGATTCTTCACTTGATGGTGTTGTAAGCTTAAACGAAATGTTTGTTTTTTCATTACCCTTTATCAAGGATTGTTATAACGAAACGTTTGAGATAGATCCCTACTTGGCAGAATATGTACGAACAGAAGCGGGATACACGGAAAATTATCCTGGACCACTTGTTGTCAATAACCTGTATTATGATTTAACACTAAATGCTACAGATTTTATCTTGAATCATGAAAAATATGTTTGGGAAGAGGATGTAGATGGACCAAGTATCAACTGTCAAAATACAATTAATTATATTGATGAAGTAACAATTAATGTGATTTTTGAAATAATGGATAGATCAGACTTCAACTATTATTGCTATATTAATGGGGATCTGAAAAAATGGGGGAGTCATGGGGCCACAACATCAAGTGCTTGGCATTACACATATGTTTTATCAATTGAAGAACAACAAGATTATAATGTAACCTTAGCAGTTGTTGATGATTGGGAAAATGAAAACATAAACTGTACGATAGTAAAATACGTTGGTGAGGTGGAAAAAACATCTATTAAGTTCTTCTCCTTTGGAATAACAATTTTATTTTTACCTCTAATTGTATTCTATTTCAGAACTAAAAGAAGAAAAGGTTAAATAAGTATGGTTGAATTTCTCAAATGTCGTTGAAACTCTCATAACTGGGGGGATAATCAAGTGGTCAACGATGACAGACTCAAGATCTATCAAGAGTCATTGGCTAGATGGGACATCTGTTCCTTAGTGGTTCGGGAGTTCGAATCTCCCTCCCCTCACCACAATTCTTTTACTTTTTCCATTTTTCCAAACTTGTTTCATAACAACATTTTTTTAAATAGTAGCTCTCAAAACTCAACTATGTCTAAAATACCTTATCCAACAACTAAGTTCTTGAAGGTTAAATGCACTAGTTGTAGCAATGAGCAAGTAATCTTCGATTCAGCAAAAATTGTAGTTAAATGCAATGTATGCGAAGAGGATTTAGCTCAACCTCGTGGTGGCAAAGCTAAAATATTGGGCGAGATAGTAGAAGTACTATCATAATTCCTGGAATTTTACTCTTTTAATTCAATATTTTCTGCAATTTCTCTTCTTACAAGACCAATTGCGTTTTCCTTTGGTATCAAACAAACATCTTCGGGTTCAAAAGGTCCATATATTCTACCATCCAGACCTTGGATTTTATCCTTTGTACTCTGTATGAATCTAATTGCTACAAATTCAATCTCATCATCTGAACCTTCACCTATGCTTTCTACTGAGGGTAAATTCAAGTCAGTATATGCTACATCCTTTGGTGAGAAGACATCTTTTCTATACACATCGTATATTTGTTTCATTCTCTCATAGAAATTTTGTTCTTCCCTTGCAAGATTTATATCAATTTCTTGTTTATTCAATACAATTTGTATGATTTTGAAGGTTCTAATTCTCAGCAAGTCATTAATAACAAATTTTAACCGATTCAATCTCTCTTCTAGAATCTTTTTGATGAGAGGATTAATTTCTTCCTTAGATCTAGTTGTTCTTATTTTCAAGAAATCTCTCATAGCACCATAGAAAGCTTCATTCATGGGAGTTAATTGTTTTTTCTCCCGTTCTTCTTTCCATTTATTTTGTATTTTGTCAAACACAGTGCTACCTCAATTCATTATAAGAAATAGAGAGTCCCCCTCTTTAGATTTAACCTTCGTAATCCTCAATTTCTTCGCTTTCTTCTATTCTAGGTGCAACAAAGTAAATCAGATGCCCTTTATCTTCTATTTCATAGACCAATCTGATGGGTTGTTCTTGATTGAATGATAATCTAACATAATCAGAAGAGCGTATACCTCTTAGGAAATTTGAAAGAAAATCAAGTGAATACATTGCTTCTGATTCACCTGAAACTAGAAATGCTCCAGTCTCCATTTCTTCGCTTTGAGGTGCAATAAAAGTATCCATTTCCTTTGTTTCACTTTCTGCTCCAAAGAAGATTCCATCTTCCTTAGCTCTTATTTTTAAGTAATCACTGACCATTTCAGCATCTTTTAGAACTTGTTGAATGAAAGAAGCTTTAATCTCAAAATTTGTATCAAAATCAATATGGATTGAATCTGGTATATTTCCTTCATCAGGAATGTCAATTACAGATAAAGCAAATTTTCTTTGTTGGTTTTTTCCAATAAACTCAATAACAAATCTCTTTGATGTATCATCAAAAGACATTTGAAGATGTTCATTGGTTTTTGCAGTCTTTAGTATTGTATTTAGTGTTTCTAGACTTAAACCTATAGGATCTGCTCCTTTTACATCGTATTTTTGAAAAGCTTCTTTTTTCATGAAGAAATCTATCATAGAAATTCGAGTAGCGTCGAATGCCTTAATTCGGATACCATCTTCTTCTACATTTACTCTACTCTCTGCAACTATTGAACTAATAATCGACACAATATTGGACATCAATTTTGCGTCTTCTAATACTATTTGAAAAGCCATCATTATACCCCAATTCTTTTACTTAAATTATGAATTTATCTCTTGCTCTTTGTTTATTTTTTTCACTATATAAGGGAATCGTCTAGCAAAACCTATCATGTATTTGCTCTTCTTAAAGATTGCTCAAGTTCATTTATTTCCCTGTAAACTTCTAAATCTACATTGTTGAAATTTTGTATAAATGAACCTCTCATTTGTTTCTCAGGATGCATTTCCACATACCCAAGAGCTCTTATTTGTAGACCTTCCTTCAGATCAATGCTTAGGTTTTCTGGTAAGATTATTGTTATTTGCTCAAATCCATCATCAATTACTATTGCTGTATCTGTGATTTCTGCAATTTTTCCTACAATTCGATATTTACCAGCTTTTTGAATCTCTGCAATATTAACATCAACAAAGGGTTTAGCTTTGTAAGTTTTGTCAGAATCTAATTCACTCATTCTAGCTACATCCAATTAATCATATTCTCTCCAAGTCTCACCGCATTCGGTGCACCGGAAGAATCTTGTTGGTGATTCATCAGCACTTCTTGTTTGTATCATCCAGAAACTTATTTTTTGATTCTTCTTACACTTTGGACAATACATTTCTTTTGTAGGTTTTGTTGAATCAACTTGCTTTTCATCAAATACCGTTGTCATCTCTTTAACCAGGTTGTGTTCAACTTCCTCAGTAAATGTTACTTCTTCATCTTCACCTAAATCACGTTTAAAACCACATTTATGACACATTAAGACGGTTTCACTGTTCTTTTTCTTTTCAGGATGAAGTAATTTTCCACATTTTGGGCAGAATTCCACGAATATCACCTTTTATAGTTGAAATGTTTTAATCTTTGACTATAAGAAGTCTTTTTTACGCTCATAGAAAAATCTTTTTGAATTTGTGTTTACTTGTCAGTTAAAATTCAAACTCCTTGGTGAATAAAATTGTCAACATGTGAAATGTGCGGTCAAGAAATAAACACAAGGTCAATTACTATACAAATAGAAGGAGCTGAATTATTAGTTTGTCCTTCTTGTTCTAAACATGGGAAACCAGTCGTTAAAAGCAAACCTAAGAGACCATCAACTAGCGCTAGAACTTCTTCTCCACGTTCTACATTTACTCCTAGAACTTCTTCTTCACAACCTAGAAGAAGTGGAAGTTTTGGTAGTTCAAAAGAGTTAGTCACTGATTTTGCAGAAAAAGTAAGACTTGCTAGACAGAAGATGAAACTTTCACAAAAAGATGTTTCAATTCAAACTAAGATATCAGTATCTGAACTGCAAAGTATAGAAACAGGTAAAATGAGACCATCAGATGATTTGATTACTAGACTTGAAAAATATTTCAACATCAAAATAACGGAAGAAGTTAAAGTTTATGGTACCAAGGAACAGAAAAAGGGTCCGGCATTCCAAACTCTTGGCGACATTGTAGTAATTAAAAAGAAGAAGGATGATGAAGAATAATTCCTTTTTATCTCAAGAAATTCCAACTACATCTATTTTTGATGAAAGATCATTGATGATAGCTTCTGCTTCTTTCAGAGGTAGTTTAATAGTATAGAGTTTCTTCTTTGTTCTGAATTTTAGCTTGATATCGCCCTTATGGCGTTTTGTTCTTAATTCGCCGTTTTGGTCTATTGTTAGCTGAATAATTTCTTCTAATCTATCTTTAGTTATTTCGCTAGGCATTTTCAGTCGAGTTGTATCACTAAAAATTTCTTAAAAAAGTTTTGATATAAGTTGTTTTTAGATAAACATAATAAATAAGTCAGAATTCATAATTTGTAAGCAAATGGAAAATCCTGTTATTCCTTCTAAAAATCAGTGTCTGAACATCTTGAAGAAATACAACACACCAAGAGATGTAATTCAACACTGTTTAACTGTTGCAGGAATTGTAGAAGAATTTTGTCAAGAAATTCCTCAAATCCACAGAGAATTGGTAATAGCTGGTGCAATGCTACACGATATAGGTAGATCTGTTGATTATTCTATTTTTCATGCTGTTAATGGAATTAAAATTCTAGAAAACGAGAGTATTGATCCAAGGATTATTTCAATTGTCAAAAACCATATTGGGACAGGAATCACTTCAGAGGAAGCAAAAATACTAGGTTTACCTTCAGAAGAATACATCCCTCAAACTTTGGAAGAGGAACTTGTTTCATACTCTGATAATCTAACAGTAGGTAGAAAAAAACGTTCTTTCGATGAAACTTTAAATCATTTCATAGAAAAATTTGGGGAAGATTCTCACGTTGTTAGAGGATTTTTTAGACAAAAGAAATTGATTGATAATTTATTAAAATCAAACAAAATATGAGAGAATGAAAATTCTCTAAATAAAACCAGTAGTTATTCTAGCAGTTGTTGCCTTTTCCCCGGTTATTTTCTTAATAGCATCAACAAAATCTCCGTTTACAACATGATCTTTTTCTGCCCTTATGGCAAACATACCTGCTTCAGTACAGATATTCTTGATGTCAGCTCCACTTCCACCTTCTGTCATTTGAACCAAATAATCTATATCTACATCTCCCTTGAGACTCATTCCTTTGGTGTGTATCTTGAATATCTCTTTTCTACTTTCAGAATTTGGTAATGGAATTTCAATTATTCTATCAAATCTTCCAGGTCTTAGCATTGCAGCATCCAGTATATCTATTCTGTTTGTAGCAGCAATAATCTTTACATCTCCTCTGATGTTGAAACCATCTAGTTCTGAAAGCAGTTGCATTAAGGTTCTCTGAACCTCTCTATCACCACTAGTAGCAAGATCTATTCTTCTACTTCCTATTGCATCTAGTTCATCAATAAATAAAACACTAGGAGCATTTTCTCTGGCAAATTCGAAAATCTCTCTTACTAACCTTGCACCATCACCAATGAATTTTTGCACAAGTTCACTACCTATCAATCTAATAAATGCTGCTTGAGTTTCATTAGCAACAGCTTTAGCTAGTAGAGTTTTCCCAGTTCCTGGGGCTCCATGCAAAAGTACTCCTTTTGGTGGGTCTATACCTATTTTTTCAAATAACTCAGGCTTTAGTAAAGGTAATTCAACTGTTTCTTTTATTTCTTGTATCTGAGCTTCTAAACCACCTATGTCAGCATATTTTTCAGATGGCTTCTCAAGCAGTTCCATTTTTTGAACCATTGGATCATATGAAGCTGGTAGGATATTTACAATCGCAAAAGTTCTTTGGTTTAATGCAACACGAGTATCAGGTTTCAGATTGTTAATATCTACTTGTCTTGAGATTGATACTACTAGATTGGGACCTGTTGTACTTCTGACTACGGCAGTTTTGTTGTCAAGTAATTCAACAATGTATCCCATGAAAAGCGGAGGAGATCTTAATCTTTCAAGTTCTACTTTTAGATTGTTTACTTCACGTTGAAGTCTCAATCTTTCGCTTTCCACCATCTGTTTTTCAGTTTCTAACTGTCTTGCTTGTCTTTCTAAGTGATGTGCATATGATATTAAATAAGCTGGATCATTTTGATCTGGTTCAGATCTTTCTTTTGACAGTCTTAGCACCCTCGTTATTTCTCAATATTTTCTAAACTATATAAATATAAAAATCTATATATATTATACTTTACTTAATTGCTTTGTTTATTAATTAAGTGTTATATTAGGTATCTTATTTTCCTTCAAACATATATTAAACAACCAAATCAGCAACTTTAAGTGTATTTTAATTAAATTGCTTATATGAAACTAGCTGTACTGCGATTATCACATAGAGTTATACGTGATAAAAGAATCTCTACACATCTTGCATTAACAGCTAGAGCTTTTGGTGCAGAGGAATTCTTCTACACAGGAGATCATGATACACATGTAGAAGAAAGCATTCAGAAGATACAACAAGAATGGGGAGGAGAATTAGCTGTTACTCATATAGGAAAGCCTTGGAATTTCTTGAAAGATTGGAAAAAACAAGGTGGGGTTGTGATTCACCTTACAATGTTTGGAATAGAATTATCTGATAAATTGGAAGAGATTCAAGATTTCAGAGAGGGGAATGTATTAATTGTGGTGGGTGGAGTTAAAGTTCCAGGTCAAATTTTTGAGCTCGCTGACTTTAATATAGCTATAGGTAACCAGCCACACAGTGAAGTTGCGGCATTAGCTGTCTTCCTCGATAGAATAACAGAAGGTAAGGCAAGAAAACAAAAATTCCAAGATGCAAACTACGAAATCGTTCCCATGGAAAAAGGAAAACAAGCTAAGAAAATTTAAGGTGAGACAAATGCAGAAAGTAATTACTCTTGAAAAAACCTACAATGTTGCAAAGCATAGTTCAGAAAAAGCCTTCACCTTCATACTAGCAAAGGAGTTTGAGAATTTAGATGTTGAAATTAAGGGAATAAATTTCACAAAAGAAAGATATGCTGAGGTTATCCTGGAGGGAGAAGATGAAGAAATAGCTAAGAATATAATAATCAAAAACTATGGAACTCCTCGAAGTATTGGAGATTTACAGGAGGGAGATGTGATTTATGGTAGATTTAGAGAGGTTGGTGAAGTTAAATTCGGTTTATTCATTGATTGTGGAATAAAAAGCACAACTCAAAGCATAGATGCCCTCTATCCACTTTATGAGATGAGAGAACAATTAGTACAAGGAAAAAAAGTTTCTTTAGTGAATATGGTTAGAGCCTATGGTTTTATAGATAATTTACCAATGTTTTTTGAAGTAGTTAAGAAGCAAGTTTTAGGATCAAAAGTCTGGGTAAAACTTTCGGTAGAATCACTCGACTGGTTAAACAGTGCTTTGAATGAAAAGAAAGAAGCGTTGATTATTTGTGGAACTACAAGAAACAAGATAAAACAAGCGCTGATCAAATCAAATCACACCGAAGATATTGAAGTAATTGAAAGAGTAGGACTACTTGAATATAGATTAATTTGTAAAAGAGGTACTAGAGCTGACGGATTGATTCCTGAATTGGGATATCTCTTAGGACGGGCAAAGATTGGAGCTCAAGTCCCTAATAGAGTAAAAGAATTAACGAATAAGTAAGCAAAAACAAAGTAACTAATCCTGTTTCAATTGATTAAGATACAACTTTCTAAATTTGGTGACTTTAGGTTCAATAACAACCTTACAGTATGGTTGTGATGCATTAAGTTTGAAATAGTTTTGATGATATTCTTCTGCTTTGTAGAATTTATCAAAAGCTGTTAATTCAGTAACTATCGAATCCTTCCATTTTTCTGATCCGTTTAATTCAGTAATCACCTTTTGAGCAACTTCCCTTTGTTCTTCTGAATGATAGAGGATTACTGATCTATATTGAGAGCCAATATCATTTCCTTGACGATTTAATGTGGTTGGATCATGTACAGAGAAGAATATCTCAAGAATTTCTCTAAATGAGATGATTTCTGAATTGAATTGTACTTGAACAACTTCTGCATGACCTGTAGAACCAGAGCATACTTGTTCATAAGTTGGATCGTCAACTTTCCCCCCTGAATAACCAGATTCAGCTGTTTGAACACCATTAAGTTCACTAAAAACAGCTTCAATACACCAAAAGCAACCTCCACCTAGTGTTACAGTTTCTGTATTTTTTTCATCAGTCAATTCTATATCTCCTTCGTTTCGTTAAGAGGAAAAACTTCCTAATTATATATAATAATTGAATTTAATTAAAGACTGGTATTAAACAAAAATGAAGAATGGTGGGGCAGAGCGGATTTGAACCGCTGACCTCCTCGGTGTAAGCGAGGTATCATAACCAGGCTAGATCACTGCCCCTGTTATTTTTACTTCATTTCTGTGCTAGTAGTTTTCATTTTAAACTTTTGGTTAATTAATTTTACTTTCTGTTTCTACTCTTACGATTTACTTATATATTTCTCCGTATAGATTTGAAACTGGAGAAAGCCCATGTCTGACACTGAGGAACTAACCTTAAAGCTGAAAGCACTTGGTTTAACTCAATATGAAGTTAAGACTTTAATTACCTTAATAGCGCTTTCGTCTTCTACAGCAGAAGAAATACACAAACAAACAGATATTCCAACACCAAGAATTTATGACACAATAGACAATTTAGAGAAGAAAGGTTTGGTTCGAACTATTTCTGGCAGACCAATGAGGTTTGAAGCGATTAATCTAAAGAAAGGACTGGATAATCTTCTACGTTTCAAAGAACAAGAATATCATGATCAGCTTGACAAGATGGCAACTGTCTCACAAGAGATTGTATCTCTATTAAGTGATCCAGAGTATCAATCCAAACTTATTATCAAACCAGATGAACTTCTAGAAGCTTATTCTTCTCTTGAAGATATGCAAGTAAAAACTAAAAATATTATAAAAAATGGAAAGAAGGAAATATCGATTTTTACTAATGTCTTCTATTGGTATAATGATGTGAAAAAAGAAATCAAAGATGCACTAGATAATGGGGTTAATGTTAGAGTCATAATGAGCGTTGAAGATTCCAAATCAAAGGATGTAGCTAAAAATCTGCTAGATTTAGGGGCTCAAGTAAAAAGTATTCTTGAAGGAAATGTACTAGCTCGTGGTACATTAGTAGATCAAGAACAAGTTGTATTTGTTATTTGGGTTTCTCCAGGTAAACATGAAAAGTATGTTTATCGCCCCCACTTCTCCTCGAATTCTGGTATTATTGAGATATTTTCTAACAATTTCGAATATCTGTGGGAAAAAGGTGAAGAAATAACCTTTAGTTAATTTCTTGAAAGTGAAAATTATGATAGATCTGGACGAACAAAACCGTATTATTGAGATTGATAAATCCAATCAGCTTGAAATTCTTGAGAAATGGTCGTCTCTTTTTAAGGAGGCAAGAGAGAACAGCTTGAAATTTGTTATTCCAGAAAATGTTAGTGAGCCTTCCAATATAGTAATTTGTGGAATGGGTGGTTCAGCGATTGCAGGAGATTATCTGATAAGCCTCTTAAAATCTGAAATAAAAATTCCAGTTTTAGTTAATAGAGATTATTATTTACCATCTTTCTGTAACAAATCAACTTTAGTTATATGTGTTAGTTACTCTGGAAATACAGAAGAGACACTCTCTTGTTTCAAAGATGCACATACTAAAAACACCATGATGATTACTATTTCTTCTGGAGGTCTTTTGGAAAAGCTTTCTAAAAAGACCAATGTACCTCACATTAAGATTCGAGAAGGAATACCACCTAGAACTGGCTTACCCTTAATTTATACTTCTCTTCTAACAATATTAGAAAAACTCAAACTTATTGAAGACATGAGTAAAGATTTTGAGGAAACAGAAAAAATATTAACTGAACTATCAACAAAATATTCTCCAGATAAGAAAACTGAAGTCAATTTTGCAAAAGAAATTGCTTATGGATTGTACAATAAATTACCACTTTTTGTAGGTCATACAATCTATTCCCCCTTACCTTACAGAGCTAAATCTGAATTAAATGAAAATAGCAAAGTAGTTGCAATTAGTGAAGTAGTTCCAGAACAAAACCATAATGGTATTGTAGCTTGGGATAATCCTAATGTTGTTTTGAACAATGTTGCAGTGATATTATTCAGAGATAAAAATGAACCAAAACCTATTGGAATTAGGATGGAACAACTTAAAGAGATAGTTAAACAAAAAACAGAAAAGGTTCTAGAACTTTATCCTCAGGGAGAATCTAAACTAGCTAAACAGATTAGTTTAACATATTTGATTGATCTAACAAGCATATATCTTGCAGTATTGTATGGAGTAGATCCATCTATTACTCCAAGTATTGATAACTTAAAAAGAGTGTTAAAAAAGAAATTAAACCTTCAGGATACAATTGAAAAAGAATTAGTTTAAATCCTCCTAAACTATACTTTTGTAAGTTATCCAATAGAAAGTTTTAATAAGGAAATGGTTTTAACTTATTTAGAGTAAAAAGCAGTGAAAAACTTTAAGTGTTGCTTATGTGTGGTATTGTCGGAATAGTTCAACAGCAAGAAACAAAGATAGGAAAAACTATCATCGAAGCTCTAACTAAGCTTGAATACAGAGGGTATGATAGTGTTGGAATCGCGTCTATTTTTGATAATAAGGTAATAATAACCAAGGATCAGGGGAAGATTTCAGAGGTTTCAGAAAGGATTGATGTTAATAGTATCAAAGGAAAAATCGCAATAGGTCACACAAGATGGGCTACCCATGGTCCCCCAAGCAAAGAGAATGCTCATCCCCATATCGATTGTAGTGGAGAAATATCTGTCATACATAATGGAATTATAGAAAACTTTCAAGCACTTAAAGAAGAATTACTAAATCAAGGTCATGAGTTTCAGTCTGAAACAGATACAGAAGTTATTCCACACATGCTTGAACAATTGGTAAAGAAGGAGGGAATTTCACTAAAAGATGCTATAATTCAAGTATCAAAAAGACTTGAAGGAACATTTGCAATATGTGTAGTATCTAGTTTAGAACCAGATAGAATTTATTGTGCAAAAAGAGATAGTCCTTTAGTAATTGGAATTAATTCAGATAGAATGTTTTGTGCTTCAGACATTCCTGCATTCCTTAGTAAAACACGAAAAGTAGTGCTTCTTCATGATGATGAATTCGTGACTTTAACCTCAGATGGATATGAAATAATCAACTTCAATACTCTGGAAAAGGTTGTAAGGAAACCACATACTGTTTCATGGAAACCAGAAATGGCACAAAAAGCAGGTTTTCCACATTTCATGTTAAAAGAGATACATGAGCAACCAAATTCTCTTGCAGATTATATTAGAATACAACAACCAGCACTTACAAGAATAGCAGAAAAAATCTATAATTCAGAAAAAATCTTTCTTCTAGCAGCAGGAACTGCACATTATTCCACACTAACAGGTGAATCTTTAATCAGAAAATATGTAAAAAAACCAAGCAGCGCTATTATTGCCTCAGAATATGAATCGATCAAGAGTTTGATTGATGAAGATACTGTTATTTTACCCGTAAGTCAGAGCGGAGAAACTATGGATACAATTATGGCTATCAAGAGTGCAAAAGAGCAAGGTGCATCAATTCTCTCAGCTGTTAATGTTATTGGAAGCACTATCACACGCTACTCTGACGAAGTACTCTATTTGTACGCTGGCCCAGAGATTGGGGTAGCCGCTACAAAAACTTACACTGCTCAAACACTTGCAATGTGGGATATAGGGTTAGAACTTGGAAAACTCTCGGGAGAAATTGATAATTCTGAATACACCGCAGCTCGAAAGCTGTTTCAAGAGATACCTACTGTAGTTAAACAAACTATTGTTAGAAATGAATCAAGAGCCAATCATATTGCATCATGGTTTGCTAAGAAGAACAGTAGTTTTTATTTAGGAAGGGGTTTGAATCTTCAGACAGCAAACGAAGGGGCATTGAAAATGAAAGAGATAGCATATATTCACAGTGAATCTTACCCAGCTGGAGAATCGAAACATGGTCCTATAGCTCTAGTAGAAGAAGATTATCCAGTAGTATTTGTATCTCCAAATGATCAAACCCGGAGCAAAATGATTGGAAATATAATGGAAATGAAAGCAAGAGGCGCAGCAGCAATTGTTGTAATAGAAGAAGGGGATAAAGAACTAGATGATTTAGCAAAATGGAAGCTAGAAGTGCCGAAAGGATACTCAGAAATGTTAAGCACAATACCATTCGTAATACCACTCCAAAAGTTAGCATATTACACTTCTGTGAGAAAAAACTTGAATCCTGATTATCCAAAAAATCTCTCCAAAGTTGTCACGGTGTTGTGATGTGTCACTACATATGTGTTCAATGTCTCTAGAATCCCCAATTAAAAAGAAATATAATTAAGAAAAGACAAAGGAGTAAAAGAAAATGAAAGCAGTAATACTCGCAGGTGGTAGAGGTATTGACCTTCTCCCACTCACTCAAACCAGACCCAAACCAATGATTACTCTTCTAGGAAAACCCATCCTCGAATACCTTATCAAAGAGTTAAAGGAAGTTGGTTTAACTGATATTTTAATTGTCACAGGATATA